>JAESGR010000121.1_pt1 | contig 142677 bp, 125 predicted proteins | sample 9269771 | NCBI WGS metagenome assembly JAESGR01 (sample SAMN15739572, study PRJNA653492) | algae metagenome | isolation source: Chroococcus sp. CMT-3BRIN-NPC107 and co-occurring heterotrophs from well... | place: USA: Clark Mountains Wilderness, California | collected 2010-04-18
CGTCGTGCGTTCGTCCCGCGACGCTCGGTCAGCCGACCTGACGGCGGCGCCGCGCCACCGCGCCGAGCAGCGTCATCCCGGTGCCGAGCAGCGCCCACGTGGCCGGCTCCGGCGTCACGACCGGCGCCGCCGTGTTCACGACGTCGAGCGTGAACGTGCCGTAGTTGTCCGCGCCCGTGCCCGCGCGCACCAGATCGGCGTCCACGCGATCGATGCCCGAGTTCGAGGCCGTGCCGAGGATCTGCAGGTTGGTCAGCGTGACGACGAAGGTGCCCTGCGTCCAGGTGAGGGTCCCCGCGCCGCCGACGGTGCCGGCGGTGGGCGTCCCACGCGTCTGCACCGACGCGTCGATGTCCGAGAAGCCGGGGATCCCGTAGCCGGCGGTCGCCGAGATGTCCGGCGCCGCGTTGTTCGCGACCGGCGCGTCGCCGAAGAACAGGTTCAGGCCGTAGTGCGTGGAGCCCGAGCTGCTGGAGTAGAACCAGAAGGTGTTGGCCCCGGTCTGCAGCTGGTGCGCGAGCGTGACGTTCGGGTTGACGATGGCGGACGTCTGGAACTGCGCGTCCGGCACCGTCGAGAGGAACAGGTTGTAGGTGCCGTCGTTGCCGCGCGTGTTCCACCAGCCGCCGCCGTAGACGCCCGTGTTGTTGTTGGCGTTCCAGAGCGTGACGTCGCGCAGGACCGGCTGCGCGGCCGCGGCGGCGGGGAGGAGGGCGAGCAGGGCGCCGAGGCGCACCGTATGGAGCAGTCGCATGAGAGTCGGAGCGGAGTGCGGGGGAGATCCGGAGCGCAGTGCGCGGGCGGCCACGGCCTCATCGGCCCGGCGCCCGACACGCGCAATCCTGCACGCCCCCGCTTAGCGGGGCGCTTAAGCCCCGCTCACTCCTGCCGCAGCGCGCGCAGCGGCTCGGCGCCGGTGGCGCGGAGCGCCGGCACGAGCAGCGCCAGGAGCGCCACCCCGAGCAGCAGCACGACCACCAGCGCGAAGGTCGCCGGATCGGTCGCGTCGACCGCGAACAGCTGGCTGCGCAGGAGGCGCGTCAGCGCGAACGCGCCGACCAGGCCGATCCCCGTGCCCACGAGCGCGAGCCGCATGCCCTGCCCCAGCACGAGCGCGAGCACGCTGCGCCGGTCGGCGCCGAGCGCCATGCGCACCCCGAACTCGCGCGTCCGCTCGGCGACGGCGTGCGACATGAGCCCGTACAGGCCGATGGAGGCGAGCAGCAGTGCGATGCCGGCGAAGGTGCCGAGGAGGACCACCGAGAGCTCGCGCGCGCCGACCGACCGCTCGAGCAGCTCGTCGAGCGTGGCGACCTCCGACAGGGGCTGCGCGGGATCCACCTCGCGCACCGCCGCGCGCAGCGCCGGGAGCAGCCGCGCCGGGTCGCCCCCGGTGCGGACGACGAGCTGCGGCGCCCCCGCCGGGAACTGGCGGATCGGGCGGTACACCTGCACGCGCGGGTCGGCGTCCAGCCCCTCGGACTTCACGTGCGCGACGACGCCGACGATCTCGATCCAGGCGGGGCCGCGCTGCCCGGTCGCCGAGTCGAGCACCGTGCCGTACGCGATGCGCTTGCCGATCGGGTCCGCGCCCGGCCAGTAGCGCCGCGCGAGCTCCTCGTCGACGACCGCGACGCGCGGCGCCTCGGGCCCGTCCCGCTCCGTGAAGACGCGCCCGCGCCGCAGCGGCACGCGCAGCGTCGTGAAGTAGTCGGCGCTCACCAGCCGGTAATCGCCCCACGGCGACGGCTGCCCCGTCGGCACCTGATGGCCCTCGACGGTGAAGCTGCGCGTGCCGCCACCCGGCCCGAAGGGCACGCCGGTGGTCGCGCCCGCGGCCACGACGCCCGGGATCGCCCGCACCCGCGCGAGCACGTCGTCGAGGAAGGCGCGCTGCCGCTGCGGCGTGTCGTACTTGCCGGCCGGCAGCGCGAGCGTCGCGGTCAGCACCCCGCGCGCCTGGTAGCCGGGATCGACGCCCTGCACGCGGGCGAAGCTCTTGAGCAGCAGCCCGGCCCCCGCGAGCAGCACGAGCGCCACGGCCACCTCCGCGACGACGAGCACGCGACGCGCGGCCTGCCCGCGCCGATCCCCCGCCGCGCCGCGGGCCCCCTCGGCCAGCGCGTCGCGCAGCCCGCCGGCGGCGCGGTGGAACACCGGCACGACGCCGAACACGAGTCCCGTCGCCACCGAGACGGCGAGCGCGAACGCGAGCACCGCGCCGTCCAGCCGCACCTCGCCGAGCGGCACCCCGCCCGTGTCGGCCGCGGCGAGCAGCCGCACGCCGACCGCCGCGACGAGCACGCCCAGCGCGCCACCGACGAGCGCCAGCAGCAGCGCTTCCGAGAGGTAGAGCCGGAGCAGCTGCGCGCGCCGCGCGCCGAGCGCGGTGCGGAGCGCCAGCTCGCGCGCCCGGGAGGCGGCGCGGGCGAGCAGCAGCCCGGCGATGTTCGCGCAGGCGATGAGCAGCACGCAGCCGACCGCCGCCAGCAGGACCAGGAGCGCGGGCCGGATGCCGCCCGTCCCCTTGTCGCGCAGCGCGGTCGCGGCGAGCGACCAGTCGCGCGGGTACGCGTCCGGATACGCCGTCTTCAGCTGCTCGGCGAGCGTGCGGAGCGCGGCGCGCGCCTCGTCCATGTCGACGCCGGGCCGCAGGCGCGCGACCATGAAGAGGTACTCGTTCGTGCGGAAGGCGTCGCCGAGCTGCTCGGGCTGCAGGGCCAGCGGGCGCCAGAGCTCGACCGCGCGGTCCTGCACGTCGCGGAAGCCGGGCGGCATGACGCCGACCACCTCGTGCGGGTCGCCGTCGAGGGTGAGCGTGCGCCCGACGACGGAGCGGTCGGCGCCGAAGCGCCGCCGCCAGAAGCCGTCGCTGAGGACGACGACGCGCTCCCGCCCGGGCGCGGCCTCGTCGGGGCGCAGCGCGCGGCCGAGCTGCGGCGCCACGTCGAGGGTGCGGAAGTAGTCGCCCGAGACCTGCCCGCCGGTCAGCCGCTCCGGCTCGCCCACCCCCGTGAGGTTCGGTCCCCAGCCGGTGCGCACCGCCACGGAGGCGAAGGCGCGCACGCGGGTCCCGACGTCGGCCAGGGTCGGCGCGCCGACGCCCGCCATCAGCCCGTCGAGCGACGGATACAGGTGGTCCACGACCACGAGGCGCTCGCCCTCGCGGTAGGGGAGCGGCCGCAGGAGCACCGCGTCGACCGCGCTGAACACGGCGGTGTTCGCGCCGATCCCGAGGGCGAGGGTGAGGAGGACGACGAGCGTGAAGCCCGGCGTGCGCAGGAGTCGGCGCACCGCGACCGGGAGGAACGTGGGGGGCGGCGGGAGTCGCATGCGTGGCGGTGAGGGGGGAGTGTCCACGAGCCGCGCGGTTGGACGGGCACGCGAGCGGAAAGGTTTGCGTGGCGGTCGCCCCGCGCTTCCGCGGCCCCGCTAGATTGCCCGGCAGCCTGCGCGCCTCCCGCTCACCCGCGCAGCGGCTCCACTCCGAACCTCGCGCCCCCACCGCGGCCGCGGGCCCCGCCGGGCGCGATCACCGAGCCATCGCAATGACGCACCCCAACTCCTTCGGCAGCCGGGCGACGCTGTCGGTCGGCGGGAAGTCGTACGCCTACTTCCGCCTCGACGCGCTGCGCGAGCTCTCGGGCGGGAACGTCGACCGCCTCCCGTTCTCGCTGAAGGTCCTGCTCGAGAACCTGCTGCGCGGCGAGGACGGCGCCTTCGTGAAGGCCGCCGACGTCGAGGCGCTCGCGAAGTGGGACGTGACGAAGGCCACCGAGAAGGAGGTCGCGTACCGCCCCGCGCGCGTGCTGCTGCAGGACTTCACCGGCGTGCCCTGCGTCGTCGACCTGGCCGCCATGCGCGACGCGATCACGGCGCTCGGCGGCGATCCGCAGCGCATCAACCCGCTGCAGCCCGTCGATCTCGTCATCGACCACTCGGTGCAGGCCGACGAGTACGGGACGCCCGAGGCGTTCCTGCAGAACGTGTCGTACGAGTACGAGCGCAACCAGGAGCGCTACCGCTTCCTGCGCTGGGGCCAGGACGCGTTCACGAACTTCAGCGCGGTGCCGCCGGGCACGGGCATCTGCCACCAGGTCAACCTGGAGTACCTCGCGCGCGTCGTCTTCACGCGCGACGACAACGGCGAGACGCTCGCCTACCCCGACTCGCTCGTCGGCACCGACTCGCACACGACGATGGTCAACGGCCTCGGCGTGTTCGGCTGGGGCGTCGGCGGCATCGAGGCGGAGGCGGCGATGCTCGGCCAGCCGACGTCGATGCTCGTGCCGGACGTCGTCGGCTTCAAGCTCACCGGGCGCCTGCCCGTGGGCGCGACCGCGACCGATCTCGTGCTGACGTGCACCGAGATGCTCCGCAAGAAGAAGGTCGTCGGCAAGTTCGTCGAGTACTACGGCCCGGGCCTCGGCGGCCTCTCGCTCGCCGACCGCGCGACGATCGCCAACATGGCGCCCGAGTACGGCGCGACGATGGGCTTCTTCCCCGTCGACGAGGAGACGCTGAAGTACCTGCGCCTCACCGGCCGCAGCGAGGAGCAGATCGCGCTCGTCGAGGCGTACACGCGCGCGCAGGGGCTCTTCCGCACCGACGAGACGCCGGACCCGGTCTACACGGACACGCTGGAGCTCGACCTGTCGACGGTGGTGCCGTCGCTGGCCGGCCCGCGCCGCCCGCAGGACCGCATCCCGCTGCGCGAGAGCAAGCAGACCTTCCTGACGCACCTCGACGAGACGCTGGCGAAGGCCGGCACCGTCGCGGCGAAGGCCGAGCTGGCGAGCTCGCACAAGGTCAGCGCGGAGCCCGAGCTGAACGACGCGGTGGTCGCGACCGCCGTCGCCGAGCAGGAGCCCGAGGGCGTGGAGGTCGAGTACAACGGCGCGACGTTCATGCTGAAGCACGGCGCCGTCGTCATCGCCGCGATCACGAGCTGCACCAACACGTCGAACCCGAGCGTCATGCTCGGCGCCGGGCTGCTGGCGCGCAACGCGCGGCGGAAGGGGCTCACGAGCAAGCCGTGGGTGAAGACGACGCTGTCGCCGGGCTCGCGCGTGGTGACCGACTACTACGAGAAGGCCGGCGTGATGGAGGACCTGAACGCGATCGGGTTCAACCTCGCGGGCTACGGCTGCATGACGTGCATCGGCAACTCGGGCCCGCTGCCGGAGCCGATCGCCGCGGCCGTCGAGAAGGGGAAGCTCGTGGTGAGCGCGGTGCTCTCGGGCAACCGCAACTTCGAGGGCCGCGTCAACCCGCACACGCGCTTCAACTACCTCGCGAGCCCGATGCTCGTGGTGGCGTACGCGCTCGCCGGCCGCATGGACGTCGACCTCGAGAAGGAGCCGCTCGGCATCGGCAGCGAGGGGCCCGTCTTCCTGCGCGACATCTGGCCGTCGCCGCAGGAGATTGAGGACACGATCCTCAGCTCCGTGAAGGGCGAGATGTTCACGAAGCAGTACGCGAACGTCTTCGAGGGCGACGAGCAGTGGCGCGCGCTCGACGTGCCGAAGGGCGCGACGTACGCGTGGGACCCGCAGTCGACCTACGTCGCCAACCCGCCGTACTTCGAGGGGATGACGATGCAGGCCCCTGGCGTGAAGGCGATCGCCGGCGCGCGCGTGCTCGGCATGTTCGGTGACTCGATCACCACCGACCACATCTCGCCGGCCGGCAACATCGCGGCCGCGAGCCCTGCGGGTAAGTGGCTGATCGCGCACGGCGTGACGACGCGCGAGTTCAATTCGTACGGCGCGCGGCGTGGCCACCACGAGGTGATGATGCGCGGCACGTTCGCCAACATCCGCCTGCGCAACGAGCTGGTGCCGGGCACCGAGGGCGGCGTCACGACGACGCAGCCGGGCGGCGACGTCGTCTCGATCTTCGACGCGGCGATGCAGTACCAGCAGCAGAACACCCCGCTGGTCATCATCGCCGGCAAGGAGTACGGCACGGGCTCCAGCCGCGACTGGGCGGCAAAGGGCACGGTGCTCCTCGGCGTGCGCGCGGTGATCGCCGAGAGCTTCGAGCGCATCCACCGCTCGAACCTGGTGGGCATGGGCGTGCTGCCGTGCGAGTTCCTGAACGGCGACACGCGCACCTCGCTCGGGCTCACCGGCTTCGAGACGTTCGAGGTCGAGGGGCTGAGCGACGCGACGCTGCGCCCGCGCGCGCGCCTGACCGTGAAGGCCACGGCGCCCGACGGCAGCGAGAAGCGCTTCGAGGTGCTCGCCCGCATCGACACCCCCGAGGAGCTGAGCTACTACAAGCACGGCGGGATCCTGCCGTACGTGCTGCGGTCGCTCGTGGGCGGCAAGAAGCAGTAAGCGACGCGCGTAGCACGCACGCTCGCCGGCTCGCGCAGCGCCCGCCCGTCCTCGCGACGGGCGGGCGCTGCGTCGTTCGGCGGCTTCCGCTCCGCGCGCTCGGGGGTTCGGCGCGCGCGCGGATTCAGTCGCGCCGCGGGCGGTGGGCGAGGGGGTGGCACCGGCTCGCGAATCGGTGCGGCGAAGCCGCTGCGCTTCGCTCGCGGCTCCGCACGCACCGATTCGAGGTCGCTCGGCGCCACCCCCTCGCCCATCGCCCGCCGTACATCCCTGCCGCGGCGAGGATGCCCGGGCGGCGCGGACGGGCGTGGGTCGCCGGGCGACGCTGCGACGCCAGCGAGGAGACGCGCGCACTCGTGCGCGGCGGCTCCGCAGCGGCCAGCGTCGCCCGGAGCCGGCGACCCACTCCCGTCCGCGCCGCCGCTCGCTGACTCGTGCCCGCAGTACCGATGAGGGCGGGCGCGGAACTGCGGGCGCCGGGCAACCCTACTTCGCGCGGCGGATCTTCGCGGGAACGATCGGGGCGCGGCGCAGCCGCACCTCCTCGACGCCGTGCTCGGCGCCCTTGCGCAGGATCACCGAGGCGCGCTCGCGCGTGTTCTCGATGTTCTGCTTCAGGTTCAGCCAGTTGATGTCGCGCCAGATCCGCTGCGCCGTCTCGGTCGCCTCGCCCTCGGAGAGCGCCGAGTAGCGGTGGAAGTACGACTCCGGGTCGCGGAACGCCGTGTCGCGCAGGCTGAGGAAGCGGCGCACGTACCAGCGCTCCAGGCTCGCCTCGTCGGCGTCGACGTAGATCGAGAAGTCGATGAAGTCCGACACCATCAGGCGCGGCCGCTCGTCCCCCTCCTCGCGCGCCGCGGCGCTCGGCGCCTGCAGCACGTTGATCCCCTCGAGGATCAACACGTCCGGCCGCCGCACCGTCGTGTGCTGGCCCGCCACGATGTCGTAGACCAGGTGCGAGTAGACCGGCGCCTCGACCGTCGGCCTGCCCGTCTTCAGGTCGGTCAGGAAGCGCAGCAGCCGCGCGACGTCGTAGCTCTCCGGGAAGCCCTTCCGGTGCATGAGGCCGCGCGACTCCAGCACCGCGTTCGGATGCAGGAAGCCGTCGGTCGTCACCAGCTCGACGCGCGGGTGCTCCTTCCAGCGGGCGAGCAGCGCGCGCAGCACGCGCGCGGTCGTGCTCTTCCCCGCCGCCACGCTCCCGGCGATCGCCACCACGAACGGCGGCGCCACCGACGGACGGCCGAGGAAGCGGTCGGTGACCTGCAGGAGGTCGCGCGCCGCCTCGACGTGCAGGTTGATGAGCCGCGACAGCGGGAGGTAGATGTCGGCGACCTCCTCGACCGGCATCGGCTCGTTCACGCCGCGCAGCCGCCGCAGCTCGTCCTCGTCCAGCAGGAGCGGCGTGTTCGCGCGCAGGGTCGCCCACTGCGCGCGGGTGAAGCTCATGTACGACGGCGACGACGGTCCGACCGCGGTCATGGGCCCGGGCGTCGGCCGCCCGGACGGCGGGGCGGAAGGCATGGTCCGGAGGAAGCTAATCCCCGGAAACGGACGCGGGGCGGAAGCCCGTCGGCCCCCGCCCCGCGTCTCGGACCGCTGCCCTGGTCAGAACGGCAGCTTGCCCTGGTTGTTGCCGATCACCGCGCCCAGGCCCGCGCCGGCCACGGCGCCGATCAGGCCGCCCTTGAGCCGGTCGCTCTTGCCGCTGGTCGCGACGCCGATGGCCGCGCCGGCCACCGAGCCGATGATCGCGCCGTTGGTGCGGCCCTTCGCGCGCTGGCGCTTCCGCTCCGCCGCGCCGGCGTCGTAGGTGCCGCTCGACGAGCCCGTCGAGTAGCCGCCGCCCGAGCCGCTGCTCCGCGCCGCGCTCGCCGTGCGGGTGCGGTAGACCACGCGCTCACGGACCGGCGCGGGCGCGGGAGCCGCGGCGGGCGCGTAGTAGCCCGCGGGCGCGTAGCCCCCCTGCACCGGCTGCAGGCCGTACGGCGTCTGCACGTACTGCCCCGGCTGGCCGTAGCCGAGCTCCGCCGGCGACACGTACTGCTGCGGACGGTACTGCTGGGCCTGGGTGGCGAGCGAGAGATCGTTGCGCAGGGCGTCGTCCACGCGAGGCTGCTCGCGGCCGCAGGCGGTCGCCAGCGCCAGGGCCGGCGCCATGATCAGGGTCGTCTTGATCGTACGAGTGGTGCGCATCGGGAAATCCTCCGGTATTCGTCCGCCCTGAGGAAAGGCAGGCTCCGGGCCACCCGTTGCGCGCGCCGTGACGCCCGTAACGCTGCGGGGGCGTCCTCCGCGGTGACGGGGCGTGTCCACGCGGTGAGACTGCACCCGTGACGCAGATCACGAGGCGCTCCGGCGAGGCCGCGCGGGCAGGCGTGCCGCCACGCACCGGAGTTGCAGGGAGCGACGCCGCCCGCTGGCCGCGCGTCCGCGGTCGGGGCCCGTTTAGATTCCCGCCCCATGCGCCGCGACCCCTTCACGATCGGCATCATCCAGGACCACGCGACCGACGACGTCGATGCGAACGTCGCGCGCGCGGTCGAGCTCATCCGCGAGGCCGCCCGCCAGGGCGCCCAGATCATCTGCCTCAAGGAGCTCTTCAACACCACCTACTTCGCCAAGTCGACCAAGGTCGACCACTTCGACCTGGCGGAGCCGGTGCCCGGCCCCATCACCGAGACGATGCAGGCGCTGGCGAAGGAGCTCGCCGTCGTCATCATCGTCCCGATCTTCGTGCGGCGGGCGCCCGGCCTCTACATGAACTCGGCGATCGTGATCGACGCCGACGGCAGCGTGCTGGGCGTCTACGACAAGATGCACATCCCGCACGACCCGATGTTCGAGGAGAAGTACTACTTCACCCCGGGCGACGGACATCAGGACTACCACGGCGAGCGTCCGGGCGAGGCCAACGGCTTCAAGGTCTGGAAGACCCGCTACGCGAACGTCGGCGTCCTGATCTGCTGGGACCAGTGGTACCCCGAGGCCGCCCGGATCACGACGCTCCTCGGCGCCGACGTCCTGTTCTATCCGACCGCGATCGGCTGGCACCCGGCCGAGAAGGACGAGTGGGGCGACGCGCAGGTGCAGGCCTGGCGCACCGCGCAGCGCGCCCACGCCATCGCCAACGGCGTCTGGGTGGCGAGCCCCAACCGGGTCGGCCACGAGCCGGAGCCCGGGACCAACGGCCTCGAGTTCTTCGGCCACTCGTTCGTCGCCGACCCGTTCGGCCGCGTGGTCGCCGAAGCGGGGACGGATCAGGCGGTGCTGGTCCACACGTGCGACCCGCGCCTCCAGGAGGAGGTGCGCCGCAACTGGCCCTTCCTGCGCGACCGCCGCGTCGACGCCTACCGGCCGATCCTCAACCGCTTCATCGGGGCGCCGAAGTGACGCGCTGCGGACTGCGGGCTGCGGATGCAACGACGCTGGTGACCACCGATGCGTGACGACCTGGGCGCCGGGGAGATCGGGCCGACGGGCCGTGGGCTGCCGAGCGCGTTCCGGAGCGATCCGCTCCCGGACGCGACCCGCAGTCCGCAGCCCGCGGCGCAGCTGCGCATGCCCGCCGAGTGGGAGCGTCACGACGCGACCTGGCTCGCCTGGCCGCACCACGAGCCGGACTGGCCGGGCAAGCTCGGCCCGATCCCGTGGGTGTACGCCGAGATCGTGCGCGCGCTGCACCGCTACGAGCGCGTCGAGATCCTCTGCCACGACGAGACGGTGCGCGAGGCCGCCGAGCAGGCGCTCGCCGCGCACGGCGTGCACGCCGACGCCTACCGCCTGCACCTCGCGCCGAACGACCGCGTGTGGGTGCGCGACTCCGGGCCGACCGCGGCGCTCGATCCGCAGGGGCGCGTGGTCTGGGTGAACTGGGCGTTCAACGCCTGGGCGAAGTACGAGAACTACGAGCGCGACGCGCAGGTCGGCCGCGTCTTCGAGCAAGCGACCGGCATCGCGCGCGTCGAGCCGATGCGCCCCGACCGCCCGCAGGAGCGCCTCGTGCTCGAGGGGGGCGGCATCGAGGTGAACGGCCAGGGGCTGATGCTCGTGACCGAGGAGTGGCTGCTCTCCGACGTGCAAGTGCGCAACCCGGGGATGACGCGCGAGGACTACGAGCGCGCCTTCCGCGAGTGGCTCGGCATCCGGCAGACCATCTGGCTGGGCGAGGGGTGCGTGGGCGACGACACGCACGGCCACGTCGACGACATCGCGCGCTTCGTCGGGCCGGACACGATCGTGCTCGCGTACGAGGAGGACCCGGCGGACGAGAACCACCGGCGCATGGCCGACAACCTGCGGCGCCTGGAGCTCGCGGGCGGGGCGCGCGGCGCGCTGCGCGTCGTGAAGCTTCCCTTCCCGCGCGCGGTCGAGATGCACGGCGAGCGGCTGCCGGCGAGCTACGCGAACTTCTACATCGGCAACGGCGTCGTGCTGGTGCCGACGTTCAACGATCGCAACGATCGCCGCGCGCTGAACACGATCGCCGAGCTGATGCCCGACCACGACGTGATCGGCATCCACGCGGTGGACCTCGTGTGGGGGCTCGGCACCCTGCACTGCCTGTCGCAGCAGCAGCCGTCGGCGCAGCGCGCGAGCGGCTGACCGCACGGTCGATCGGAGGAAGCGAACGGGCGGCGCACGATGCGCCGCCCGTTTCGCGTGCCGGAGTGTCGTGCGCGCGCATCGGTCGCGTGGCGATCGCGCGACACCGCAGCGTGCTGCGCATGCGCCGCATCACGCGTCGTGCGCTTAAGCGTGCGACCCTAAGCGATCGCTTAAGCACCCGATGACAAGATGGCCATGCGCGCCGACGAGACGGGCGCGCGACGCTGCACTGAAGCCGCCCTCAAGACTCCGGAGACCCGCTAGATGTCCATCCGCTCGCTCGCCGTCGCCCTCGCCCTCTCCGCCACCGCCGCCTCGGCCCAGACCCTCCAGGGAGACGTCATCGCGAACGGCGCCGGCGCCGTCCTGTGCGACGCGTGCACGATCCAGTCGCCGATCACGCTGACCGCGCCGGGCACCGTGCTGTCGACGGGCAACAACGTGACGGTGCGAATCAACGCCCTCTCGCACACGTACTTCGCCGACCTGATCGCGACGCTCATCTACACGCCCGCCGCGGGCGGCGGCTCGATCAGCGCGCGCCTGTTCGACAACAACGGCGACAGCGGGAATCCGAACGGCACCTACTCGTTCAACAGCGGCTTCACGGCCCCGGTGGGCAGCATCGGCTACGGCGGCGGCGACTACACGCCGCTCGAGTCGTTCTCCGTGTTCAACGGCGTCGACGTCGCGGGCACGTGGACCCTGCGGATCGTCGACGACGCGGGCCAGGACGTCGGCAGCTTCCAGTCGTGGGACCTCGGCCTCGTCACGGCCGCGCCGACGACCACCGCTCCCGAGCCGGGCACCTGGGCGCTGATGGGCACGGGGCTCCTCGCCGTCGGCGGAGTCGCCGCGCGCCGTCGCCGCACCGCCTGATGCACGATTCCTCGCCCGCGGGCGAGGCTATCGGGGGCGCCGCACTTCGTGCGGCGCCCCCTCGTCGTTCCCGCATGGACCGGCGGAGACGCGCGTGGTCGCTCGCCGGGCGTCCTGCTAGCTTCCCGCGTGACCTTCGCCCTGCCACGCCCGTGACCGTCCCTCCGCAGCTGCCCTCCTGGGCGAACCCGAAGTCCGCCGGCGGCCCGCCGGCGCCGGACTCGCCGCTCGACCGGCAGTTCGCCGCGTTCGTGGGCGCGCGCTGGCCGGTCTATCGCCGCAAGTTCGCCCCCTTCTTCGCCGACGCGCGCTTCCAGCCCACCTGGAACTGGGCGGCGGCGCTCACGCTCCCGTTCGGCGCGCTCTGGTTCCTGTACCGGAAGCTGTACCTGCCGTTCGTGTTCTTCGTGATGGCGCCGAGCATCCTCTTCGGGCTCATGTGGGGCGACCAGCTGCCGCTGCGGCAGGTGCCCAACCCACTCGACCCGAGCGCCGCGCCGCTCTCGATCCTCACCCCCGACGCCGCGCTCGTCCTCCTGGGCTCGCTGCTGTCGCTCGCGGTGCTGGCCGGCGGGACGGCGAACTTCCTCCTGTTCCGACGCGCGACCGCGGCGATCCGCGTCGTCGTCCCGCGCGCGCCGGACACCGAGGGCGGGCTGGCGCTGCTGCGCCGCATCGGGGGGACGAGCTGGCGCGCCGTGCTCATCGGCTTCGCCGTTCTCCTCTTCTTCCAGCTGCTCGGCGGGCAGGCGGCTGGCGCGTAGCGGCGCCAGACAAACGACGATCCTCCGCACGGCGGGCTCCTCATCCGGAGCCCGCCGTTCTGCGTCTCACCCGGAACCCACGCCGATCTTCGGGTTATATTCGGAGCGATTTGCTTCCTTTCACGACCCGCTCCGATGGACAGCCGCAAGCTCGCCGTGCTCGCCGACGCCGCGCGCCTGGACGCCCCGTGTGGGGGGCGTGGGGCGCGGGGACGCTCGCGGGCGGGGCCCCTCCTTCCCGACGACGTCGAGCCGACCGCGATCTACGAGAGCGTCGCGGCCGACGGCCGGCGCGTCCCCCTGCTGCGCATCCTGCTCAGCAACCACTGCGTGCACGACTGCGGCTACTGCCCGCTCCGACGCTCCGCCGATCCGCCGCGCGCCCGCCTCTCCGTTCGCGACGTCGTGCGCCTCACCATCGACTGGCACCGCCGCGGGCTGGTCGAGGGGCTCTTCCTGAGCAGCGCGGTCGATCGCGACGCCGACCACACGATGGAGCAGCTGGTGGCGGTCGCGCGCACGCTGCGACGCGAGCACCACTTCCTCGGCTACGTCCACCTCAAGGTCATCCCCGAGGCGAGCCCGGAGCTGATCCGCGAGGCGGGCCGCTGGGCCGACCGCGTGAGCGTGAACGTCGAGCTGCCGACCCAGCGCCGGCTCGACGTCCTCGCGCCCGGTCGCCGGCTGACGACGATGCACCGCGCGATGGACCGCCTGCGCGACGGCATCGCCGAGGCGCACGAGGTGTCGCGGCGGCATCGCATCGCGCTCGATCCGGCACGCGCGTGGCGCCGCGCGCTCCCGCGCTTCGCCCCCGCCGGCCAGGTGACACAGCTGGTCGTCGGCGCCGACGACGCGACGGACGCCGAGCTGCTGAACGCGGCGAGCCTGCTCTACCAGCGCCAGCGGCTGCGGCGCGTGTACTACGGCGGCTTCGTGCCGCTCGCCGACGCCGCGGGCGGCCTGCTCCCCGACGTCGCGCCCCCGCAGCTGCGCGAGCGCCGGCTGTACCAGGCGGACTGGCTGGTGCGCGAGTACGGCTTCGCGGTGCACGAGCTCGCGCCGGTCGACGCGCCCGACCTCCCGCTCGACATGGATCCGAAGCTCGCGTGGGCGCTCCGACATCCCGAGGCGTTCCCCATCGACGTGAACCGCGCGTCCCGCGAGTGGCTGCTGCGCGTGCCGGGCTTCGGCCGGCGCACGGTCGATCGCATCCTCGCCGTGCGTGCCTGGCATCGGGTGCGGACGCTCGACCTCGCGCGCCTGCACGTGCCGGTGTCGCGCGCGCTGCCGTTCATCGTGGCCGCGGACCACGGCGCGCGCGCGCTCGACGAGGCCGCGCGCGCGCTGCGCGCCCGGCTCGCCCGAGCGGCGGCCGGCCCGTCGCAGCTCGAGCTCTTCCCCACGCCGTCGACGCGCGCGCCGCACGCCGCCTGACGTGACGTCACTGCGCGCGCTGCTCCGCGGCGCGACGCGCGCCCGCCTCCACCAGCGCGACGGCGCGCTCCGCGTCGCCGCGCCCGTGCGGCGTGAAGGTGCGGCCGAGCGCCTCCTGGTAGCGCACGAGGAACCGCTCGATCTCGTCGATGGTGCGCGCGCCGACGTCGTCGAGCGCGCGGGCGTCTCCGTGGCGTGCGGACAGCGGCGAGACCGCGAGCAGTCGGTCGTTCCGCTCGGGCGCCTTCCCCTCCTCGTGCTGCTCGGCCTCGAGCACGCCGATCAGGCGCGCCTCGACCAGCACGCCGGGCGCCGTCGGCCCGTCCAGCAGCACCATCACGTCGAGCGGGCCGCCGTCGTCGCCGAGCGTGGACGGCACGAACCCGAAGTCGTAGGGGAACGCCATGCCGAGCGGCAGCGCGCGCTTCAGCAGGAAGAGGCCGCGCGCCTCGTCGTACGCGATCTTGTGGACGCTGCCCTGCGGCGTCTCGATGACCGCGTGCACGACGGCCGGGTCGTCGGCGTCATCGGGCCGCGGTGAGAGCTGCGCGGCGGGGTGTGAGGGGCGCGACATGCGGGCGCGTCGCGCACGGCACGCGCCATCGCGGCGACCATCGAAGACGAAGAGTCGACGGGATGAACGTCCGATGTTCGAGCACCCGGGTCATCCCGACATCTGACGTTCATCCCGTCTCATCTCGCGTGGTCGTCGGCGGCAACCCGACGATCCCGAGCTCAGAACGAGAGCCGCAGCCCCGCGCTCACCGCGAGGTTGTGCGACACGTCGCCGGACGCGCGGACGCCGAGCACCTCCTCGGAGCGCCACTTCGCGATGTAGTCCCGGACGCCGATGCGCAGCGCCGTCGAGCGGCCGAAGGACAGGTCCACGCCGCCCCCGATGTTGCCCGCGAGGTTCGTCGAGGTGGTCGTGATCGGGCCGCCGCTGAGCTTCGTCGTGATCGCGCCGGCGCCGGCCTGCACGAACGGCGTGAGGTTGGACGAGGCGGGGAGGCGGTACTCGACGCCGGCGTCGTACACCCACGAACTGGCCGAGCCCACGTCGAGGCCGCCGATAATCGGCAGGCCGACCTCGAGATCGCCGCTCGTGTAGCCGACGTTCCCGGTGAGCGAGAGGTTTGGCGAGATGGCGAGGCTCACCTGCGCGCCGCCGATCGGCGCGGGGCGGCTGCGCACGCTCGTGCCGAGCGGGCCGTCCAGGTAGTTGCCGAACATGATCACGCCGGCGTACGGCGTCACGTCGGCGACGCTCGGGTGGCTGGACTGCTGCGGGATGCGCGACTGGGCGACCAGCGGCGTCGCGAGGAGCAGGCCGGCGGCGGCCGGCAGCAGGCGGGCGGGACGAAGCAGCGAAGAACGCATGGCAGGCTCCGGATGGGGAAACGCGATATCGCGTGCCCCATGCAGAGGCAGCGGCCGGGCCGCGCCGGCATCTCCGCTCAACCCACTGCCGTGCAACGACTTGCCCCCGGAACGACGTCGGCCGGCGTCCACCGTGGGGGACGCCGGCCGTACCGTGCGGACCGCACCGCCATGGTCCGTGCGGCGGAGTCAGCTCTGCGCGGTGGCGCGCTGCGCCAGCGCCTCGCCGACGGCCCGGATCTGCCGCTCGTGCCGCTCCTCGTGCTGCGCGATGAACACGACCCAGCCGTACAGGTCCATGTCGCCGATCACGGGGTGCACCGCCATGACCTGGCCGAGCGCGAGTCCGTCTCCGTCCTTCAGCACGTCCAGCAGCGCCTCGCGCGCCTCCTGGAGCCCCGTCAGCGCCTGCTCGGCGGTGACACCCGGGCGTGGGCGCACCATCTCCGGGGCCTCGCGCTTGGGCCGTCCGACGATGTCGTACGCGTCCAGACGGCCGAGCACCGACGACTCCTCCGTCTCGGGCCCGAGCCCCTGCTCGCGTGCGCGCTGCAGCCGCTTCGCGAGCAGGCGCGCGGAGCCCGACTCGACCGACTGCAGGTGGTCCACGATCTCCGCCACCGACCAGGCGTCGGGCGCGGGGCGCTGCTCCAGCTGCTCGGCGGGCACGGCGGCGACGGAGGCGAGCAGCGCGGCGCGGCCGCGGGAGAGCAGGTCGACGAGCTCGGCGACGCGAGGATGCATGGCGACGGTGCGGGCGCGATACGGGGGCGGCGTGGGCGCGCGATGCGCGCGGGAGCGTACGGCGGCAAGCTAGGCGGCGGGCCCCCTCGCGGACAGCAGGCGGCCGCTGCCGGGGGCGTTGGGAGGCTTGGACCTTGCACGCCCGCTCGGGGGTTCGATCAGTGACGCTCCGCTGCGCGCCGTGCGCGCCGACCCGCTCCGCCCTCCCGTGAAGCTCACGCTCCTCGCCGACGACCGCATCCGCTACGAGCTGACGACGGGCCCGATGACGGTCGACGCGCCCACCGCCGACACGACCTTCTCGCCCTTCCACATGCTCGGCGGCTCGCTCGCGGCGTGCACCTTCACGGTGATCGCCTCGTGGGCCGCCAACGCGAAGCTCGACGTCGCCGACCTCGTGATCGAGGTATCGTGGGAGTTCGCGGAGCAGCCGCACCGCGTCGGCGCGATGTCGATCGACCTGCACTGGCCGAGCCTTCCGCCGCAGCGCCGCGAGGCCGCGCGCCGCGCGGCGAACCTCTGCACGGTGCACCACACGCTCCAGCATCCGCCGACGCTGACCACCGTCGTGCACGAGGCGGCCGGCGCCTCGGCGGCGGCGGTGCCCGTGGGCGCGGCGTCGCGCCCGGGCGGCGAGGCGGCATGACGGTCTCCGTCGTCCGCTTCACCGTGAACGGCGTCCCGCGCGACGCCGGCGATCCGCTCGCGGACACCACCGCCGGCGCGTCGGGCGTGGACGAGGGGCGGCCGTACACCGTCGTCTACGACGGCCACTGCAACGTCTGCGGGAAGATGGTGCGCGTGCTCCGCGGCTGGGACGCGCGGTCGCGCCTCCTCGAGATCGTGCCCTCCCAGCTCCCCGGGCTCGACGCGCGCTTCCCCTGGATCCCGGCCGCGGCCTACGTATCGGCGCTGCAGCTCGTCGGCCCGGGCGGGAAGACGTGGGCCGGCGCCGCCGCCGTCGAGCAGCTCATCGACGTGCTGCCGCGCGGCGGCTGGATCTCCTGGGTGTTCGACGTCCCGTTCGTGCGCACGCTCGCCGACCGCTTCTATCGCTGGTTCGCGCGCAACCGCTACCGGCTGGGCTGCGGCGAGCACTGCGCGATGCACCCGGCCTGACGCGGCCGGTCGCGCGCCGCGCGGCCGAGGACCGATCAGCCGCGCGGCGCGCTCGCGTCGGGCGCGGGGTCGGTGCCGCGCAGCTGCGCCTCGTGCTCGTGCCGGCGGCGCTCCTCGGCCAGCGTGCGCAGCCACGCCTCCGCGCGCTCCGCGTCCGGACCTTCGAGCGTCCCGTCCTCCTCCTGCACGCCGTCGGGCGCGGTGCCGCCGCTCTCCTCGACCATGCCGTCGACGATCTCGCGCCACGTCGCGCGCTGCATGCGCGAGCCCAGCGCGGCCATCGCCAGCCAGTCCAGCGCGCTCGCCGCGCGCTCGATGACCTCGACCGAGAAGCGCAGCGCGCGCACGCCCGTCTCCTCCACGCTGAAGCGCACCGCGCCCGCCAGCGGGTGCCCGGCGAGCGTCTGCAGCGTCAGCGTCGTCGGCCCCAGCTCGGCGACGCGCACCTGCACCGTGCCGCGCATCGGCAGCGCCATCGTCACCGTCTGCCCTTCGGCGAGCACCGCGGTCGGCGTCCCGGGCTCCGCCTCCAGATCCATCTGCCCGGGCGTCACGTCCTGGAAGCGTCCGCACAGCCGCGAGAACAGCTGCGCGGGCGCGACCGTGGCGTCGCGCACGTCGGCCCAGAAGCGCCGCCGGCGCAGCGATCCCACGCCGTCCTCCGGCAGCTGCTCGGGCAGCGCGTCGAGCAGCTTCTGCAGCCCGTCGTCGAGCGGCGTGGGCGTCACCCGCAGCACGCCCTCCAGCGCGTTCTCCGCCGGCGCGTCGATGACGTTGCCCTCGGCGAGCATCGTCAGCTGGCTCTCGTTGATCGGCAGCTTGATGCCGACCGCCTCCGCCGCCTTGACGCCGAGCGACGCCAGTGCGCCGGGGAGCGGCAGGCGCAGCGGCTCGCGGCCCGTGAGGCGCGCGAAGCGGTCGAGCAGGTCCTGCATCGACGTGCGCTCCGGCCCGGCCAGGTCGAGCGTCCGTCCGCTCAGATCTTCGCGTTCCACCGCCTCGGCCAGCGCCTCGCCGACGTCGTCGGTCCACAGCGGCTGGAACTCCTGCTCGCCGCCGGCGATCACCGGCACGGCAGGCAGCGATCGCACCATGCGCAGCAGCAGCGACACGACCTCGTCGCCGGGGCCGTAGACGTTCCCCGGCCGCACGACGACCCACCGCCCCGCGAACCCGCGCGCGATCTCCTCGCCCGCGTGCTTGCTGCGGTGGTAGGGCGAGGCGCCGCGCTCCGCGCCGAGCGACGAGACGTAGACGAGGTGCGGCACGCCGGCGCGCGTCGCCTCCTCCACGACGTGCCGCGTCCCTTCCACGTTCACCGCGTCGAACGTCGCGTGCGGCGGCGACTCGTCCACGATGCCGACCAGGTGCAGCACCGCGTCGCACCCGTCGGCCGCGCCGCGCAGCGACTCGGCCTGCGTCACGTCGCCCGCGTGCGGCTCGACGCCCTCCGGCCAGGTGCGCGCCTCGTCCTCCGCATGGCGCGCGAGCAGCCGCACGCGATGCCCGCGCCGCAGGAGCGCCCGCACCGCCGCCTCACCGATCACGCCGGACCCGCCCGTCACGAGGACATGCATGCCGGGCCCCGGTGCAGGGCAAGTGCCAGCGAATGACGCTGGCGGGCTGCGGGGCCGCGGAACCGCGCGCCGGGATGTCCCGAGCGGCCCTTCCGCAGCCCCGCAGCCCCGCAGCGCGCGTTCAGTCCTCCCCGACGATCCCCTGCTCGATCGTGCCGACCTCGCGCAGCTTCACGGGCTTCGCGCTCGCCTTGCGCAGCTTCAGGTTGAGCATCTCCACGCCCACCGAGAAGAACATCGCGAAGTACGTGTAGCCCTTCGGGATGTGCTGACCCAGCCCCTCGGCGACGAGGTTCGTGCCGATCAGCACGAGGAACGAGAGCGCCAGCATCTTCACCGTCGGATGGCGATCCACGAAGCCGGCGATCGGGCCCGCGGCGCCCAGCATGAACGCGAGCGCCACGACATTGGCGGCGATCATGATGCGCACGTCGTCCACCATGCCGACCGCGGTGATCACCGAGTCGAGCGAGAAGACGATGTCGACGACCATGATCTGCGCCACCACCGCCCACAGCCCGCGACCCGGCTTCTTGCCACCGGCCTCGGTCGTGCCCTCGTCGCCCTCGAGCTTGTGGTGGATCTCGTATGTCGCCTTCGCGATCAGGAACAGGCCTCCGAAGATCAGGATCAGGTCGCGCCCCGTGATCTGGCGCGCCTCCAGCTCCAGGAACTGGAAGGTGCCGACCGTGAACAGGGGCGTGGTGAGGCGCGCGATCCAGCTGATCGAGAGCAGCAGGAGCACGCGCGTCACGAACGCGCCCGCGAGGCCCAGCTTCCGCGCCTTCGGCTGGTCCTCGCGCGGCAGCTTTCCGGCCAGGATCGAGATGAAGATGATGTTGTCGATGCCGAGAACGATCTCGAGCGCCGTCAGCGTCAGCAGCCCGATCCAGGCATTCGGGTCGGCGAGGAAGTCCATGGGAGAGCGGAGGGTCGGGGGGCGTGCGCCGGACGGAGCCCCGGCGCCGGGAGAGATACCGTCCCGTGGGGGGAACGCACAACGGGCCGAACCGGTGATCGGTTCGGCCCGTCGAGGTGCACGGTGCGCGCCGCGCGGCGGCGCCCCGGGGCGCGTGCGGCGCGCCTACCGCGTCACTGACGGCAGGAGCCGTTCGGATCCATCTTCGGCTGGTCGACGACCGGCCGCTGATCCAGGTTCGCCACCCGCAGCGTCAGGTCGCGGATGTAGTTCGCGATCCGCGCGTAGTGCGGGTAGTCGATGTACTGCGGCTCGTCGGTCAGCTGGTGGTAGTCGCCGTGCAGGCCGGTGAAGAAGAAGGCGATCGGGATGCCGTAGCGCGCGTAGTGGAAGTGGTCGCTGCGGCAGTAGATGTTCTGCGGGTGGCCGTTCGCGTCGAGCGCGAAATCGAGCTTGATCGGGTTCGCCTGCGCCTTCGCGACCGCCTCGGCCAGGTCGCCGAGCTGCGTGGAGAGGCGGCGGTGGCCGATGATGCCCACGTAGTTCGGGCCGCCCGTCGCCACGTCGTTCGCGGTGCCGCGGCCGATCATGTCGATGTTGAGCTGGGCGACGATCGAGTCGCGCGGCACCGTCGGGTGGTCGACGAACCAGCGCGCGCCGACGAGCCCCTTCTCCTCCGCCGTGTGCCACACGAACAGGAGCGAGCGCTTCGGCTTCGTGGGCGCCGCGACGATGTTCTCCGCGATCTCGAGGAGCGCCATCGAGCCCGAGCCGTCGTCGTCGGCGCCGTTGAACACCGAGTCGCGGCGCGCCGGGCGCAGCGCGCGCAGCGAGTCCACGTTCACGCGGATCGCCTGCCGCTGCTGGCGGTACGACTGCTCCGCCTCGGTGGGAAGCGTCTCGTCGCCCTCGGGGTCGAGCGCCATGTAGGCGCGCCGCGCGGCGGCGTTGAACGCCTTCAGCGAGTCGTGATCGACCGCCACGGCCGCCGTGCCCACGTGGTCGTTGTGCGCGCCGAGCGCGACGTACGAGCCGCGCAGGCGGGCGTCGCTCCCCGGCAGGATGGCGATGACGTTCTGCGCCGGCGCGCGCTCCGTGCGGTAGACCACGTTGCCGGCGATCGGGCGCCCCGCGGCGCCGACCGTCGCGCCCGCGGGCGCGGTCCCGAGCATCGCCTGCGCGGCGCGCTGCGAGACGATCAGCACCATCGGCGCGTTGCCGGTCGCGGCGCCCGACGTCGCGCTGGCGGCCGCGAACGCCGCCGAGTCGACGGCGAGCTGCGCGCGCGAGAGCTGCGTGCGGAACTGGGCCGGGAGCTGGTCGAGCAGCACGAGCGCCACGCCGGCCGCCCCCTGCAGCGCTGGGAGGGTGCTCAGCTGGCGCACGGCGGCCACGCTCGGCGCCGTGATGACCACGACCTTGCCGGCCGCGGCCTCGGGCGTCAGCCCGGGCAGCCCCTCGGCGGTCAGCTGGCCGCCGAACACCGCCGCCGCGCCGTCGATGGAGCGCGGGGTGCCGCCGCCGGACGCCGGCAGGAAGTCGGTGCCGAAGCGCAGCGTCTCGCCGCCGACGGTGAGCGTCGTCGCCTGGTCCACCGAGCGGCGGACGTACGGCACCGTCTGGAAGTACGTGCCGTTCTCGCCCGCCGGGCGCAGGCCGAGGCGGCGCAGCTCGCGCTCGATGTACGCGTTGCCCTTCATGTTGCCCTCGGTCCCCGCCTCGCGCCCCATCATGGAGTCGTCGGCGAAGATGTAGAGGCGCGTCATGAGGTCGGCGGCCGTGATCGGCGCGGCCGTCGGACGCGGCGCGTGCTTGAGCGGCAGCGCGGTGGAGCTGGTGCCGTTGGCGGCCGGCGCGTCCTTCGTGACGCGCGCCGGCTCCTGTGCGCCGGCGCAGGCGGCCGACGCGGCGACGCCGGCCAGGGAGAGCAGCACGCCGGCGCTCGAGCGCGCGCGGCGGGGAGACGAGTTCGGGATCACGGGTCCTCGAGATTGGTGAGGGGTGGCGCTGAACCCTAGCGGGACGCGCCGCGCGGTGGCAACGCGTCAGCCCTCCAAGGCGTTGAGCGGACGGACGATGGGCGCGTTGAGACGCGCTCCGGGGCGGGCTAGCTTGCAGGGATGCCAGACGCCCGCCCGGCCGCCGTCGTCCTGCTGTCGGGCGGCCTCGACTCCACGACCTGCCTCGCCATCGCCCAGCGCGAGGGCTTCGCGGTCCACGCGCTCTCCTTCCGCTACGGCCAGCGCCACGCGCACGAGGTCGAGGCGGCCCGCCGCATCGCCGCGCGCCACGGCGTCGCGCGCCACGTCGTCGTCGACATCGACCTGCGCGTCTTCGGCGGCTCGGCCCTCACGGCCGACATTGCCGTCCCGAAGGACCGCCCCGCGGAAGCGATGGGCGAGGAGGGCGGCGTGCCGATCACCTACGTGCCGGCCCGCAACACGATCTTCCTCTCGTACGCGCTCGCGCTCGCCGAGACGACCGGGGCGCGCGACATCTTCGTCGGCGTCAACGCGCTCGACTATTCGGGCTATCCCGACTGCCGCCCCGAGTACGTGCGCGCGTTCGAGCGCATGGCGAACCTCGCCACCCGGGCGGGCGTCGAGGCGGCCGCCCGCGGCGAGACGGCGATCCGGCTGCGCACGCCGCTCCTGGAGCTCACCAAGGCCGAGATCGTCCGGCTCGGCCTCTCGCTCGGCGTCGACTACGGCGAGACGACCAGCTGCTACGACCCCGCTCCGGACGGGACCGCCTGCGGCCACTGCGACGCCTGCCAGCTGCGGCTGAAGGGGTTCGCGGAGGCGGGGTCGAGAGATCCGATCGCCTACGCGTTCGGCGCCGGGGAGCCCCGGCCGTGAGCTACACCGTCAAGGAGATCTTCCACACGCTGCAGGGCGAGGGGGCGAACGCGGGCCGCGCGGCCGTGTTCTGCCGCTTCAGCGGATGCAACCTCTGGACGGGGCGCGACCAGGACCGCCACAAGGCGGTCTGCCGCTTCTGCGACACCGACTTCGTGGGCGTCGGCCCCGACGGCGGGCGGTTCCCGACGGCGAGCGAGCTGGCCGGCGCGGTCGCCGGACGCTGGCAGGCGGCCACGGGCGCGTCGCCGGCCGGGTCGCGCGCGGCGGGCATCCGGCCGCTCGTCGTGTGCACGGGCGGCGAGCCGCTGCTGCAGCTGGACGAGGCCGCCATCGAGGCGCTCCACGCCGTCGGCTTCGAGATCGCCGTCGAGACGAACGGGACGCAGCCGGCCCCGGTCGGTCTCGACTGGATCTGCGTCAGCCCCAAGGCGGGCGCGCCGCTCGCGCTCACGCGTGGCGACGAGCTCAAGCTCGTCTTCCCGCAGGCGGAGCCCGAGGCGCAGCCGGAGCGGTTCGAGGGGCTCGCCTTCCAGCAGTTCTGGCTGCAGCCGATGGACGTCGCCGACCCGGTGCGGCGCGAGGCGAACGTGCGCGCGGCCATCGCCTACTGCATGGCCCATCCGCGCTGGCGGCTCTCCGTCCAGACCCACAAGGTCGTCGGTGTGCGCTGAGTCCTGACCGCCTGGTCAGGGACGCGCGCGATCGGCCGCCATCCGTGCTCGCGCGCCACGGCGCGCGAGGGATAGGTTGCCACGTCCCCCGAGATCCGGCCCAGGCCGGCTTTCGTCGCTGTTCCCGCCGCTACTCCAGGACCCGCGTGCGCCCTGCACAGACCTCGCGAGCCCTGCACGTCCTCACGCGCCTCCTCGGCGCGTCCGCACTCGGCCTCGCCCTCGTGGCCGGCGATGCGGCGCTCGCACCGGCCGCCCTGGCCGCCCCGACCATCGCGGCCCCCTCGGCCGCTCCGCTCGTCGCCAAGCCGCGCGCCAAGAAGCGCGTCGCGAAGGCGAAGCCGATCACGAGCAAACGCTCGGCCAAGAAGTCGAGCCGGGCACGGACGACCCGCCGCGCGGGTGACGTGCTTCGCCGTACCCCGGTGACCCGTCGCCCGGTCACCAAGCGGGCCGCGAGCCGCCCCGCGGAGCCCGTGGTCGCCGCGCTCCCCGCGTTCGTGCTGCCGGACCTGGCCTCCCTCCTCCCGGGCGACAGCAGCGCACCGGGCCCGCGCGTCGCTCAGGCCGACGCCGCCCCCCGCCGGCCGTTCACCAGCCTCGGACGTTCCGCGAGCGCCCTGCTCGACGCGATGGTCGAGCGCGCCCGCAGCCAGCTCGGCACCCGCTACGTGCTGGGCGGCGCCTCGCCGGGCCGCAGCCTCGACTGCTCCTCGTTCGCCCGCTACGCCATGGAGGCGCTCGGCGTCGCCCTCCCGCGGACCGCGAACCAGCAGGCCCAGGTCGGCACGCCGGTCCCCCGCGACCGCAACGCCCTCCGCCCCGGCGACCTGCTCACCTTCGGCACCCGCCGCACGGTCGACCACGTCGGCATCTACCTGGGCGAGGGGCGCTTCATCCACGCCAGCGTGAAGTCGGGCCAGGTCATCGAGACCACGATCGAGCGCAACGGCCTGCTCTTCCGCAAGTGGCAGGGCGCGCGGCGCCTGATCGCCTCGGACGACACCGCGCGGATGACCGGCGGCTGAGGCCGGCTGCAGGACGGACGGAAGGGCGCGATCCCATCGATTGGGATCGCGCCCTTTCTCGTCGGCGAACGCCCTCCCCGACCCGCGACGGAGCCGGGAACGGGGCGTGGCGGCCCCGGTTCTCGTCGCCTCTACACAGATGGCGCCGACGGGAACGGGTATTGCCAGAGGGGGCAGCACGACCTTGTCGACCGGCCGCGCTCGTACGCGCTGCCGAATCCGTCGTCGCTTCTCCTCAGCTACAGACATGACCCGACTCGTGGACCGGAACGATCGCGCCCAGCGCCTCGCCACCGATTTCGACGCGCCCATCGTGGTGCACAGCCACCTCCGGTGGGACTTCGTGTGGCAGCGCCCGCAGCAGCTCCTCTCGCGATTCGCGACCACGAGCCCGGTCCTCTTCGTCGAGGAGCCGGTGTGGGCGGACGACCTCGCGGCTCCCTCGCTCGAGCTGTCGAACCCGATGCGCGGCATCACCCGCGCGATCCCGCGCCTGCCCGCCACGCTGCGCGACTCGGGCGACGAGGCGATCGTCGCCACGCGCACCCTGCTCCTGCAGGCGATGGCCCGCGGCGGCGCGCTCGCCGGCCAGTTCACGGCGCCGGTCCAGTGGTTCTACACGCCGATGCCGGCGCCCATCATGCTCGGCGCCTTCGGCGAGCAGGCGGTCGTCTACGACTGCATGGACGAGCTGTCGCAGTTCCGCTTCGCGCCGCCCGAGCTGGTCGAGCGCGAGCGCCTGCTCGTCTCGCGCTCCGACGTGGTGTTCACCGGCGGCTACCGCCTGTGGCAGTCCAAGTCGAAGCTGCACCCGAACGTGCACTTCTTCGGCTGCGGCGTCGACTCCGCGCACTTCGCCAAGGCGCGCCTGTCGGAGACGCAGCGCCCGGCCGACGTGCCCGAGACCGACGCGCCGATCCTCGGCTACTACGGCGTGATCGACGAGCGCGTCGACTACGCCCTCATCGGCCACCTCGCCGCCCAGCTGCCCGACTGCCAGGTGGTGATGGTCGGACCGGTCGTGAAGGTCGATCCGCGCGAGCTCCCGCAGGCGCCGAACCTTCACTGGCTGGGGCAGAAGACCTACAACGAGCTGCCCGCGTACGCCAAGTGCTTCGACGTCGCGCTGATGCCGTTCGCCCTCAACGAGGCGACCGAGTACATCAACCCGACCAAGACGCTGGAGTACATGGCGGCCGGCAAGCCGATCGTCTCGACGGCGGTTGCCGACGTGGTCCGCAACTTCACGCCCGTCGTGAAGGTCGCGCGCTCGCACGACGGGTTCGTCGCCGCGGTGCGCTCCGCCATCGCCTGCCCCGATCCCGAGCTCATCGCGCGCGGCATCGGCATGGCGAAGGACGCCTCGTGGGAGTCGATCGTCGGCACCATGCAGGGGCTGATCGCCGCGACGCAGACGCGCCGCCAGGAGCCGAAGCGCGCCGAGGTCGAGGCGCCCCGCCGCGCGAGCGGTCAGCGGATGGCGAGCGCCGGATCGGCACGTGACCTCGTCGGCGGCGAGGAGTTGACCGCGTGACCTCGCCGGCCGCCGGCGCCGCGGGCCGGGGGCAGCAGGACGACGGGATCGGGCGGCACGGACACCGCGAGGAGGAGCAGCGGGCAGTGGCCATGCGCCCCGAGGTCTGGGCGGGTGTCGAGTGCACCGTCAACCGGGTGGGCGAGCGGTTCTACGACCAGCTCGCCCGCAACGGACATCACCAGCGCGGCGACGACATCGAGCGTCTCGCCGCGCTGGGCGTGCGCGCGCTGCGCTTCCCGCTGCTCTGGGAGCGCACCGCGCCCGACGGCGTGCACGCGGACTGGTCGTGGAGCGACGAACGGCTGGCGCGCCTGCGCGCGCTCGGCGTGCGGCCGATCGTCACGCTGCTGCACCACGGCTCCGGACCGCGCGACACGTCGCTGATCGATCCGGCGTTCCCCGAGCGCTTCGCCGCGTACGCGCGCAGCGCCGCCGAGCGGTACCCGTGGATCGAGGACTGGACGCCGATCAACGAGCCGCTGACCACGGCGCGCTTCAGCGCGCTGTACGGCGTCTGGTATCCGCACGCGCGCGACGACCGCAGCTTCGCGCTCGCCTTCGTGCACCAGATGCGCGCCATCGCGCTCGCGATGCGTGCGATCCGCGAGGTGATCCCGACGGCCCGCCTCGTCCAGACCGAGGACCTCGGCAAGACGCACGCGACCCGCGCGCTCGCCCAGCAGGCCTGGTTCGAGAACGAGCGACGCTGGGCGACGGCCGACCTGCTCACCGGGCGGCTCGCGCCGGGCGACGCCATGTGGCGCTTCCTCGTCGAGAACGGCGGCATCGCGCCGCGCGTGCTGCACGGCTTCCGCGACGCGCCCTGCCCGCCCGACGTGATGGGCATCAATCACTACCTCACGAGCGAACGCTTCCTCGACCGCCGACTGTCGCGCTACCCCGCGCACACGCACGGCGGCAACGGCGCGCATCGCTACGCCGACGTCGAGGCGGTGCGCGTGCTCGCCGACGGCATCGACGGCCCCGAGGCGCTGCTGCGCGAGGCGTGGGATCGCCATCGCCTGCCGCTCGCCGTCACCGAGGTGCATCTCGCCTGCACGCGCGAGCAGCAGCTGCGGTGGTTCGCGAGCGTGTGGGGGGCGGCCGTGCGGCTGCGTGCACAGGGCGTCGACCTGCGCGCCGTCACCGCGTGGGCGGCGTTCGGCTCCTACGACTGGAACTCGCTGCTCACGCGCGACGTCGGGCACTACGAGCCCGGGCTGTTCGACGTGCGCGCGCCGGAGCCGCGGCCGACCGCGCTCGCGACGATGGTGCGCGATCTCGCCACGCACGGACGCTGCGATCACCCGGCGCTCGCGGGCGCGGGATGGTGGCAGCAGCCGGAGCGCCTGACGTACCCGCCCGTGCGCCGGCCCGCGCCGACCGCGCTCGATCGGCGAAGCAGCACCACGGCCCTTCCGCGCGTGTCGCTGCGCGAGGAGCCGGCCGAGGCGCCACGTCCGGTGCTCATCACGGGCGCGCGCGGCACGCTCGGACGCGCGTTCGCGCGCGCCTGCGAGCTGCGCGGGCTCGCCCACGTCGCCCTCGGCCGCGCGGAGCTCGACGTGACCGACGCACGCGCGGTGGATGCCGCCCTCGCGACGCACCGGGCATGGGCGGTGGTGAACTGCGCCGGCTTCGTGCGCGTGGACGACGCGGAGCGGGAGCGCGAGGCCTGCTGGCGCGAGAACGTCACGGGCCCGATGTCGCTCGCGCGCGCCTGCGCCGAGCGGGGCGTGCAGCTCGCCACCTTCTCGTCGGACCTCGTGTTCGGCGAGAGCGTCGGCGAGCCGCGCCCGTTCGTCGAGCACGATCCGGTCGCGCCGCGCAACGTCTACGGCGCGAGCAAGGCGGAGGCGGAGGCGGGCGTGCTGCGGCTGATGCCGGAGTCGCTCGTCGTCCGCACGAGCGCCTTCTTCGGCCCGTGGGACGAGTGGAACTTCCTCACGATCGCGCTACGCGAGCTGGCGGCGGGACGCTCCTTCTCGGCGCTCGCCGACGTGACGGTGTCGCCCACGTACGTGCCGGAGCTCGCCGACGCGACGCTCGACCTGCTGGTGGACGGCGAGCGCGGGCTGTGGCATCTGGCCAGCGCCGGCGCGCTCACCTGGCTGGATTTCGCGCGCCTCGGCGCCGAACGGGCCGGGGTCGACGCGTCGCGGCTCGTGCCGCTGGCACTCGAGGACGCGCGCCTCGCCGCCGTCCGCCCGCACTGGTCGGTGCTCGGATCCGCGCGCGGCCCGCTCCTCGACGCCGTCGAGAACGCGATTTGCCATTACCTCGCCGCGCGCGGCGCGCCCGTCCCGGCGCCGCCCGCATCGCCGTCGCCGCCGTCCCCGGGGCCACGGCGACGTCACGCGCGCGCTGCCGCATGAGCGCGCCTCGCTAGTCCGCGGGCTCCACGTCCACGGGCCGGCACGCGCGAGCTCGAGCCGTCCGAGCGTTCGAGCCGCGCACCATCACCGCCACGCCATCACCGGCCGCCCGCGCACTCGCTGCGCAGCGGCCCGACCCGCGCGCACTCGCGCGTCGCAGGAGCCCAATGTCGCAGTCGAGCGCCGTCCCGCAGTCCGAGCGGAAGATCGTCATCCTGGGCGCCGGCCCGACCGGCCTCGCGGCCGGCTATCGCCTGCAGGAGCTCGGGTACCGCAACTTCCAGGTGATCGAGGCGCGCGACAAGGTCGGCGGCCTCGCCTCCAGCGAGACCAGCCCGAACGGGTTCACCTACGACATCGGCGGGCACGTCCTCTTCTCGCACTACGAGTACTTCGATCGCCTGTTCGACAAGCTGATGGGCGACGAGTACCAGGAGCTCGTGCGCGAGGCGTGGGTGTGGATGTGCGGGCGCTTCGTGCCGTACCCGCTGCAGAACAACATCAAGGACCTCCCGAAGGAGGTCGTCCTCGAGATCGTCGTCGGCCTGATCGAGGCGCAGAAGACGCCGCTGGAGCTCGACAAGATCGAGAACTTCGAGCAGCTCATCATGAAGCAGTTCGGCGCCGGGCTCGCCAAGTACTTCATGATGCCGTACAACTTCAAGGTGTGGGCGCACCCGCCGCGCATGATGAACAAGGAGTGGATCGGCGAGCGCGTCGCGCTCCCGTCGCTCCAGCGCGTGCTGGGCAACGTGATCCTCGACCGCGCGGACGCCGGCTGGGGCCCGAACAACACCTTCAAGTACCCTCGCTACGGCGGCACCGGCGGGCTGTTCGAGCGCATCGTGCCGTACATCCGCGAGCACCTGCAGCTGCAGCGCGCGGCGGTCGCCGTCGATCCCACGGCGAAGACGGTGACGTTCACCGACGGCACCACGGAGTCGTACGACGTCCTCATGTCGACGATGCCGATGGACAAGCTGGTGCGCATGATGGGGAGCGCGGCCCCCGACGCGGTGCGCGAGCAGGCCGACCGGCTGCGCCACTCGGGCTCCTTCATCGTCGGTGTCGGCGTCGATCGCCCCGCCGCCACGTCGAAGTGCTGGATGTACTACCCCGAGAGCGACTGCCCCTTCTACCGGGTCACGTATCTCTCGAACTACTCGCCCGAGGTCGTGCCCGACCACACGCGGCAGCACTCACTCCTCGCCGAGATCTCCCATTCGGAGTTCAAGCCGGAGGACCGCGACACCATCGTCGACCAGACGATCGAGGGGATGCTGAACGTGCGCCTGCTCGAGGAGTCGGACGTGCCGAAGATCGTCGACACGTACGTGATCGAGCGCGACTACACGTACCCGACGCCGAGCCTCGAGCGCGACGCGGCGCTGCGCACGATCCATCCGTGGATGCACGAGCAGGACATCTACTCGCGCGGCCGCTTCGGTGCGTGGCGCTACGAGGTCGGCAACATGGACCACTCCGTCGCGCAGGGCGTCGAGTGGGCCAACCGCGTCGTGCAGGACCAGGTGGACGACGAGCTGACGTACCAGGCGAAGCGCGGCTGCTGAGGTTCGGCCCTCCGCGCGCCTAAGTCAGGCGCTCGGCCCACCGTCCTGACGACCGTCGAGACGGCGAGACCGCGCGTGCTGCGCCGGTCTCGCCGTTCTGCATGGCCGCCGTGCGACCGGGACCTGCGATGAGGTGCTGCGTTCGCGCTCGCCGCGCTCGCCGCGCTCGCCGCGCTCGCCGCGGTCGTGCGCCGACGGCTGCCCGAGCGCGACGGCGACGAACGGCCGCGCCGACCTACCGGGGCATCGCGGCGAGGTTGGCCTGCACCATCACCGTCAGCAGCTCGCGCGCGGTGCGCGAGGTGAAGAGGCGCGTCGACGGGAGCACGCGGCCGCGCAGCGTCTGGCCGTTGAGGCGGCGGCGCGCCGCGCGCGACAGGTAGACGCCCGCATCCTCCGGGATCGCGGCCACGTCGTCCTCGCCGAGCACCAGCGTCCGGACCGTCGCCGCGTGGCCGGCGAGCGACGCCTGCAGCATCGGCAGCGTGCGCCGATCGCTCACCACGAAGTACATCGGCCCGCGCTGCATCTCGCGCTGCCACAGCGCGTCGACGTCGGTGCGCATCTCCAGCGTCACGACGCGCCCCTCGGCGGGGAGTGCGCGGCGCAGCGCGGAGGCGTACGGCTCGGCCGCGGCGACCAGATCGGCCGCGACGATCTCGGGCGCCACGCCGCCGGGCCGCTCGATGGCCTCGGGCGCGAACGGCACCGCGTCGAGGCCGTAGTCGTCGCGCAGCTCGCCGCAGTAGCTCTCGAGGTGGTCCTCGGTGTTCGCCACGACCGCGACCCGCAGGCGGCGGGTGGAGACGCAGCGGCGGAGCCAGTCGCCGAGCTTGGGGGCCGTGACACCATGCTCCAGCCCGCTGGCCAGCGTGTCGACCAGCCAGCCGGGCGCGACCACGGCCGGGCCGCCCGAGACCTCCGGGACCGCGGCCACGTAGATGCCCGAGCGACGGCGAATGCTGACCAGCCCTTCACGTGCGAGGATCCGGTACGCCGCCAGCACGAGTCGCGGATCGGCCTCGAACTCGGCGGCCACCTCGCGAGCGCTCGGCAGGCGATCCCCGCGCCGTGCCGCCCCGGCGGACAGGGACGCGACGATGCGGCGCCTCAATGTCTCGGCGATGTCGGCGCGCCGACGCCGGGGAGTGACGGTCATGGGGACAACCTCGGAATCGAGGTCGCGTCCGCCAAGAGGATGACGTGCCTGCAATGATGACGAACTGTCAATAAACGCATGATCCTCGATTCTGATGCCGTCGCTCGGCCCTAGAGAATCGGGTGAGGACCGCTCCCAGTTCGTCAACGCGCGAGCGACGCAAACGGGCTCCGGTGCGCAGCGCGCACCGGAGCCCGTTCTCGAGTTCGTACGACCCGCCCTGCGGCCGACGTGGTGGATCAGCGTCCGCCAAACGAGGCCGAACGGCCGCGGCCGCCGCGACGGCGGCGACTGCCGCCAGCGGACTCGGCGGCGGCGCGTGGAGCACCCTGTCCCTGCGCCGGACGCGCGGGCGCGCCGTTGGCGCTCGGGCTCGCCGCGCGGGGGCCGCGGGCACCGCGCGAGGCGTCCTTCGCCGCCATCCGCGCGGCCTCCTCGTTCTGGCGCTGCAGCTTCCGCTCCGCCTTCTCCTTGGCCCGCGCGCGCTCCTCCTGCTTGCGCTTGCGGATCTCGGCGATGCGCTCGGCGAGCGGCACCTCGAAACGCTCGGCCGGGGCCTTCGTGTAGTCGAAGCCGGCGAGCGTCAGACGCGGCAGGCGCTTGCCCACCGCGCGCTCGATCGCGCGCAGGTCGTTCTCCTCCTCGGGCGAGACGAAGGTGAACGCGTCACCCGTGGCATCGGCGCGCGCCGTGCGCCCGACGCGGTGGATGTAGTCCTCCGGCAGGTGGGGCACGTCGAAGTTGACCACGTGGCTCAGCTCCTCGACGTCGATGCCGCGCGCCACGATGTCGGTCGCGACCAGCACCTGCACCTCGCCGCTCTTGAAGCCGGCGAGCGCCTGCGTGCGCTGCGCCTGCGAGCGGTTGCCGTGGATGCGCTCGACCTTCACGCCGTGCTTGTTCAGGAAGTCGAACAGGCGGTTGGAGCGGTGCTTCGTGCGCGTGAAGACGATGACGTCCTTGATCTCGCCGCGCTTGAGCAGCTCGAGGAACAGGTGCGCCTTGAGCTCCTCGCGGACCGGGTAGAGCGCCTGCGTGATGCCCGTGGCGGGCGCCGCCTTGCGCTCCTGGTTGAGCGTCACCGGGTTGCGCAGCATCTCGTTGGAGAGCTGCGCGATCGGCGCCGGCATCGTGGCCGAGAAGAACAGCGTCTGCCGCTGCTTGGGCAGATGCGCGAGGACGCGCCGGATGTCGGGCAGGAAGCCCATGTCCAGCATGCGGTCCGCCTCGTCGAGCACGAGGACCTCGAGCCCGTCGAGCTTCGCGTACGGCTGCTTCAGGTGGTCGAGCAGACGGCCCGGCGTGGCGACGAGGATCTCGACGCCGCTGCGGAAGGCCTGCTCCTGCGGCCCCATGCCCACGCCGCCGAAGATCGCGGCGCCGCGCACGCGCGTGTGCTTCGCGAGCTCGCGGAGGTGCTCCTCGATCTGCGCGGCGAGCTCGCGCGTCGGGGTCAGGATGAGCGCGCGCGTGCCACGGCCCGGCTGGGCCAGCATGCGCTGGATGATCGGAAGGAGGAAAGCGGCCGTCTTGCCGCTCCCGGTCATGGCGCAGGCGAGGAGATCGCGCCCTTCGAGACCGGGCGGAACGGCCTGCTGTTGAATCGGCGTCGGAGTGGAGAAACCCATCCCCTCGACGCCGCGCAGGAGATCGGGGTGCAGACCGAAGCTGGAAAACGACATGAACTCGGGAGAATACACATGAAGGCGCCGCCGATCCGGGACACGACACCGGGACCGGCGGCGGCGAGCGCGTAGGTTACCATGGCACGCCCTACCATTGCACCCCTGGCACACCCGAAAGGTCCCACGCGCCGCATGCGCAACCCATTGTGGCGCTTCGCAATGGCCGCTCGGGTCCCTAGCTTCGACCGATGTCCGAGCCCGAGCAGCCGTCGCCTCCGCCATCTCCGCCCCCCGAGGGGCCGGATCGGCCCGCCGAGCGTCCGATCCCGCGCGGCTGCCACCCGCTGGTGTTCGGCATCGTGATGGCGACGCTGCAGATGGGCGCCACGATCTACTTCATGGGGTGGTGCTCGGGACGCTGACGCCCGGCGCGAGAGCGCCCACGGCGCGCGCGAGCGCGGCATAGGCGGACGCGGCGCGCGTACCGGGCGCGTACAGGCGCGCCACGCGCTCCCCGGTGCGACTGCCCAGCGCCCGGCCCGCCGGCAGCGTCGTCGGCAGCATGGCGCCGGGCGCGAGCGCCTCGATCTCCTCCAGCAGCGCCCAGCGGTCGGCGTCGCGCGGCAGGGAGCGGGCGAGCGAGACGCGGAGCGTGGGCGGCGACGGCTGCGCGGCGTGCCACGCCGCCACCTCGCGCAGCGCCCGACGCGCCACGGGAGAGGCATCCACGGGGACGAGCACGGTCGCGGCGCGGGCGAGCTCCGCCCGCACGCCGTCGTCCAGGCGCGGCGGCGGATCGACGACCACGAGCGCCGCGGCGTCGACCGCGTCGTCCGCGCCGACGTGCACCGACAGCGGCGCCGCCGCCCAGGGAAGCGCGACGGTGGGCCCGGCGCCGGCCATCCGGGCGAGCGCGCGCGACGAGGCGCCGTCGAGGTCGCGCAGCGCGGTCGCCGTCCCCGCAGCGGCCGCGGCGACGGCGAGGTTGAGCGCGACGGTGCTCTTGAGCGACGCCGCGCCCGCGCCGACCACGACGAGGCGCCGCGGAGCGATCGCGCCGCTCACCGCCGCCGGCCGAGCGCGCCCGCGAGGTCGGCGCCGACGTACAGCGCGCGCGGCGAGCCCGGCTCGTAGAACCGCGCGCCGGCGGCGTTCACCGTCACGGCCGCGTCCCACCGTACGTCGAAGACGTTCGTCACGCCCGCGAAGGGCGCGAACGAGATCCCGGCCACGCGGATCGCCGGCGCGGCGGCGCGCACGGTCGTCAGCAGCCACCCCGGCGAGCGCGCGCGGTTCGCGTCGTCAGCGAAGGTCCACGACTGCGCGCGCTGCTCCACGGCCACCAGCGACTCGCGCGGGCCGCGCCAGGTGACCGCGACGTCGAAGCGGCGCGGCGCGACGCCCGGGACGCGGCGGCCGGCATACGAGCTGTCGCCGACCCGGTAGTCGCGGAAGCGCGCGTCCAGTCCCGTGTAGGCCGCGCGCACCGACAGCGCGCTGCCGACGGCGACGGTGGCCGAGCCCTCGATCCCGCGATGCACCGCGCGCCCCGCGTTGCGGAAGAACTGGCGACCCGCCGCGCCCGGCACCTCGAACGGCACCAGCGCGTCGTCGAGCGTCGCGCGGAAGACGGCGAGCTGCAGGCTGCCCGCGAGCGCACGCCCGAGCGTGCCGCTCGCGGTGACGCCGGTCTCCGCGCTGCGCGCGCGCTGCGGCTCCAGCTCGAGGTTGAAGCCGCCCGCGCCCGTGGGTCGGTTCGCCAGCTCGGTCGTCGTCGGCGTCTCGAACGCGTACGCGGCGTTCGCGTATGCGCGCAGCCACGGCGCGAGCGCGACGTTCACGCCGAGCGACGGGGAGGTCGCCTGCATCGTGCGCTCGCCCGAGTCGTTCGGGTCGGTCGCGGTCACGAGGCGGTCCGCGGCCGCGAAGCGCACGCGGTCGTGCCGCAGCCCCGCCAGCAGCGTCGCGCGCGCGCCGAGCGAGGCGGTCGCCTGCGCGAACGCCGCGGCGTTCGTCACGCGCTCCAGCTGGTCGAGCGCGAGCGCGCCGCGCGCGCCCTGCGCGTTGCCGTAGTTCTGCCGATCGTCGCGCTGCCGCTGCCACTCGCCGCCGATCGCGAGCCGCACGGGCGCCGCCGCGGGCGCCGCCGAGGGCGCACCGCCGAGCCCCAGCGTGTACGCCGCGCGCGCGCCGCCCGCGCGACGGTCCAGCGCGACGATGCGCACCGGGATCGGGTTGTCGAGGCGCCGCGCGAGGCCGTAGGCAGTCGCCTCCCCTTCGCCCCGTCCGACCGTGCGGCGCCAGGAGAGGCCGAGCTGCCCGTGGCGGCCGGTCTCGCCCGTCTGCTGGCGGCGGTTGTTGGCGAACGCCTGCGTCGGGTCGCGGCGGCGCGCCGTGTCGGCGAGCGCGCCGGGATTGCTCGCGTCGTAGTCCACCCACGCGAACGTCGCGCGCAGCTCGCCCGGGGCGCCGCGCCAGCCGGCACGCGCGAGCGCCCGGGTGCTGCGCTGCGCGCTGAAGTCGCGGAAGCCGTCGTAGTCGACGCGCCCCGCCGACAGGAGCCAGTCGCCGCGCCCGTCGGCGGTGGTGCCCCCGGTGGTGCTCTGCAGGCGCGTGAGGCCGTCGCTGCCGGCGACCACGCGCACGCGCTGCCCGAGCGCCGCGTCGGGCGCGGGCTCGCTGGTGAGCTGCAGCACGCCGCCCGCCGCGTTCCCGTACAGCGCCGACGCGGGCCCGCGCACGACCTCGGCCCGCTCCAGCGCGCCCAGCTCGACGTGGTTCAGCGTCGTCTGCCCGTCGGGCATGGTGGCCGGCACGCCGTCGACGAGCACCTTCACGCCGCGCACGCCGAACTGCGTGCGCGCGCCGAAGCCGCGCACGGAGAGCCGCTCGCCCAGCGCCGCGTTGAAGCGGTTGTCGGCCTGCACGCCGGGGACGGCGCGCAGCGCCTCGTCGAGCGAGAGGCCCGGCCGCGCGCCCTGCACCTCGGTGCGCGTGGTGGCCGAGACGGCGAACGGCGCGCGCGCGGGATCGAGCGCGGTGCGCAGCACGGTCGTGACGACGGGCGGCAGCGCGCGCGCCGCGCTGTCGCGCCGCGCGGCGGCCGTGTCGGGACGCACGGGCTCCTGCGCCGCCGCGGGGGAAGCGGCACCCGCCAACACCGCGACGACACCCGCCGCGCGACGGGTGGCGCGGGCGCTCACGCCGCCACCGGCAGGTCGTCCCGACGGTCGCGCGCGAGCCGTCTCCAGTCGAGCGCCACCAGCACGGAGGCGATCACGACGATCACTGCATTGATCGCGCACCACGGGCAGAAGCTCCGGAGGACGATGAACTCGCCGTACTTGAGGCGGAGCGTGAAGAGCAGCGCGGGAAACACGAGCGCGGCGAGCGCGATCGTCGGCCAGCGCGCGTCCTCCCAGCGCGGCAGCGTGCCGAGCACCGCGAGCACGAAGACCGTGCCCCAGCCGACCGCGCCGATGAGCGCGACGTCGACGCCGAGGAACCAGCCGTAGGAGCTGAGCTGCACCACCTCGCAGCCGTGCTCCGCGCCGCACGAGAGCGTGCCCGCGAGGCCGATCTTCCAGAGGTGCAGGTAGAGGGCGACGATGGCGTCGACGAGCGCCACCAGCGCGAGGGCCATGCGGTAGGTCATGAGGGCACGTTAGTCGGCGTCGGCGGGCGCCGCACGTCCCACCACGACTTGGCGACCGCCGCCAGCACGATGAGCGCACCGCCGACCCACGACAGCGGCCCCGGTCGCTCGCCGTGCGCGACGTACGCCCACACGGGATTGAGCGCGGGCTCGACGAGCAGCAGCGTGGAGGCCTCGAGCGCGGGGACGTGCGGCATCGCGCTGCTGAGGGCGAGGTAGGCGAGCCCGATCTGGAAGACGCCAAGGTAGAGGATCACGAGCGAGTCGACCGGTCCGGCGCCGGTGACGGGGAAGGCCATCGGCAGGCAGACCAGGCACGCCAGCAGGTTCCCCGCCACGACCGTCGTCAGCCCGGCCGTTCCCTGCGCGCTCGGTGCCTCGCGTGCCGCGTCGCCCGGGTCGCGTGAGGCGCCGGCGCCCGCGGGTGTCCGCGCGACCCAGCGCAGCCCGAGCACGGTCCCGGCCCACGCGACGCCGCTGACGGCGGCGAGCACGTTGCCGCCGAACGGATCGGGCGCGGTGGCCTGCGGCGCGTCCTCGCCCACGAAGAAGAACGCCATCCCGAGCGCCACGACCGCCATGAACGCGAGGTCGCGCCGCGTGGTGCGCTCGCCCAGCAGCGTCGGGCCCGCGAGGAGGACCCAGAGCGGCGCGGTGCTCTGCAGGAAGATCGCGTTGGCGGACGTGGTGCGCTTGTTCGCGAGGACGAAGAGCACCATCGTCGCCGCGTAGATCGCCGCGACGGCGAGCACGCGCGGCGTCCAGCGGCCGCGGGCGGCGGGGACGAGCAGCCACACCGCGAGCGCGGCGACGCCCGAGCGGAAGCCGGCGACCTGCCAGCTCGTGAGCGACGCCGCCTTGATCGCGGCTCCCCCAGTGGAGAAGAGGGCCGCGGCGCCGAGCAGTCGCAGGCGCGCGTCGAGGCGGGAGACGGACATGGATGGCCGGTGGCGGCGCGTCGGGGGCGGCGCGGCTCGCGCGCCGCGCCGGAACGTAGACGGGCCGCCCGCGAGCGTCCATTCGCGCGGTAGCTTCCAGGCTCCCGGCAGGAGATCCCCCGCCCCGCCCCCGCATGACCGTCCCGTCCCGTCACCTCGCCGCGTGCGCGCTCGCCGCGTGCCTCGCGGCCACCGGCGCCGGCGCGCAGGCGAACGCCTGCACCGACGCCATCCCGCCGTCCGCGATGCGGCGCGTGCTCGTGTCGCTCTCCGCCGAGCCGCTGGATTCCGCCGCGCGACGATCCGAGCAGACGGTGCAGCTGTTCGCGCAGTCGGCCGCCGAGCAGCTGCGTCGCCTGCTCGGATCGTCGCCGCAGCAGGTGCCGGACGCCACGACGCGGCTCACCTGGCGGCAGATCGACGACGGCGTGCGGATCGTGCTGCGGCGCGCGGGCACCGCCGAGGTGCGCTCACGCCGCCCGGACGGGCAGGCGCCGGACGACGCCGCCGGCTTCGCGCTCGTCGCGCGCGCCGCGCGGTTCGCGGTCGACTCCGCGGGCCCCTACTTCTGGGACGAGAGCGTGCCCGGCGACTCGCTGGCGTTCGACCTCGGCCTGGTGCACCCGATCGTGACCCCGGACAGCGCATGGATGCCGCCGACGCGTCGCATCCTGCATCCCGCCTTCACCCTGCCGGTCCCCACGACGTCGCCAGTGCGCCCGATCGCCCTGCGGCCGCCGCAGTATCCGATGTCGGCCCAGGAGGGCAGCGCGATCGGTACGGTCGTCATGGAGTTCGTCGTCGACTCGAGCGGCCGCGTCGACCCGACGAGCATCCGCGACCAGTGGCCGGCGGACCGTCGCCGACCCGACGGAGCGCTCGGGCAGCACTACCGCGCCTTCGTGAGCGCCGTGCGACGCGCGCTCGTCGACGCGCGCTTCGAGCCCGCGCGCATGGGCGGATGCCCGGTCCGTCAGCTCGTGCAGCAGCCCTTCCAGTTCGACCTGCGGCGCTGACGGACGGGCACGCGTCAGCCGATCGTCGCCGGCGCCGCGGCGCGGGGGTCGCCCAGCGTGCGCGACGCCTCGTGGCGATCGGCCGCGAGCCGCTCGGCGAAGTACGCGATCGTGCGCCGCAGCCCCTCGCGCAGCGGGATCGTGGGCGACCAGCCGAGCGTCGCGCGCGCGCGGGTGATGTCCGGGCGGCGCTGCTTCGGGTCGTCCTCCGGCAGCGGGCGGACGTCCAGCCCACCGCGCGCGCCGGTGAGCGGCTCCGTCAGCTCGAGCACCAGCTCGGCCAGCTCGCGCACCGTGAACTCGTCGGGGTTGCCGATGTTCGTCGGCAGCGCGGAGTCGTCGCTGCGATCGCGCATCGTGAGGCGGTAGAGCCCCTCGACCTCGTCCTCGACGTAGCAGAAGCTGCGCGTCTGCGACCCGTCGCCATACAGCGTCAGCGACTCTCCACGCAGCGCCTGCACGATGAAGTTGGAGACGACGCGCCCGTCGCGCGGGCGCATGCGGGTCCCGTACGTGTTGAAGATGCGGACGATGCGCGTGTCCACCCCGTGGTGGCGGTGGAACGCCATCGTCATCGCCTCCGCGAACCGCTTGGCCTCGTCGTAGCAGCTGCGCGGCCCGATCGAGTTCACGTGCCCCCAGTAGCTCTCGGGCTGCGGATGCACGTGCGGATCGCCGTAGACCTCGGAGGTCGACGCCAGCAGGAAGCGGGCGCCATGCTCGTGCGCGAGCGCCAGCGCGTTGCGCGTGCCGACCGACCCGACGTCGAGCGTGGCGATCGGGTGCTCGTAGTAGTCGACCGGGCTGGCGGGCGACGCGAGGTGCAGGACCGCATCGACGCCGCCGGTCACCCGCAGCCCCTGCGAGACATCCTGCTCCAGCAGGTCGAAGCGCGGCTCGCGCTCCAGATGGGCGACGTTGCGCGCGTCGCCCGTGAGGAAGTTGTCGACGCCAACCACCTCGTGGCCGTCGGCGAGGACGCGGTCGGAGAGATGCGAGCCGAGGAACCCGGCCGCCCCGGTGATGACGACGCGCATGCGGTCAGGCCTCCAGCGTGGGCGAGCCCGGCGCGCGCTTCACGCGCACGCCTCGACGCGGCTCGGCGGACGTCGGCACGGGCACCGGCACCTCGGCCGGCAGCGTCGCGGGAGGCAGCGCGATCGACAGCTCCGGCGCGCGGGCGACGGCGCGGCCGATGGAGTAGTACGCGAAGCCGAGCGCCGCGAGCTTGGACGGGTCCCACAGATTGCGGCCGTCCACCACGACCGGCCGCGCGAGCGCGGCGCGGATGCGAGGGAAGTTCGGGTGCCGGTACTCGTTCCAGTCGGTGGCGACCACCAGCGCGTCCGCGCCCTCGAGCGCCTCGTAGCTGCTCGACGCGAAGTGCAGCCGATCCGCGTGGTCGTGCCCCTCATAGTGGCGACGCGCCGCGGGCATCGCGACCGGATCGTGCACGACCACGCGCGCTCCCGCTTCGAGCAGGGCGTCGCAGACCGCCAGTGCGGGGCTCTCGCGCAGGTCGTCGGTCTGCGGCTTGAACGCGAGGCCCCACAGCGTGACCGTGGCATCCTCGATCGCCACGCCCGCGGAGTCGAGCGCCGCGTGCACCTTGGAGAACAGCACCCGCCGCTGCCGCAGGTTGGCCTCGTCCACGGCCGCGAGCACCCGCAGCGGGACGCCCGCCGCGTCGCCGGTGCGCACGAGCGCCTTCACGTCCTTCGGGAAGCAGCTGCCGCCGTAGCCGGGACCGGGGAAGAGGAACGCGGGCCCGATGCGTCCGTCCGAGCCGACGCCGCGGCGCACGTGGTCGACGTTGGCGCCGACGCGCTCGCAGAGGTTCGCCAGCTCGTTCATGAGCGTGATGCGCGTGGCGAGCATCGCGTTGGCGGCGTACTTCGTCAGTTCGGCGCTCGCGATGTCCATGAACAGGATCGGCTTTCCGGTGCGCACGAACGGCGCGTACAGCTCGGCCATCACGCTGCGCGCGTAGTCGCTCTCGACGCCGAGCACCACGCGGTCGGGGCGGAGGAAGTCCTCGACCGCCGCGCCCTCCTTCAGGAACTCGGGGTTGCTGCACATGTGGAACGGGAAGCGCGCATGCTCCGCGACGACCTCCGCCACGCGCGCCGCGGTGCCCACCGGCACGGTCGACTTGGTGACGATGACGACCTCGCGCCGCATGTGCCGCCCGATCTGCTCCGCGACCGCGAGCACGTGCGACAGGTCCGCCGACCCATCCTCGCCGGGCGGGGTCCCGACGCCGATGAACACGACCTCCGCCTCCGCCATCGCGGCGGGCATGTCGGTGGTGAAGGCGAGCCGGCCCTGCGTGCGGTTGCGGCGCACCAGCTCCTCGAGCCCGGGCTCGTAGATGGGGAGCACGTCGCGCTGGAGATCGGCGATCTTCGCCGCGTTCACGTCGACGCACGACACGTCATGGCCCGTCTCCGCCAGGCAGGCGCCGACGACCAGGCCGACGTATCCGGTGCCGATCACTGTGATGTGCACGAGCGTTGGGTCTGAAGGGATCTGCGGCGGGTCGCGCCCGCATGAACTCGGAGTGCAGCGCCTACGCGATCGGCGCGGCGGGACGTTCGTTGATGGCCAGCACGCGCGCGCCCCAGGGCGACAGCTCGACCTCGCTCACCGAGGCCGGCGCGACCTCCAGCCGATGCTGCAGGTCGAGCGGCACGCCGAGCAGGTGGCCGAGCACCGCCTTGAGCACGTCGGCGTGGCTCACCACCGCCACGCGGGCGTCCGGGTGCGATTCGGCGAGGCGCAGCACGGCGGCGACGGCGCGCGCCTGGGCCTCCAGCGCGAGCTCGCCGCCGGGCGCACGCGTCCCGCTGCGGTACGCGTTGAAGTGGGTCCACGTCGGGTCGCCGTGCAGCCCGTCGATCGTGCGCCCCGTCCACGCGCCGAACGCCAGCTCGGCGAGCCCCGGCTCCACGGTGGGCGTCAGGCCGTGCGGGCGCGCGAGCGTCGCCGCCGTCTCGAGCGCGCGCGCCAGGGGGCTGCTGTGCACCGCCGTGAGTCGCGCGCCCGCGAGGCGGGCGGCGAGCGCCGTGGCCTGCGCCCGCCCCTCCGCGTTCAGGCACACGCGCGGCGTGCGTCCGGAGAGCGAGCGCCCCACCGGGTCGCACAGCGCGTGGCGCACGAGGTAGAGATGCACGACGCTCAGGGCAGCGCCGGCTCCACGACGTCGCGGCTCACGACCACCGGCGTCGCGACCGCGTCGACCACGGGCGCGGCGACCGGCGTCGGCGCGCGCTCGCCGACGACGTAGCGGCGCACCATCGTCTCCGCGAAGTCGGCGAACTCCTGCGGGTCGAGCGGAGGGCTCGTGTGGTGCGCGTTGACTCCGCGCGAGGGCGGCGTGAAGCAGAGGGTCACCGTCACGTCGAAGTCGGCCAGCGCCTCCATCTGCCGATCGAACCAGGCCGCGGCATCCGGCCGGTGCCAGTCGGCCCACGAGAGCCCGGTCCGGAGGCGACGCACGCCCAGACGCTTCAGCCAATCCACCGCACCGTCAAGTCGGGGATCGTTGAAGTGGAACCACTGGCAGATCCCGAGCCGGGGATCGAAGTGGTCGATGGCGGGCTTCGGGGTCCCGTCCTCCCGGATCAGCCCCATGTAGAAGTGGCGATAGTACGCGCTGCCCTCGCTCTCGCGATGGCGCGTGGTCGCCTCCCACGTCTTGGGCAGGTCGAGCAGCGAGTACCAGTAGACGCGGTCGACGCGATCGGCCAGCAGCTCGGTCGTGCGCCGCAGCCCGAAGGCCTGCACCTCGTCGGCGCCGAAGGTCGAGACGCCGACCTCGGTCACCCACACCGGCTTCGTCGTCACCGCCTCGATCTCGGCGATCTTGCTCGGCCACTCGTCGAGCTTCCAGTGGTTCCAGTCGAGCGGGAAGCCGTGCACCGCGACGGCGTCGACGTGGTCGAGCAGCCCGTGGCCCTCGACGAGGCGGAGCCAGCTCGCGTCGATCGGCGACATGCCGCCGAGCACCACGGGGAGATCGGGCGTCACCGCCTTGATGCTCCGCGACGCGCGGATCGCCATGTCGCTGAACGCCTCCCATCGCGGATCGATGTGGAAGTCCCAGTGCGACTGGTTGTTCGGCTCGTTCCAGAGCTTGATCGCCTCGATCATCGGACGGGGGTCGGGGACGTCGGTCGGTTGGCGAGACGCGCGAGCTCGTCGGCCACGCGCGCGACGAGCGGCGCCCACGCGCCGGGCGCGGGCTGGCGGAAGAGCCGCATCGTCGGATACCAGGGGCTGTCGTCGCGCTCCGCCATCCAGCGCCAGTCAGCGTCGTGCGGGAGCAGCGTCCACACCGGGACGCCGAGCGCGCCGGCGAGGTGGGCGGGCATGCTGTCGATGGTGACCACGAGGTCGAGCGCGCGCATCGTGCGCGCGGCCGCGTACACGTCGTCGGAGCCGGCGTCGACGCCGAAGTCGGCGCCACGGGCCGCGCGCGCGGGCCCGCGCTGCAGCACGTGGAGCGCGACGCCGTCGATGGCGGCCAGCGGCGCGAGCAGGTCGAACGGGATCGAGCGCTTCTCGCGTCCCCAGTCGCCGCTCTCCCACACGAGGCCGACGGCGAGGCGCCCGTCGCGCGCGCGCGGCGCGGGCTCCACGTCGAGATACGGCACCGGTGCGCCGACGTCGTGCGGCATCGCGCGGACGACGTGCGCGAGCTCCATCACCTCGACGTCGACGTCGTACGCCACGTCGGGCGCGCCGTCGTGCAGCGGCAGCAGGCGGTCGATGCCGGGCGCGGTGGCGAGGAGCGAGAGGAGCGCGGGCTGCGCCCAGACGATCAGCTCCGCGGCGGTCGCGCGGACCCGCGGCGCGAAGCGGATGAACTGCAGCGTGTCGCCGAGGCCGTGGTAGCAGCGCACCAGGACGCGGCGCCCGTCGAGCGGCGTGCCGTCCCAGACCCACTGCTCGTGCCGCGGCAGGTGCCAGGACGACGTGCCGCCGCGCGCGCGCAGGACCGCGTCGCTGAACGCCCACGCGTCCTCCCACGCGCCGCTCCGCATCGCGTGCGTCCACGGGTCGACGCCTGCGGGCGCGACGGGAGTCGCGGTCGTGCTCACGCCCCGACCGCGTCGGAGGCGCCGCCGGCGCGCCAGGCGCGGCCGGTGGCGGCGAGCAGTTCCGCGCGCCCGCGACCGCGCGGCCACGGCGACGCGTCCGGATCGGGCTCGCACAGATACATCTCGTGCGCGGGCCGCTGGATCACGCGCATCCCGCTCGCGCGCAGCATCGCCTCGACGCCGGCGTGGTTCGGCGCCCACCAGTTGGTCTCGTCGCCGGCGAACGGGTGCTCCAGGAAGGCCATGCGCGGCCAGCCCGGCGCCGTGAGGTCGTCGCGGTCGTCGACGGAGCGGAAGCGCGCGGTGTCGGGGTGCACCTCGGTCCCCGGCATCGTCAGCGTCTGGAACACGAGCAGCCGCCGCACGGTCTCGGCGACGATGTCGAGCCCCAGCATCGGATAGCGGAGGTGGTAGAACACCCCCATGAACAGCACGAGGTCGAAGCGCTCGGCGGCGTGCGCGAGGTCGTAGACCTGCGCCTGGCGGAAGCGCACGCGGTCGGCGAGCCCGAACTCGCGCGCCGCCCACTCGGCCTGCCGCAGGAAGAGCGGCTCGACGTCGATGCCGGTCACCTCGGCGCCGCGCTTCGCGAGCTCGAAGCTGTAGAAGCCCGAGTTGCAGCCGATGTCGAGCGCGGTCCACCCGGTGAGGTCGGCCGGGATGTGCGGCGCCAGCTCGGCCCACTTGAACGCGGGGAAGTCGCCGAGCGCGTGCCCGGGCGCGGTCTGCGAGCCGTCGGGCAGGTGCAGGTTGTGGAACCAGGGACCGAGGGCGAGGATCTCGTCCTCGCGGGCCTTGGTCGGGGCCGTGGCGAAGTGCTGGAGCAGGCTGGTCATGGGCTCAGGCGAGGTGGCCCGCGAGGACCTCGGTCACGTATCCCTCGAGCTCCGCGGCGCGAGTCGCCGCGGTGTGGGACGCGAGCACGCGCGTGCGCGCGGCGGCGCCGATCGCGCGGCGCTCGTCCTCGGGCATGCCGCGCACCGCGCGCAGGACGTCGTCGCCGTCGCGCGCGACGAGGATCTCCTCGTCCAGCCGCAGCACGTCGTCGAGCCCCTCCCACCAGTCGCTCACGATGGGCGTGCCGCACGCCGCCGCCTCGAACAGCCGCACGCTCGGCGACCAGCCGGCGGCGATCATGTCGGCGCGCGTCACGTTGAGCGTGAAGCGCTGCGCGTTGTAGAAGGCGCGGTGCTCGCGCGGGGCGAGATGCGTCTCGCGCGCGACGTTGGCCGGCCAGACGATCGACTCGGGATACTGCGGCCCGGCGACGACGAAGCGTCCGCCGCTCCAGCGGCGCGCGGGCTCCAGCAGCAGGCGGTCGAGCGTCGGCTGCCGATCGTCGCTGTACGTGCCCATGTAGCCGAGGTCCCACTGCGGGATGAGCGGCTCCGGGTAGTAGAGCGCCGGATCGACCGAGCAGTAGAGCGCGCGCGCCATCGGCGAGCCGAGCTCGCGCTCCAGCCGGTCGAGCGTGGGACCGCCGGTGAACGACAGGTACAGGTCGTAGCGGGCGACGAGCGCCGGCGAGAGGTACTCGTGCTCGCCGCGCGCCAGCTTGGCGAGCGTGACCGGCGTGTCGATGTCGTAGAAGGCGACGGCGCCCTGCGCGGTGGCCGTGGCCCACTCGCCGACCGCGACGCCGTCGGGCACGTACGAGCCGACGATCACGACGTCCGCGTCGCGCACGTGCTCCGCGTGCCGCGTCGTGAGCTCCTCGACGGACGCGTAGAGGATCGTGCGGCAGCCGGCGGGCGACGGCATGTCGCGGTTGTCGGCGTACCACGGCACGTCGCGCTCGAGGAAGGTGACGCGATGTCCGCGCGCGGCTAGCTCGCGCACCAGCCCGCGGTAGGTCGTCGCGTGCCCGTTCCCCCAGGACGAGGTGATCGACAGCCCGAGGATGACGATGGAGAGCGGCGCCGTCGTCATCAGGCCACGGCCTCCGCGGGGGCGCCGACGGCCGCGCCTTCCAGCACCGCCTCCACCTGGGCCGCCCGATGGCCGTAGGTGTGCGACGCCATCACGCGCCGGAACGCGGCGTCGCCGATGGCGCGCGCGCGCTCGGGCGTGAGCGCCTCCAGGTGCGCGGCCACCGCGTCGCCGTCGGCGGCGACCAGCACCTCGCGATCGGGCTCGAGGAACTCCTCGATGCCCTGCCACGCGTCCGTGATCTGACACGACGCCGCGCCGGCGGCCTCGAAGAGGCGCGTGGCGGGCGACCAGCCGTTCCGCACCATGCTGTCGCGGTGGACGTTGAGCACCGCGAGCGCGGAGCAGTTCACCGCGTTGTGATCGGCGGTGTAGACGTGGCCGACGTACGCCACGTTCTCCGGCATCGCCTTGTCGTGCCAGCCATTGCCGCCGAGCAGGAAGCGGCGCCCGGGCGCGGACGCGGCGGCGCGGAAGAAGAACTCGTCCACGCGCGCCTCGCGATCCGGGAGCCGATTGGCGAGAAAAGTCAGGTCGCAGGCGAAGCGCTCCTCGCGCGGCACCGGGTGGTGCGTGGCCGGATCGAGCGCATTGTAGATCGGGACGCACTGCCGCGCGCCGAGCGCCTCGTACGCCGCGACCACCGGATCGCCGCCGCCGTACGTCAGCACCAAGTCGTAGCGCGGCACGAGCGGGCGGAACGGGTCGTCGGCGTTCGTGTCGACGCGCTCCAGCGTCGCCGGCGCGTCCACGTCCCAGAAGGCGACGAGATTGCCCGGACGGCGCAGCGCGAGCACCTCGCGCTCCAGCAGCTCGTCGAACACGCCGACGCCGCTCGCCTTCACGACGAGGTCCGCCGAGCGGGCGTCCTCCAGCGCGCGCGACACGCCGTCGGTGCCCTCGCCGGCGTAGACCACGACGCGCGCGTAGTCGGGATCGGCGATGTCGCGGTGCTGCTGCCGACCGTACGCATCGGGCTCGTAGAAGGTCACGTGGTGCCCGCGCGCGTGCAGCGCGCGCACGATGCCGCGATAGTAGGTGGCCGCGCCGTTCCAGTACGCGGAGACCAGGCTCGAGCCGAAGAACGCGATGCGCATCAGACGGGGACCGCCGGGGCGGCGTATGGGGAGGCCGCCGAGGACGGCGCGTCGGCCGACGCGGCGGCGATGCCCAGCTCGCGCGCGACGGCCAGCAGCTCGTCGACGCGGTGGGCACAGGTATGGCGGGCGAGCACGGTGGCGCGGCCACGCGCCGCCAGTGCGGCAGCCGCTTCCGGGTCGGCGAGCACGTCGCGCAGGTGGCGGCGCATCTCGGCGCCGTCGCGCGCGACCAGGAAGTCCTCGCCCGGGGTGAACAGCCCCTCCGCGTCGTTCCACGGCGCGGAGATCAGCGGGATGCCGCAGGCGAGCGCCTCGAAGACGCGGATGGTCGGCACGCCCGGCAGCGCGCGCACGTACGGGCGCCGCGGCACGTGCACGGTGACGCGGAAGCGCGCGAACGCGCGCGGCGCCTCGTAGTTCGGCAGCCAGCCGGCGTAGTCGATGCCCGCGTCGGCGAGGGCCGCACGCGCGGCGTCGGGGTAGCGGACGCCGTGGATGCGCGCGCGCAGCTTCAGGTCGCGCACGGGCTCGATCAGGAACTCGCGCAGCTCCTCGGTGCGCTCGTCGTCGCCCCAGTTGCCGACCCACACGAGGTCGCCCTCGCGCGGCTCGCCCGGCATCGGGTGGAAGACGCGGTGGTCGGCCGCCTCGTGCCAGGTCCACACGCGCGACGCCCACCCCTCGCGCAGGTAGACGTCGCGCACCGCGGCGCCGAACGCGAGCACGCCGTCGTAGTGCGTCAGGTCGTACGCACCCATCGCCTCGCGCTCGGTGACGGAGCGATGGTGCGTGTCGTGGAAGAGCAGGCGCCAGGGCGCGCCGGCGCGCCGGCGCTCGCCGAGCCGCCGCACGAGCGCGTGGTCGCTCCACTCGTGCACCAGCACGAGGTCCGCGCCGTCGAGCGCCGCGTCGAGCGCCGCGTCGTCCGGACCACCGGCGTCATACACCTGGCGCACGCCCGCGAGCGCGGGATACGCCCGCAGCCAGCCGTCGAGCGCCGCCGGGCCGCCCTCGGCGACCAGGTTCTGCACGCTCCACGCGTCGGCGGGCTCCCAGCTCGCGACCTGGTGGCCGCGCGCGAGCAGCTCGCCGATGACGCCGCGCAGGAAGTGCGCGTTCCCGTGGTTCCAGTCGGAGGCCAGCGAGTGGCAGAAGACGATCACGCGCACGCCGCCACCTCCCGCGTCGCGCGGTGCGCGGCGGCGGCGTAGGCCGCGAGGTAGCCGTCGGCCATGCGCGCCGGCGTGTAGCGCGCGGCGCGTTCCCGCGCGCGCGCGCCGCGTTCCATGCAGGTGTCGTGGTCGGTCATGAGCGTCGTGATGGCATGGCGCAGCGCCTCCGTGTCATCGGGGGCGACGTACGTGGCCGCGTCGCCCCAGACCTCGCGCAGGCTCGGGATGTCCCCGAGGACGAGCGCGCATCCGGCCTGCGCCGCCTCGAGCGCCGAGAGCCCGAACGGCTCGTAGCGCGCGGGGAGCGCGTACACCGAGGCGCGCGACATCCACTCGCCGAGGCGCTCGGGGGGCAGCACGCCGAGCCACTCCACGTCGGCGTTCGCGACGAGGTCGTGCCCCGCGGCGCCGGGCGGCGGTGCGACGTCACCGGCGACGGCGGTGCGCCACGGCGCGTCGGCGCTCGCGCGCGCGACCGCGCCGACGTTCTTGGCCGCGTCCCACAGTCGGCCGGCCGTGAGCACCATCGGCTCCTTGGCGCACGGCGCGGCGATCGGCGTGCGGCCGTTCGGCAGGACGTGCGCCGGAGGCACCGCGCCGTAGCAGTCGGCCAGCGCGTCGGCCATCGCGCGGGTCGGCGCGGCGACCAGGGCGGCCCCCGCGAGGCCCGCACGCACGGCGTCGCGATAGCGGTCCCAGGACGGCGGCGCGTCCTCGCCATGCACGGCGCGCCACCAGGAGCAGACGCACGAGTGCGCGACGACGAGCGCCGGCGCGCGCCATGGCAGCGCGCCGTGCGCGTAGCCGTTCAGGTGCACGACGTCGGGCGCGAGCGCGCGCTCCAGCGCGAGCAGCCACTCGCCCGCGCGGGCGACGTCCTCCCACGGCTCGTCCATCCATTCCAGCCGGTAGTCGCGCGCATGCAGCGTGAGCGCAGGCACCCGGCCCGCCTCCGCGCGCTGCGCCTCGCTCGGCAGCGGCCCCATGGTCGCCACGTGCACCTCGGCGCCGCGCGCGGCGAGGGCGCGCGCCAGCTCCAGCGCGTACGTCCAGACGCCACCGACCGCGTCGGCCGTCATCAGCACGCGAAGCGCGGACGACGTCACGCGCCCCGCTCCGTCGCGGACCGGCCGTACACGGCGTCGAGCGCGGCGGCGACGTCGATCAGCCGCTCCACCTCGGGATCGAAGCGGCGGCCCTCGGCGAGCGCGCGCGCCCACGCCACGGCCGCGCGTCCGCCCCAGGCGTCGGGAGGCACGGCCAGCGTCTCGCGCGAGGTGCCGCGGAAGTGGTGCGCGGTGAAGTCGTAGAAGGAGCCGTCGACGTTGCGGAGCGCCGCGCCGCCGCCCGCGCCGTAGAACGCCGCCTCGATGACGGCGTCCTGCCCCGCGCTCAGATGCCACGAGCAGGCGAGGCGCACGGTGGCGCCGCTCTGCAGCTCGAGCGTGGCGACGGCGTAGTCCTCCACCTGCCGCGTCGGGTCGACCAGCGGCTGGCCCTTGGCGTAGAGACGGCCGTCGACGCGCCGCACCGCGGGCCAGCCGAGCGTCCAGAGCGCGAGGTCGACGAGATGGATGCCGAGGTCGATGACGCAGCCGCCGCCCGCGAGCGCCGGATCGTAGAACCACGGCTTGTCGGGCCCGTACGCGTTGTGGAAGACGAGGTCGACGGCGTACACCTCGCCCACGCCTCCGCCCTGCACCAGCTCGCGGATCGCGCGCGCGCCGGCCGTGTGGCGGTAGGAGAGGTCGACGCCGAGCAGGCGGTCGGCCGCGCGCGCGGCGTCGACCACGCGGCGCGTCTCGTCGGCCGTGCGCGCGAGCGGCTTCTGGCAGAAGACCGCGCAGCCGCGCTCCAGCGCCGTCGTCGCCTGGTCGGCGTGCATGGCGCTCGGCGTCGCGATCACGACGCCGTCGACCCCGAGGTCGAGCAGCGCGTCGAGCGAGTCCGCCACGACGGCGCCCGGCGCGGCGCTCGCCGCCTGCGCGGCCGCGTCGGGCGAAGCGTCCGACACCGCGGCGACCGTCGCGCACCCGTCGGCGACGATCGCCTCCATGCGGTGACGTCCGATCCAGCCGGTGCCGAGGAATCCGAGGCGGGGCGGCGTCGCACGCGGCGCGTCGAGCGTCGAGGCGGTCCGCTCGACGCTCAGCATCGCGTCGCTCATGCGGTCACCAGCGCCTTGAGGAAGCCGTCGGGCCGCGTGCGCGTCGCCTCGAAGGCGGCTCCCAGCTCGTCGAGCGGATAGCGGTGCGTGTAGAGCGGCGACGGATCGAGGCGTCCCGACGCCACCGCGTCGACGGCCTCGCGCATGCCCGCGAGGTACACCTGCGGATCGCGCTCGTGCGCGTTGATCACGTCGAGCCCGCGCCAGTTCCAGAGGAACATGTTGACCTGCCGCGGCCCGTCCTGATGGAAGCCGGCGACGACCAGCCGCCCGCGCTCCCCCGTCAGCTCGCCCGCGAGATCGAGCGGCCACTGCAGCCCAACGCACTCGATCGTGCGCGCGCACATCGCGTCGTTGGTGAGCGCCTTCACGCGCTCGATCACGCGCCAGTGGTCGTCCATCGGCACCAGCTCGTGCGCGCCGAACTGCCGCGCGACCTCGAGCGCGAACGGGCGACGCGTCACCGCGATCACGCGCGCGCCCGCGTCGGCGGCGAGGCGGCAGAGCAGCGCGCCGAGGAAGCCGACGCCGACGATCGCGACGTCCTGCCCGGCCCGGATGTCGGCGCGGCGGAAGATGTTCATCGCGCAGCCGAGCGGCTCGCCCGGGAAGGGCTGTCCCGCGAGCGCGTCCGGCAGCGGCACGACCGCCTCCGCCTTCGCGACGTCGTGCGTCGCGTACGCCGCGTACGAGAGCGCCGCGATCCGCTGGCCGACGCGCAGCCCCTGCACGCCGTCGCCGAGCGCGTCGATCACGCCCCATCCCTCGTGACCGGGCGCGCCCGGCGCCGACGGATAGGTGAACCACTCGCGGCCTTCCCACAGTGGGAGGTTGGAGGCGCACACGCCGCTCCCCTCCAGCGCGATGCGGACCTCGCCCGGCCCGGGCGCGGGCGCCTCGACCGCGCGCAGCTCCACCGCGCCCGGCGCGGTGAGGACGCACGCCCGCGCCGCGCTCCCCGCGCGATCGGCGAGGCGCAGCGCGTCGCTCGCGCCCCGCGGCTCCACGCTCGCCGTCACGCGACCGCCTCGGCGTGCAGCGCGGGCGCCGCCGCGCGCGACTCGACCAGCCACTCGTGCAGCCGCTCGACGCCCTCGGCCACGCCGGTGCGCGGCGTCCACCCGGTCGCCGCGGCGAAGGCGCGCACGTCGGAGACGTAGTAGCGCTGGTCGCCGGTGCGCCACGCGTCGAAGTTGACCGTGGGCGCCTCGCCGCGCAGCGTCCCGATGCGCTCCACGAGCTCCAGCAGCGACGTCGTGTTCGTCGGCCCGCCGCCGATGTTGAAGGCGCGGCCGCTCAGCGCGTCGGCGTGCTGCATCGCGCGCAGCATCGCCTCGGCGAGGTCCTCGACGAAGAGGATGTCGCGCACCTGCATGCCGTCGCCGTAGAGGACGATCGGCTTCCCCTCGATCGCGCGGATGAGGAAGTGCGCGACCCACCCCTGATCCTCGGTCCCGAACTGGTGGGGGCCGTAGATGCAGCTCATGCGGAAGACGACCGCACGCAGCCCGAACGAGCGCGCGTAGTCGAGCACGTACTGATCGGCGGTGCCCTTGGAGCAGCCGTACGGGCTGTGGAAGTCGAGCGGGCGCGACTCGCCCACGCCGTATGCCGCGACCGTCTGATCCACCGGGCCGTAGCGTCGCCCGTCGCGCGCCATCGCGACGTCGGCGAGGTCGCCGTACACCTTGTTCGTGCTCGTGAAGAGGAGCGGCGGCGGGTCGCGCCGCGCGCGCAGCGCCTCGAGCACGTTGAGCGTGCCGCGGGCGTTGATCTCGAAGTCCTCGACCGGATCGACGAGCGAGGTCGTCACCGCCACCTGCGCGGCGAAGTGGAAGACGGCCGACGCATCGCGCACGGCCTCGCCCACCGCGTCGCGGTCGCGGATGTCGGCGACCACCGCGCGCACGCGATCGCCGTGCGTCGCGCGCAGCCAGGCGAGGTTCCGCTCGACGCCCGCGCGCGAGAGGTTGTCGAGCACGACAACGTCGCGCCCGCTGCGCAGCAGGCGGTCGGCCACGTTGCAGCCGACGAAGCCGGCGCCGCCGGTGATGAGCACCGGTCCGTCGCCCACGCCGAGCGGGAAGTCCGGCACGGCGGCGCGGTCGGTCTGTCGATCGGCGCCCCTCATACCGTCAGCCCCCGCGCGGCCAGCTCCGCGCTCGCCGCGTCCACCCGGTCGGCCGCGGTCTGCCCCTCCAGCCACTCCGCCAGCTCGACCAGCCCATCCTCGAGCTGCACCGTCGGCGCGTAGCCGAGCACGTCCCGCGCGCGCGAGATGTCGGCGACGCAGTGGCGGATGTCGCCGACGCGGTACTTGCCGGTGATCTCGGGCGTCAGGTAGCCCTTGCCGAGCGCGGTCGCCATGCGCTCCGCGATCTCGCGGATCGTGTAGCGACGGCCGCTGCCGACGTTGAAGACCTGCCCGTCCGCGCCGTCCGCCTCGAGCGCGAGCCGGCAGGCGCGCGCGACGTCGTAGACGCTGACGAAGTCGCGCTGCTGGTTGCCGTCCTCGAAGACCATCGGCGGACGATCGTTCAGATAGCGCGAGGCGAAGATGGCGAGCACGCCGGTGTACGGGTTCGACAGCGCCTGGCGCGTGCCGAAGACGTTGAAGAAGCGCATCGCGACCGTCGGGATCCCGTACGCGCGCCCGACCATGAGGCACATGCGCTCCTGGTCGTACTTGGAGAGTGCGTAGACGCTGGCGAGCGACGGCTGCTTGGTCTCGGGCGTCGGCAGCGGCTCGAGCGGCCGCCCCTGCGCGTCGCGCGTCTCCCACTCGCCGGCCACGAGCTGCTCGCGCGTGCGCTCGGCGTCCGTCACCAGCGTGCCGTCGGGCGCGCGGTAGAGTCCCTCGCCGTAGAGCGACATGCTCGACGCGACCACGAGGCGCTGCAGCGGCTGGGTGCGGCCGCGCTCGACGAGCGCCTCGAGCAGCACCGCCGTCCCCATGTTGTTGATGTCGGTGTACTGGGCGATCTCGTACATGCTCTGCCCGACCCCGACCGCCGCGGCGAAGTGGTAGACGGCGTCGATCCCGTCCAGCGCGCGGCGCACCGCCTCGCGGTCGCGCACGTCGCCGACCTGCAGCTCGACGTCGGGGCTCAGATACTCGGGTCGCTGCCCGGCCTCGCCGGCGGCGCCGTGGACCTGCGGTGAGAGGTTGTCGAGCGCGCGCACGCGGTGGCCCGCGCGCAGCAGCTCGTCCGCGAGGTGCGAGCCGATGAAGCCGGCGCCGCCGGTGATCAGGATGTGCTGACCCATGTCGTCTCCCGTACGTATTCGCCGATACCGCACCGAGACTGTGCGGTAGCGTACGATCAGTGCGCGCCTGGTGCGCGCGTCGCATGCCGCAGTTCATTGCTGCGGCTGACGTCGTGGGCGGCGTTGCAAGTCGGGAGCCAAGGATCTACATACCTGCTCGAAAAACGTGGGACGCCACGCACACACGCCACGTGCTTCGGAGCCAGTGGCACAGTGCTTCAAGCGTATGTAGATGATCGTGGCGATCTTGGCCTTGCGAGCGCGGAGCTTGCATGCGGCCGGGCGCATGCGAATCGTGGTCTTCGGGTTGAGCGTCAGCTCCTCGTGGGGAAATGGGCACGCCACCCTCTGGCGTGGGCTGCTGCGCGCGCTCGCGCGCGCCGGACACCGGGTCGACTTCTTCGAGCGCGACGTGCCGTACTACGCCGCGCACCGCGACCTCACCGCGCTGCCGAGCGGCGACCTCGTGCTCTACGAGCGCTGGGAGGACGTGCTGCCGCGCGCGCGCGCCGCGCTCGCCCGGGCGGACGCCGCGATGGTGACCTCCTACTGCGCGGACGCGACGGCGGCGTGCGCGCTGCTGCTCGACACGCCGCTCGCGGTGCGCGCCTTCTATGATCTGGACACGCCGGTGACGCTGGCGCGCCTGGGCGCGGGCGAGACGGTCGACTACCTGCCGCCGGGCGGGCTCGGCGAGTTCGACCTCGTGCTCAGCTATACCGGCGGACGGGCGCTCGACGCGTTGCGCACGGAGCTCGGCGCGCGCGTGGTGGCGCCGCTCTACGGCAGCGTGGACCCAGAGACCCACCGCCCGGCACCCGCGCGCGACGACTGGCGCTGCGACCTGTCGTACATCGGCACCTACGCCGCCGATCGACAGGCCGCGGTCCAGTCGCTCTTCCTCGATCCGGCGCGCGCGCGCCCCGACCGCCGCTTCCTGCTGGCCGGCTCGCAGTATCCCGCGGACTTCCCGTGGGAGCCCAACGTGTGGTACCTGGCGCACCTGCCGCCGGCGGACCATCCGGCCTTCTACGCCTCCAGCCGGCTCACGCTGAACGTGACGCGCGCCGCGATGGCGGAGATGGGATGGTGTCCGTCGGGACGGCTGTTCGAGGCGGCGGCGTGCGGCGTGCCGATCCTCACCGACGCGTGGGACGGGCTCGACGCGTTCTACACGCCGGGGAGCGAGATCCTCGTCGCCGCCGACACCGGCGACGTGCTCCGCGCCATCGCGACCGACGACGCGGAGCTCCGCGTCGTGGCGCAGCGCGCGCGCGAGCGCACGCTGGACGAGCACACCGCCGACCATCGCGCCGCCACGCTCGTCGCGGCGCTCGAGGCCGCGGCGTCCCGGCCGTCGCTCCCCGCCCTCTCGGAGGCCTGAGCCATGTGGGGCATCATCCCGGCCGCGGGCCACGGTTCGCGCATCCAGCCGCTCGCGTTCTCCAAGGAGCTGCTGCCCGTCGGCAGCCGCATGGAGGGCGGCACCGAGCGTCCGCGCGCGGTGAGCGAGTACCTGGTGGAGCGCATGGTGCGAGGCGGCGCGACGCGGCTCTGCTTCGTCGTCTCGCCGGGCAAGGCGGACATCCTCGCCTACTACGGCGGCGGCGCCTGCTCGGCGCACGTCTGCTTCACGGTGCAGCCGCAGCCGGCGGGGCTGTGCGACGCGCTCTTCCGCGCGCTCCCGTTCATCGCGCCCGACGACGACGTCCTCGTCGGCCTGCCCGACACCGTCTGGTTCCCGGCGGATGGCTACCGGAGCCTGCCGAGCGGCGCCTTCTCCTTCCTGCTCTTCCCCGTCGAGCACCCGGAGGTGTTCGACGCGGTGGTGACCGACGCGCACGACCGCGTCGTCGAGATCCAGGTGAAGCAGCCGGCGCCGCGCACCGAGTGGGTGTGGGGCGCGTTCAAGCTGACGGGACGCATCCTGGCCGACCTCCACGCGCTCTGGCAGCGCCGCGACCGCGCCGACGAGTACGTGGGCACGCTCGTCAACGCGTGGCTGGCGGAGGGCAACCAGGCGCTGGCCGTGCGCGCCGGCGCGACGTACGTCGACGTGGGCACGCTGCACGGCTATCGCGAGGCGCTGCACGCGCTCGAGCGCCGCGCCGGCGAGGACCACGAGGACGGCAGCTTTCCGGGCGTGGTGATCCCGCGCTCGATCGGATCGGTGCGCGTCTAGACGCCACGGTCGGTCCGCACAGCGCGCGAGGGGGCGGCGCACCGCGGTGCGCCGCCCCCTCGCGTCATGCCGCGCCGAACTCGGTCAGCGCGTGTAGTCGGCCCAGCGGCGGATCGCCTTCTGACAGGCGGGCCACTGTCCCGCGGTGCCGCGGTTCACCTCGCCGATGCGCACGGCGCGCTCGCGGGACGTCGTCTGCGGGTCCTCCGACGCGAGGTAGGCGAGCATCGCGACCAGCGTCGCGTTCGCCCGCACGTCGTCGAACGAGACCTTGTCGTACGTGTCGCGGTTCGTGTGCCACGTGTATGTCCCGTAGTCCCACGACGCGGAGCCGAGGCTGAACGCCGGCGCTCCGGCGCAGATGAACGACGCGTTGTCGCTGCCGCCCGCCGAGGGCGAGCCCGGGAAGCGGTACTGGATCTGGTTCGTCAGCTCGCTCGGCAGACGCGATGCCCAGCGGCCCCACGCCTCGCCCGCGCCCACGAGGCCCGACGGCGACACGTTGACGATGCGCCCCGTGCCGTTGTCCTGGTTGAACAGCGCCTGCAGCCCCTTCACCACCTCGGGGTGGTCCTCGACGTAGGCGCGCGAGCCGTTGAGCCCCTGCTCCTCGCTCGTCCAGTGGCCGGCGATGATCGTGCGCTTCGGCCGCGGATACGCCTTCGCGAGCAGGCGCATCGCCTCGGCCATGATCACGGTGCCCGTCGCGTTGTCCGTCGCGCCCGAGCCGGCGTCCCACGAGTCGAAGTGCGCCGAGAGCACGACGTACTCGTCCGGCTTCTCGCTCCCCTTGATCGTCGCGACCGTGTTGAACGTCGGCGCGTCCGCCGTGAACGCGTTGTCCGAGCGCACGCGCAGTACCGGCCCCTGCCCCTTGGCGGCGAGGCGGAAGACCAGCGTGTAGTCCTCACAGCTCAGGTCGAGCGCGGGCGTCCGCTCGTTGCGCGCGTAGAAGACCTTGTTCACGCCCCAGCCGCCCTCGTAGCGCGAGGCGACCGCGCCCAGCGCGCCCGCGCGCTCGAGCGCGAGTCCGAGCGTGCCCGTGCCGAGCGAGAGGTTGAAGCCCGTCCTGCGGACGCGGTCCGTCCACGCGGTGCGCACCGAGTCGCGCTCGCGGCGCACGCGGGCGAGCGTCTGCGGCGTCGCCCAGCGCTCCCAGTTGTCGTCGGGGCGGCAGGACGGGTGCGGCTGCGAGACGAGCACGAACTTCCCGCGCGCCTGCGGCAGCCAGGCCGCGAAGGCGGCGCTGTCGGCGAGATCGGGCAGCACGACCACCGGGCCACTGACGTCGCGGCCGCCGGTGCCCGGGCTCCACGCCAGCGTCGTCCCCTCGAGCGACCGGGCGCGCGGCGCGACGAGGTCGATGTGCGACGTGCCGCGGCGCCAGCCGCGCCAGGTGCCGACCCGCTCGTTCTGCGCCTGCACGCCCCACGAGGCGTACGTCTTCACGAGCCAGTCGTGCGCCGACTGCATCTGCGGCGTGCCGGTGAGGCGCGGGCCGATGGAGTCGGTGAGCACCTGCATCAGCGGGATCACCTGCGAGCTGTCCATGCCGAGCGACCAGAGGCGCGGCAGGACCGGGTCGGCGACGGGGATGTTCTGGGCGCCGAGCGTGGCGACGGGCGCGGCGAGCGTCGCGGCCAGCGCGAGGGGCGCGGCGCGGGAGACGAGCGAGCGGATCAGAGGATGCTCCTGGTGGGGGTCCGCGGGGAATCTGTCACGGCGGCCTGCGCCGGGCATACGCAGCGACCGAACTGGGCGTTGCCCGAAGATATCCCGACATGCCACCTTTCCGGGCCCTCACCCCATGTCCGCCGCCACCCGCTCCCGCCGCTCCGCGTCCGAGGACGCCGACGAGTCCCCGCCGCTCCTGCGCCTGCTCGACGCGGCGGAGGAGGCCGGGGAGCTGGACGTGCGGCAGGTGGCGGGGGCGCTCGGGTTGGACGTGGGCGCGCTCCGCGCGGCGCTGGCGACACCGGCCGCGCTCGACCGCGCGCAGCGCGAGGCGCTGGGCGCCGCGCTCGGGATCGACCGCGCTCGGCTGCGCGCGCTGCTGGGTCCCATCGGGCTCGCGGCACCGGCGGAGTCGCCGGCGACGGACGACGGGGGCGTGACGCCGCCCGCGGGCGCGCGCCCCGCGACGTCCGAGCCCGACGCGCCGCCGCCCCCGCGGTCCACCGCCGAGCTGCTGGAGCGCACCGTGCTCGCCATCGACGACGCGGCGCCGTGGGGGCGCGCCGCCCGGCTGGCGGTGCTCGACGCCGCCGAGCGGGGCGCGACCGCCGCCGGGCGCGCCGTGCCGCGCGAGCTGCACGCACTGCGCGCCCGCGTGCGCGCCGCCCCCGCGCCCGCGCTCGACGAGCCGTCCGCAGAGGACGGCGCCGGCGCCCCGCGCCCGCGCGGCCCGCTGCCCCCCGAGGACGTGCAGGCGCTCGACGACGCGGTCGTGGTGATCCGCACGCTCCAGGGCGCGTGCGCCGGCTACGACGACCTGTTCGCGCCGGTGCACGACGAGGCGCTCGAGGGGATGCTGCGCCGCTTCACGCTCGCCGTGCACGACGCGCCGCTCGGCGCGACGTGCGCCGTGGTCGTCACGCCCGCGCTGTACGGTCGCGCGGTGCTCGTGCGGTCGGCGCAGGCGAGTGCGGACCAGCGGCGCGTCGCGCTGCGCACGGCGCTCGCGCACGCGGCCGCGGGGCACGTGCGGGAGGAGCGCCCGCTGCCCGCTCCCGCGCCGCTGCACGAGCGGCGCGTCGCGGCGCTCGCCGCGCTCGCGGACCTCGTCCCCTTCTGGCAGCTCGCCCACGCGCGCCGCCGCGCGCGCCTGGGCTGGAGCGCGATCGCGGACGACGTGGCGCGCCAGGCGGCGCGGCTCGCGGGCGACTGGCCGTGGGCGTGGACGTGCGACCTCGCGCGGCTGCGCGTGGCGCTCTACCGGCGCGACGGCCTGTAGCGCGGGCCGCGCCGCGCCGGACGCGGAGGCCGCGGTCCGACACCTGCCGCGCCGTCGCCCGATGGACGCGTGCGCACCGAGCGCGTATCTCTCGCCGCTCCGCCCCACACCCATCTCCTCGCGATGATCACGTACGATCCGAAGAACTGGATGCGCGTGCTGCTCGACTTCCCGCGCAGCCCGGTCTTCCGTACGCTCGCGATCGACGTCGTGCTGGCCGGCGTGTGGGGCGGGCTGGTCGCCTGGATCGAGCTCGACGTCGTGCGCGTGGCGATTCCGCTCGGCCCGTCCTTCCTCTCGATCCTCGGCATCATCCTCGGCCTGCTGCTCGTGTTCCGCACGAACACGGCGTACGACCGGTGGTGGGAGGGGCGGCGCCTCTGGGGCCAGCTGCTGAACGTGTCGCGCGCGCTCGCGCACCAGCTGGACGCGCAGCTCCCGCCGGGCGCGCCGCAGCGCGCCCGCTACGCCGCGCTGCTGGGCGCCTTCCCCGTCGCGCTGGCCGCGCACCTGCGCCGGGAGCGCAGCGTGACCGATCCGCACGAGCCGAACGCGATCGTGCGCGACCTGTCGCGGCTCGTGCACGCCGACGTCGCCGCGGGCGGGCTTCCGCGCGAGGCCGCGGTCGCCCTCACGCCGCTGCTCGTCGCCTTCGACGACGTCACCGGCGCCTGCGAGCGGATCCGCAACACCCCCATTCCCTTCTCGTACAGCTCGTACGTGAAGCAGTTCGTGCTGCTGTACGCGCTCGTGCTCCCGTTCGGCCTCGTGCGCGAGTTCCGCTACGCGACGATCATCGCGAGCATGATGACCTTCTTCGCGACCATGGGCCTCGAGCTGCTCGCCGTCGAGATCGAGGAGCCGTTCGGCACCGATCCCAACGACCTCCCGCTCGACGACATCGCCGCGCGCGTGGGGCGCGACGTGCGGACGCTGCTGCTCGCCGATCCCGCCGCGGCCTGACCGCCCCCGCGGCGCTCAGACGCCGAGCGAGTCCGCGGCCGCCTTGAGGATCGCCGCGCTGCGTCCGAGCGCCGCGCGCTCGTCGGCGTCCAGGTCCGGCTCCAGCGTGCGCAGCGCGCCCGCCGCCCCGACGATGCGCGGCAGCGAGAGCGCGACGTCGCGCACGCCCTCGATCGACGGCGTGAGCGTGCTGACGGTGAGCACCGCACGCTCGTCGTCGCGGATCGCCTCGACCAGACGCGCGAGCCCGGCACCGATGCCGTGCCACGTGCCACCCTTGCCGGCGATGATGCGGTAGGCGGCGCGGCGCACCCCCTCGTCCACGCGCGCGCGCACGGCGTCGGTCACCGCGCAGCGCGGGTCGTCGGCGAACGCGGCGAGCGGCACGCCGCCGACGCGCACGCTCGACCAGGCGAGCACCTCCGAGTCCCCGTGCTCGCCGAGCACGTACGCGTGCACCGAGTTCGGCGCCACGTCGAGCTGTTCGCCGAGCAGGGCACGGAAGCGCGCCGTGTCGAGGATCGTGCCCGACCCGATGACGCGCTCCGGCGGCGTGCCCGCCTCCTCCGCCGCGACGCGTGCGATCACCTGCGTCATCACGTCCACCGGGTTGGTGGCGACGAGCAGCGTGGCGCCGGGCGCGGCGCGCAGGAGCTCCGGCACCAGCGCGCGGAACACGTCCGCGTTGCGCTGCAGCAGGTCGAGCCGCGTCTCGCCCGGCTTCTGCGCCACGCCCGCGGCGAGCACGGCGATGTCCGCTCCTTCGGCGGCCGCGCTCGGGCCGGCCGACACGCGCGCCGGCGCGGCGAACGGCGTCGCGTGCAGGATGTCCTCGGCGTGCGCCTGGGCGCGCCGCTCGTCCTGGTCGACCAGCACGACCTCGGACGCCGCGCCGCGCAGCACGAGCGCGTACGCGGCCGAGCTGCCCACCTGTCCGGTTCCCACCACGGCGACCTTCACGACCGTTCCTCCGCGCCCACGGGTGACGCGCCGACGCGCGCGGGGCGCATCAGCAGCAGGTAGCCGACCACGCCGGCGATCATCGACGCGGCGAGCACGCCGACCTTCGCGGCGTCGAGCAGCGCGCCGGTCGTTCCCGGGGCCGTCGGGAAGGCGAGGGCGGCGATGAACAGTGCCATCGTGAAGCCGATGCCGCCGAGCACTCCGGCGCCCGCGAGCGTGCGCCAGGTGACGCCGTCCGGCAGCGCCGCCCATCCGGCGCGCACCGCCGCCCACGAGAAGGTGAAGATGCCGATCGGCTTGCCCACCAGCAGGCCGAGGAAGGCGCCGATCGTCACCGGGCTGCTCACCGCCGCGCCGAGCGCCTCGCCGCTGAGCGCGACGCCGGCGTTGGCGAGCGCGAAGAGCGGCATGATGCCGAACTGGACGAGGCCGTGCAGCGAGTGCTCCATGCGGATGAGCGGCGGCTGCGCGGCCTCGGTGAGCGTCTCCAGCTCCTCGAGCGCCGTGTGATGGCCCGTGTTGCCCAGCACCTTCGTGCGCGGATCCGAGCTGGTCACGAGCGCCGCCGCGTCGAACTCGTCGAGCGCGCGGCGCGCCTCGATCAGGAAGGTGCCCTCGGCGATGCGCGTGCGGACCGGGATCGTCATCGCCAGCAGCACGCCGGCGACCGTCGCGTGCACGCCGGAGGCCAGCACGGTCGCCCAGAGCGCGAGCCCGATGAACGCGTACGCCCACGGACGCCGCACGCCCGCCGCGTTCGCGCCCGCCGACAGCGCGACCAGCACGGCGGCCGCGCCGAGCGCGCCCCACGCCACCCCGCCGGTGTAGAAGACCGCGATCACCAGCACGGCGCCGATGTCGTCGACGATCGCGAGCGCGGCGAGGAACACCTTGAGGCCGATGGGCACGCGGCGGCCGAGCAGCGCCAGCACGCCGAGCGCGAAGGCGATGTCCGTCGCCATCGGCACGCCCCAGCCGGGCGCCCCCGGACCGCCGCGGTTGACGAGCGCGTAGATCGCGGCCGGCACGACCATCCCGCCGAGCGCGCCGACCATCGGCAGCGCGGCACGGCGGATCGACGCGAGCTCGCCGGCGAGCATCTCGCGCTTGATCTCCAGCCCCACCAGGAAGAAGAAGACGACCATCAGGCCGTCGTTGATGAAGTGGTGGAGCGACATCGACGCCGACCACGCGCCCGCGCCGAACGTCAGCGGCGTCTCCCACAGGTGGTGGTAGCTCGCGGCCCACGGCGAGTTGGCCCAGACCAGCGCGAGCGCGGTGACGGCGAGCAGCACCACGCCGCCGGCGGACGCGGTGTGCGCGAAGCGGCGGAAGGGCGCGAGCAGGCGATCGACGAGCGGAGGCGCGTAGGCGAGCGGAACGTTCGTCACGGGACCGGGGTTCGTGTGGTGCGTGGCGATCTATGCCGCAGCTTTGTCTCACACAAGTCGTCCGCCCACGGCGTGGACGCCCGTTACGTTCCCGACGATGCGCCCATCCCGCTCGCGCACTGCTCCACGCCTCCTCGCGCTGCTGCTCCCGTTCGCGCTGGCGTGCGGCGAGGGGAACGCGCGCTCCGCGTCGGCCGCGACGGTGGGCGACGCAGCGCCGCGCGCGGCCGCGCCGGCGACGCTCGACAGCGCGCGACTCGCCGCCGCGTACGCCCGCGCCGCCGAGCTGCCCAAGCTGCGCAGCCTGCTGGTGCAGTGGCGCGACACGCTGGTCGCCGAGCGGTACTTCGGCGGCGCGACGGCGGCACGTCCCGCGAACCTCAAGAGCGCGTCCAAGAGCGTGATCTCGGCGCTCGTCGGGATCGCGGTCGCGGAGGGCAAGCTGCCGCCGATCGACACGACGATGGCGTCGCTGCTCGCCCCGACCGACGCGCGGCTGCTCGACTCGGTCAAGCGGACGATCACGGTCGAGGACCTGCTGACGATGCGCGCGGGGCTGCAGAGCACGAGCATCCGCAACTACGGCGCGTGGGTCTCCAGCCGTGACTGGGTGCGCTACGCGCTCACGCGGCCGCTCGTCGAGCCGCCGGGGCACGCGGGCGGCCCGATGATCTACAGCACCGGGAGCACGCACCTGCTGGCCGCCATCCTCGTGCGCCGCACCGGCGAGCGGCTCGACCGCTTCTACGCGCGCACGCTCGCGCGCCCGCTCGGCATCGTGCCGCGCCCGTGGCCCACCGATCCGCGCGGGATCCACTTCGGCGGGAACGAGATGCGCATGACGCCGCGCGAGGCGCTGCGCTTCGGCGCGCTGTACCTGCACCGCGGCGTCGCGCCGCCGGGCACGCCGGCCGCCGGGCAGCAGGTGATCCCGCGCGCGTGGATCGACAGCTCGTGGGTGCCGCGCACGACCTCCGGCTTCAGCGGGCACGCGTACGGCTACGGCTGGTGGCAGCGCGACGCCGCCGGCGCGCGCGCCACGCACCGCGTGTACTTCGCGTGGGGCTACGGCGGGCAGTTCGTCTTCGTCGTGCCGGAGCTCGCGCTGGTCGTCGTCACCACCTCCGACCCCGACGCGCCGGAGCGCGACCGCACGCACTTGAACGCGGTGCACGGGCTGCTGGACGAGGTCGTGCGCGCGGTCGGCGGCTGACGCGCCCCGCCCGTCGGCGCGGCATCAGAGCACCGTGCGGAAGTGGAAGCACTGGATCGCCATCCCCTCGCGGAAGTAGAAGCGGTGCGCCCGCTCGCGCACGACGTTCGACAGCAGGTGCAGCTCCGCGCAGCCGAGCGCGCGCGCCTCGTCGCGCAGCCACTCCAGCATGCGCGCGCCGTGGCCGTGCGACCGGGCGCGCTCGTCGCTCACGAGGTCGTCGAGCATGAGGACGCGCCCCGCGTACAGCGTGCCGTGCGCGCGATAGCCGGCGACCGCGCGCACGACGTCGTCCTCCAGCGCGGCCGCCAGGCGGTAGCCGTCGGCGTCCATGAGCGCGCGGATCGTCGCGACGTACGCGTCGCCGGTGGAAAGGTGCGGGCGCAGCTGCCGCATCACCTCGCACGTGGCGAGGATCTGCGCATCGGATTCGGCGCGGACGATCATGGGTTGACGCGGACGGAAGGTGGACCCGGCGGAGCGGCGAACGGTACGGACCGGCGTCCGCCGGAGCCAGCGTCGGCGGCGCGCCCACGGCGGGATCCCCGCCCGCTGCACCGGCGACTAGTATGCGCTGGCGAGCGCTCGCCCTCACACGCCCCTACCCCGCGACCATGCCCAGCGACACGCGCGTCCGGTTCTTCCGCTGGACCGACATGCCCAAGGAGACCGTGACCTCCGAGATCTCGCGGCGCCTGATCACCGGCGACCGCATGATGCTCGCGCACGTCTACCTGACGAAGGGGAGCATCGTGCCGCAGCACTCGCACGAGAACGAGCAGATCACCTACATCCTCGAGGGAGCGCTCCACTTCTGGATCGGGGAGCACGGCGAGGAGGAGATCGTCGTGCGCGCCGGCGAGGTGCTGCACATCCCGTCGAACGTGCCGCACAGGGCGCAGGCGCTCGAGGACACGCTCGACGTCGACATCTTCAGCCCGCCGCGCCAGGACTGGCTGGACGGCACCGACAGCTACTTCCACCGCGCCGACAAGTAAGCGTCGGCTGCGACGCCGGGATGCGCGCGAGAGCCGGGAGGAGCAGCCGCTCCCCCCGGCTCGTCGTCGCTCGGCCAGGCCATCCGCGCGTGCGGAGGCTCGCTCAACGCGGCGCGCGTCGGCTCGCGTCGCGCGCCGCGTCGGGAGCGTCGAGCCATCGGACCTGCGTGACCTTCCCGGTCTCGACGACCACCGGCTCCAGCACGCCGCGGAACGTGTTCGTGAGCTCCCACTCGGCGAGCACCGGCACGCCGCTCACCAGCTCCGCGAACCGCGCGCGCGTCGCGTAGCCCTCCAGCCCGCGGAACTGCGGCGGGATCCGGTTCAGCCGCGTGACCATGCCCACGAGCTGGTAGTCGTCGGCGCGCAGGTAGAGGCTCCCCTCGAGATCGACCTCCCGCGCGAGCCACGGCACCGGCTCGAAGTCGACGCGGACCACCGAGTCGGCCCCGAACCGGTCGTGCCCGGCGTACCAGAGGCAGTGGTTGTGCGTGAACGCCGTGTCGGCGACGTCGGCGAGCTCCGGGAGCTTCACCGCCCAGACGCCGCCCGCGCGGCCGTAGATGCGCCTCGGCACGTACGCGTTCGCCGGCAGCGGCCCGCGCACGATCGTGTCGGTGTGGATCGGCATGCGCCGCTCCCCGCTCCGGCTGCCGCGCACGCGCGTGGCCTGGAACACGAACGGCCGCTCGCGCGCCAGCAGCCGCATCCGCTCGGCGTTCTGCACGACCTGGTCGAACAGCTGCGCGAGCACGGCGGGCCGCTCCTCGAACGGCGTGCGGTCGGTGCACGCTCCGTTCACCACCACGGGCGGCAGCCGGAGGTCGAGGCGCGTCATCTCGATCCGGACGCGTGCGGTGCCGTCGGCGGCGACGGCGAGCGTCGTGTCCCGCGGGGCGTACCCGATGCGCGTGAAGCGCAGGCGCACCGCCCCCGGCGCGAGGCCGCGCAGCGTGAACGCGCCGCCCTCGCCGGCGAGCATCCGCAGCCCGTGCGACGGCACCGCGACCGTGGTGAATCCGAGCGGCTGGGCGCCATCGCGCGCGACGACCTGCCCGGCCACCGTGGCGCCCTGCGCGTGCGATGCGAGCGGCACGAGCACCGCGCAGGCGAGGGCGACGGGAGGGACGCGCATGACTTCGGGGTTGGCGACGATCTGCGGCTGCCGCCGACGGCGCGACGAGCACGCGACGAGCACGCGGCGAGCACGCGGCGAGCACGCGGCGGGGCGAGGGCGCGTGCGCACGCGCGGCGCCGTGCGGCGGGGATCCTCCCCCCTCCGGAGAATGGATGCGTGCCCGACGGCGTCAAGTGGAGCGTCGGGCCGGGCGCATGCCGTGCCGCGCGCGGGTATCATCCGGCGACACGCCCGCCGCTCCCGAACGCCGGCTTCCGGCACCACGTAAGACATGCGGTCGGCCGAGCGCACGCCGCGCCGACCAGCACCCGCCCGGAGGCCTCGTGCACCGCTCCTCGCATTCCCATCCGTCCGATCGCCGGCCGCGCCGCTCGCACGGCTTGCTCGCGGCGCTCGTGGCCGCGGCCGCGCTGGCGACCGCGTGCGACCGCGACGCCGCGTCCGATGCCGGCACGACCGCGCCGCTCGCCGCGCTCGACACGATCGACGTCGGCGCGGACCCCGGCAGCACCTGGCCGCATCTCGCCACCGACGGCGCGGGCCGGCTCGTGCTCGGCTGGCTCGAGGCGCGGTCCGACAGCGTGAGCGGCGCGAGCGGCGCGAGCGGTGCGAGTGCCGCGCCGAGGTACCGCCTCCGCTTCTCGCAGCTCGACGGGGGCGGCTGGACGGCGCCGCGCACGATCGTCGACACCGCCGACTTCGTCGTGAACTGGGCCGACTTCCCCGCCGTCGTGCCGATGGGCGGGGAGCGGCTGGCGGCGTGGTGGCCGACGCGGCAGAACGCCGGCGGCAAGGCGGGCCACGCGTACGACGCGATCGTCGCGACGTCGTCGGACGGAGGCGCGACGTGGACGTCGGGCGTGCCGGTGCACGGCGACCGCACGGCGACGGAGCACGGCTTCGTCTCGTTCGTGCCGGCCGGGCCGCGTGGAGACTCGACGGGCGTCGTGTGGCTCGACGGCCGCGACTACGCGCGGCCGGTCGCGAAGCCCGACGAGCACCAGATGCAGCTCGCCGCGGCCACGCTCGGCGGCGACGGCGCCCCCACGGGAGAGCGGATGCTCGACACCGCGGTGTGCACCTGCTGCCGCACCTCCGCCACGCGCACGCGGCGCGGCGTGCTCGTCGCCTACCGCGACCGCAAGCCGGGCGAGGTGCGCGACATCGCGATCGCGCGCTACGAGAACGGGGCGTGGGCCGCGCCGACGACGCTGCACCCGGACAACTGGGTGTTCCCCGGCTGCCCCGTGAACGGCGCCGTCGCCGCGGCGCACGGCGACACGGTGGCCGTCGCCTGGTTCACCGCGCCCGACGACTCGGCGCGCGTGAACGTCGCCTTCTCGACCGACGGGGGCCGCACCTTCGGCGCGCCGACGCGCGTGGACGACGGCGCGCCGGCCGGCCGCTCGGGCGTGGTCGTCGACGCCACGGGCGCCGCGACGGTGACGTGGATCGAGCGCGTCGCGCCGGAGCGGTCGCGCCTCCCCTGGCGCCGCGCGGAGGCGCAGGCGAAGGGCGCACCCGTCGGCGGCGCCGAGCTGCGCGCGCGCCGCGTCACGCTCGACGGCGCGCGCGGCCCCGCGCAGACGCTCGTGCTGTCGACGGAGGGGCGCACGAGCGGCTTCCCGCAGATCGCCGCGATCGGCGACACGGTCTACCTCGCGTGGACGGAGCCGGCGTCGGGCGGCCGACCGTCGCGCGTGCGCGTCGCGCGCACCACGCTCCTGCGCCCCGCGGCGCGCGTCGCCGCGCTGCCCTGACCTCGGACGTCGGCGACGCGCCAGCGCCTCAGGGGGCCGGCGCGGGCGCCGGCGGAACGCCCGACGCGTCGAGCAGGGCGCCGATCAGCGGCGCGAGCACGCCGGGCACCCGCTCGCCGAACACGTTCCACGAGTTGATCACGGCGACGACGCGCTGCTGCGGGAGCACGAGCAGGAACTGCCCGCCGAATCCGTTCCCCGCCCACACCTCGGCGCCGCGGCGGTCGTAGCGCCACCACTGGTAGCCGTAGCCGGGCGCGTTCGGGGCGTCGCTGGTCGCGGCGACGTGGCGCGCCGTCGCCTCCCGCGCCCACCCCGCGGGCAGGATGCGCCGGCCCCGCCACACCCCGTCGTTCAGGTACAGCTGGCCGATCTTCGCCAGGTCGCGCGCGTTCAGGAAGAGCCCGCCCTCGGTGTCCGGATGCCCCGTGGGCGTGCGCTTCCAGTGGAAGTCGCGGATCCCGAGCGGCGCGAGCAGGTGCCGCTCCGCGTAGCGATCCGCGTGCTCGCCCGTGGCGCTGCGGATCACCTCCGCCATGAGCTGGCTGCCGCCGCTGTTGTACACCCACTTCGTGCCCGGATCGGCGTCCATCGGCTGGCGCAGCGTGAACCGGATCCAGTCGTCGCTGCGCTCCAGCTGGAGTGTGGTGTTCGTCTCGTCCAGCGGCCGATCGGACTCGTGCCACTCGATGCCCGAGCGCATGGTGAGCAGGTCGGCCAGCGTGGCGCGCCGCAGCCGCGGGTCGACCGCGCGCAGGTCGTACGCGCCGAAGAACGAGAGCAGCGGGACGCGCGCGTCTCCGATCTGGCCGCGCTGCCGGGCGACGCCGATCAGCGTCGCGGTCACCGATTTCGTCACCGACTGCAGCGTGTGCACGCCGCGTCCCTGCCACCACGGATGGAAGCGCGGGTGCAGGTAGTTGTAGGGGTGGAGCGCCGTCGAATCGGCGCACGCGTCGACTCCGCAGCCGAGCGCCGAGCGATGCCCGCGGCTGATCGTCGCGTAGTCGCGCGGGAAGCGCTCGTCGAACAGCACGGAGTCGTCGCGGATCACGACGAGGTGGTCGACGTTCCCGAACGCTCCCTCGCGGATGCGCGCGGCGAGGCGCAGGACCGGGCTCGTATCGAGGGATCGCTCGGCGGCGCCGGCGGCGGGAGCGCCCGAGGTGGCCTGCGCGCCAGCGGTCGATCCCCATGACGTGGAGAGCGCGACGAGGAGCGGCAGCGCGAGCGAGCGGCGGCGCGCGGGGAAGCGGCGCGGGAGGCGCGGAGGCATGCGGTATCGACGCGTGGCGGTGACGGGTTCCCGGGGCACACGATGAGAACGTCGCGCGCCGCGGCGCACAATGGACGGCGGCACGCGGCCCTCGGCGCGAACAATTCGTGCACAGGTCGTCGGCGGCTCGTCTCCCCGAATCCGTCCCGATGCCCCGACCGATCGTCCTCCTCCTGGCCGCGACCCTGCCGTCGACGTTCCCGCCCGTCCCCGCGGCGGCGCAACCCGGGCCGCGCGCCTGCGCCGGCGCACGCGTCGTCGCCAGTCCGGAGCGCCCGCGCGCGGGCACGCTGTTCCGCGTGCGCGTCGAGGGGGCGCCAGCCGGCGCGGAGCTGCGCGGGACGGCGGCCGGCGAGCCGCTGCACTTCACGCGCCTGGCGGGAGCGCACGCCGCGTTCGCCGCCGCGCCCATCGAGGCCGAGGCGCCGCTGCAGATCGCGGTCGCCTGCGCGGTCGCCGGGCGCAGCGACTCGCTCGGCGCGTCGGTCGCGCTGACGGCCGCGAACTATCCGCTCGAGCGGCTCCGCGTCGCGCCGCGCTTCTCGGCGCCCCCTGACTCCGCGCTCGCCGCCCGCCTGGAGCGCGAGTCGGCGCTGGCGGCCGAGGTCTCGCGTCGCGCGCACGACACGCCGCAGCTCTGGACGGCGCCCTTCCGCCGGCCGCGCGAGAGCCGCGTGACGAGCACCTTCGGGCGCGGACGCGAGTTCAACGGCACGGTGACCTCGCGGCACATGGGCACCGACTACGCGGGTGCGGTCGGGGCGCCGGTGCACGCCGCCAATCGGGGCGTCGTGCGTCTCGTCGACGCGTTCTTCCTCGGCGGCAACGTCGTCTACCTCGACCACGGCGCGGGGCTCGTCACCGCGTACCTGCATCTGAGCGCGCACGCCGTCGCGGTGGGCGACACCGTCGAGCGCGGACAGGTCATCGGGAAGGTGGGCGCGACGGGGCGCGTCACCGGACCGCACCTGCACTGGATCACGCGCTACGGCGCGGTGACGGTCGATCCGGCTTCGGTGCTCGCCGCGACGGCACGCCCCCGGCCCTGACGGCGCGCACGGGCGCGGCGCCGAGCGGACGGCGCCGCGAGCCATGCCCGCGAGCCATGCGCGCGACGCGCCGTGTATCTTCGACGGGCGAGCCGACGCGCCGTCGGCAGGGCGCACATGCGCGCCACGATCACGGACTTCCACAACGAGCAGACGTGGATCTCGGACTGGGTGGGAAGGTCGCTCTCGTCGCCGCGTCGAGCCGCGGCCTGGGACGCGCGGTGGCGGAGGAGCTGGCCGCCGAAGGCGCGCACCTCGTGATGTGCGCGCGCGGCGAGTCGGCCCTGCGCGAGGCGGCGGAGGCGATCCGCGCCGCGTCGCCCGGCGTGCGCGTGCTGGCGCTCGCGGCCGACCTGAGCGACCCGGCCGACGTCGAGCGCGTCGTGGCGGCCGGCCTCGCCGAGTTCGGGCGCATCGACGTCCTGGTGACGAACACCGGCGGCCCGCCGGCCGGCCCCTTCGAGAGCCACTCGGCCGACGCGTGGCGCGAGGCCGTGCGCGCGAACCTCGACAGCGTCGTCAACCTCACCCGCGCCGTGCTGCCGGGAATGAAGGAGCGGCGCTGGGGGCGCATCGTCAACGTGACGTCGATCGCGGTCAAGCAGCCGGTCGACAACCTGATCCTGTCGAACAGCGTGCGCGCCGCGGTCACCGGCTTCGCGCGCACGCTCGCCAACGAGGTCGCGCCGTTCGGCATCACGGTGAACAACGTGATGCCCGGCTACACGCGCACGCAGCGCGTGGACGAGCTGGCGGCGCGCAACGCCGCGCTGCGCGACAGCACGCCCGACGCCGAGCTCGCGGTCTGGGAGCACCAGATCCCGATGGCGCGCCTCGGCGAGCCGCGCGAGTTCGCGGCCATGGTCGCCTTCCTCGCCTCCGAGCGCGCCAGCTACACGACCGGCGCCAGTGTGCCCGTCGACGGCGGCTGGATCCGCGGCCTCCTCTGACGCTTTCACCGCCCCGTCGCATGACCACCTCCGCGCCCGCCGACTCGTCGCGCTCCGCCACCGGCCTCGCGCCGAACCTCGCGCTGCTCTCCGGAGAGGGCGCGCTCGACGTCTTCCGCCGCGCTACGGAGCTGGAGCGCGCCGGGCGCCGCATCGTGCACCTCGAGCTGGGCGCGCCCGACGTCGACGCGCCGGCGCACGCCACCGAGGCGGCGATCCGCGCGCTGCGCGGGGGGGACGCGCGCTACGTCGCGCCCGTCGGGCTTCCCGAGCTGCGCGAGGCGATCGCCGACGACGTGCGCTCGCGCGGCGTGGCCGTCGACGCCGATCAGGTGATCGTCACGCCGAGCGCGAAGACCGCGGTGTTCTACGCGATGCTCGCGACGATCGCGGCCGGCGACGAGGTGCTGATCCCCGACCCCGGCTTCCCGATCTACCCGTCGGTCACGCGCTTCGCGGGTGGCACGCCGGTCGGCTACGGCGTCGACGCGACCGACGCGCCCGACGTGGACGACATCGAGGCGCGCATCACGCCGCGCACGCGCGTGCTCGTGCTCAACTCGCCCAACAACCCCACCGGCGGCGCGCTGGATGCGGCGGCCACCGCGCGGCTCGCGGCGCTGGTCGAGCGGCACGACCTGCTCGTCGTCACCGACGACATCTACTCGCGCCTCGTGTACGAGGGCGGCCGCGCGCCGACGATCGCCGCGCACGAGGGCGCGCGCGATCGGACGCTGCTCGTCGACGGCTTCTCCAAGACGTACGCGATGACCGGCTATCGGCTCGGCTACCTCGTCGCGCCGCGCCGCTGGATCGAGCCGCTGACGACGCTCGCGATCAACGGGCACACCTGCGTGCCCCCGTTCGTGCAGCGCGCCGGCGTCGCGGCACTGACCGGCCCGCAGGACATCGTCCCGACGCAGGTCGCCGCCTACCGCGCGCGGCGCGACCTGCTGGTCGCGGGGCTGAACGCGCTGTCCGGCGTGCGCTGCCCCACCCCGGCGGGCGCGTTCTACGTCTTCCCCGACTTCTCCGCCCTGCTCGCGCGCCACGGGATGACGTCGCGCACCTTCGCGCACCGACTGCTCGAGGAGCACGGCATCGCGGCGATCGACGGCCGCGCGTTCGGCGCGCGCGGCGAGGGGCGGCTCCGCTTCTCGTTCGCCAGCGCGCAGGCCGATCTCGACGCCGCGATCGCGCGGGTGGGCGACGCGGTCGCGGCGCTCGACGAGGGCGCCTAACGCTGCTCGGCCGCCCGCACCGCCGACGGGTGGCGGGCCGTCGTCCGCTGCGCCGCACGCGGCGGTGACGCCGCCGGCGCGGCGGTGCGGCTGAGCAGCAGCGCGCGCCCCGCCCAGCTGAAGACGGCGTCGGCGTAGCGGTGGCATCCCGGGGTGCGCACACAGCCGTTGTAGCGCAGGAGCGCCTGCCGCACCGACGTCGTCTCGTCGAGCGCGATGCGCAGGATGCGCGTGCCGAAGCAGACGTTGACGTGGATCTGGCGGAGGTCGTCGCCGCAGTCGCGGATGTCGCGCCGCCAGCTCGGCATCACCTGCATCACGCCGCGCGCGCCCGCGCGCGAGCGGGCCCGCGGCACCAGCCCGGGATTCTCGGCGCCGATCACGCCGACGATCAGCAGCGGATCGAGCGCGTGGAGCCGCGCGTACTTCATGATCGCCGCCGCCGCGGGCGCCGCCCGCTCGCGCGAGGCGCCGTTCGCCGTCAGCAGGTGCGCGATCAGCAGCACCGAGTCGATCGGCTCCGCCGGCCGCACCGCGTCGTCGCGCGCGGCGTCGACCGGCCGCGCCGGCGCGACCGGCGTCGTCGGCGTGCTGTCCGCCTGCGCGTGCGCGATGCGGCGCACCGGGGACGCGAACGTCAGCACCAGCATCAACACCAGCATCGAGCGCGCACGGTCTCGCTGCACGACCTGCATGCCGCCTCCCGTGGAGAACGTCCCTGTCCAGACCCTCCCGCGGGAGGGCGCTCACCGGGACCCCGAGGTGCAAGGCGCGTGACGACCTCGACGGAACATGCGCAAGCGCAAATGTCGCATACTGTTACGCGACGCGATCGGCACCAGCGCCGCGGCTCGGGTGCGGCGCTCGCGCCACACGTCTGTGCGCCCCACGCCATGCTCCGCGCCCGACTCGCGCGTGCGATTGACAGCCTCCGGCCCGGTGCCTAACTCCGGAGCATGATCGTCGACCGGGCAGCGACGCAGGACACGCGCGACGGCGACGCGACGGGCGTCGCACGCCGCGCCGTGCGCCGCGTCCACGACGGGCGTGGCGCCGAGTCGGTCGACCAGCTCGCGGTCGAGGAGCCGCTCCTGATCGAGCTGACGCACGATCGCGACGGCGGCCGCGTCACCGAGAGCGTCTCGGTCACGATGCGCACGCCCGGCCACGACGTCGAGCTCGCGCTCGGCTTCCTCTTCGCCGAGGGGATCCTCGCGGGCCCCGACGAGCTGCTCGCCGTCCCCGCCGAACCGTCGAGTGCCAGCGGCCCGCGCGACGCGAACACGGTGCGCATCGCGCTGCGTCCCGGCGTCCCGGTGGACGTCCGGCGGCTGGAGCGCCACTTCTACACGGCGTCGAGCTGCGGCGTGTGCGGCAAGACCTCGCTCGACGCGCTCGGCGCTACGCGCGCGATCGACCTGCCCGAGGCGCGGCCGATGATCGACGCGGCGACGCTGCACGCGCTCCCCGACGCGCTGCGTGCCGGGCAGGCGGTGTTCGACCGCACGGGCGGCCTGCACGCGGCCGCGCTGTTCGATGCCGACGGCCGCCTGCTCGCCGTGCGCGAGGACGTCGGCCGCCACAACGCGGTCGACAAGCTGGTGGGGCGGCTCGTGCTCGACGGGCGCGTGCCGCGGCGCGACTCGGTGCTGCTCGTGAGCGGCCGCGCGAGCTTCGAGCTGGTTCACAAGGCGCTGGCCGCCGGGATCCCGATCCTCGCCGCGGTCGGCGCGCCGTCCAGCCTCGCGGTCGAGACGGCGGACGCGTACGGCATGACGCTGGTCGGCTTCGTGCGCGACCGGCGCTTCAACGTCTACACGGGCGCGGCGCGCATCCGCGAGCACGCCTGAGCGCAGGACAGGAGTCGACGATGCACGCTCCCGACGCGAACGCTCCCCTACCCGCCCCCTCATCGACGACCGATCCTGCGGTCGACTCGGGGCACGGCGCGGTGCCGGCGCTCCCGAGCGCACAGACGCCGGAGGAGATCGTGCCGGCGCGCGTCGGGAAGCGCAGCGAGGTCGCCGCGGGCGTCGCGGCCGTCGTGCAGACGGCGCGCTGGGGGCTGCGCGAGATGGGGCCGACGCGGTCGCTCAAGACGCTGCTCGCCGTGAACCAGGTGGACGGCTTCGACTGCCAGAGCTGCGCGTGGCCGAGCCCCAACGGGACGCGTCACACGGCCGAGTTCTGCGAGAACGGCGCGAAGGCGGTCGCCGATGCCGGCACGCGCAAGCGCGTCGGCCCCGACTTCTTCCGGCAGCACTCCGTCGTGGAGCTGGCCGCGCAGTCGGACCACTGGCTCAACGCGCAGGGCCGACTCACGCACCCGATGGTGCTGCGCGACGGCGCGACGCACTACGAGCCGATCACCTGGGACGACGCCTTCGCGCTCGTCGCGCGGGAGCTGCAGGCACTCGGATCGCCGGACGAGGCGGCGTTCTACACCTCCGGACGCACCAGCAACGAGGCCGCGTTCCTCTACCAGCTGTTCGTGCGCGAGTTCGGCACGAACAACCTGCCCGACTGCTCGAACATGTGCCACGAGTCGAGCGGCGAGGCGCTCGGCGAGATGATCGGCGTCGGCAAGGGGACGGTCACGCTGGAGGACTTCGAGCTCGCCGACTCGATCTGGATCTTCGGGCAGAACCCGGGGACGAACCACCCGCGGATGCTGACGTCGCTCGAGCAGGCGAAGGCGAACGGCTGCACGATCGTGACGGTCAACGTGATCCCGGAAGTCGGCACGACGGCCTTCAGCAACCCGCAGCACCTGCACCATCCGCTGAAGGCGATCCCGACGCTGCTCGGCCGCGCGACGCCGATCACCGACCTGTTCGTCCCGGTGCGCATCAACGGCGACGTCGCGTTCCTGCAGGGCGTGATGAAGGAGATGCTCGCCGAGGAGGACGCGCGGCCGGGCGAGGTGTTCGACCAGGCGTTCATCCGCGAGCACACCGTCGGCTACGAGGCGCTCGTCGATGCGCTGCGGCGCGCGTCGTGGGACGTCATCGTCGAGCAGTCGGGCGCCTCGCGCGCGCAGATCCGCGCCGCCGCCGAGATCGCGATGCGCTCCGAGCGCATGATCTGCTGCTGGGCGATGGGGCTGACGCAGCACCGCAACGCGGTCGACACGATCCAGGAGGTCGCCAACCTCTTCCTGCTCGGCGGGCATCTCGGACGGCCGGGCGCGGGGGCGTGTCCGGTGCGCGGCCACAGCAACGTGCAGGGCGACCGCACCATGGGGATCTGGGAGAAGCCGCCGGCGGCGTTCCTCGATCGCCTGCAGGCGGAGTTCGGGTTCGCGCCGCCGCGCGAGCCCGGCGCCGACACGGTGGACACGATCCGGTGCATGCACGACGGCCGCATCCGCGTCTTCTTCGCGCTCGGCGGCAACTTCCTCTCGGCCACGCCCGACACGGCGTTCACCGCCGAGGCGCTGCGGCGCTGCGCGCTCACCGCGCACGTGTCGACCAAGCTGAACCGCGCCCACCTCGTCACCGGGCGGCAGGCGCTGATCCTCCCCTGCCTCGACCGCAGCGAGCACGACGTGCAGCCCGCGGGCGAGCAGTTCGTGACCGTCGAGGACAGCATGGGCATCATCAACCCGTCGCACGGCGTGCTCCCGCCCGCGAGCGACGCCCTCCTGAGCGAGCCGCGCATCGTCGCCCGCCTCGCCCGCGCCACGCTCGGCGCGCGCTCGGTGGTGCGGTGGGAGGCGCTCGCCGACGACTACGACGCCGTCCGCGAGCACATCGCGCGCGTGGTCCCCGGCTTCGAGGACTTCAACGAGCGCATCCGCCGCGGGCCATGGTACCTGTACAACGCCGTGCGCGACGAGCGGAAGTTCAACAACGGGATCGGGAAGGCGAAGTTCACCGTGCACGAGATCCCGCGCCACGATCTCGCGCCGGGCGAGTACCTGATGATGACCATCCGCACCCACGATCAGTTCAACACCACGATCTACGGACTGGACGACCGGTACCGCGGCGTGTTCGGCGGGCGGCGGGTCATCTTCATGAACCGCGACGACGTCGCCGAGGCCGGCCTCGCCCCGGGCGATCTCGTGGACCTCACGAGCCATTTCGAGGGCGAGACGCGCACCGCGCGGCACTGGACGGTCGTGCCGTACGAGATCCCGCGCCGCTGCACGGCGACCTACTTCCCCGAGGGGAACGTGCTCGTGCCCGTGCGGAGCGTCGCGCTGCGCAGCAACACGCCCACCTCCAAGAGCGTGCGCATCACCGTCGCGCGGTCCACGGACGCGCCGTGATCGGAGCGATCCTCGCGGGCGGCGGCGCCACGCGCTTCGGCGGGCGTCCCAAGGGGCTCGAGACCGTCGGCGGCGCGCGCATCCTCGATCGCGTCGCGCGGGCGCTCGCGCCCGTCTGCGACGACCTGCTCCTGGTCGCCAACGCGACCGACGCGGAGGGCTGGCTCCATGGGGCGCGTGTCGTCTCCGACGTCTGGCCCGGGCTCGGCAGCCTCGGTGGGCTGCACGCGGCGCTCGCGCACGCGCGCGGTGCGGTACTGGTCGTCGCCTGGGACATGCCCTTCGTGACCTCGGCGCTGCTCGGCGCGCTGCGCGACCTGGGCGCGGGTGGCGCGCGAGCGGCGCGCCCCGTGCACGCCGACGGGCGCGCGGAGCCGCTGTGCGCGTGGTACGACGCGCGCTGCCTCGACGTGGCGGAGCGGCTGCTCGACGCGGGCGAGCGGCGCGCGCGCACGCTGGGCGACACGGTCGCCGCGGCCGCGCTGCAGGGCTCCGTGCTGGCCGCGTTCGGCGATCCGCGCCTGCTGCTGTCGAGCGTGAACACGCCGGACGACCTCGCGCGGGCGCGGGCCGCGGCCGACGCGCTGGAGGCGTCGTCGCGATGACGGGTGCCGAGGCGCGACGGCCGCCGATGGTCGCCGTCGTCGGGCGGAAGCACAGCGGCAAGACCACGCTCGTCGTGCGCCTGAGCGCGGAGTTGACGCGGCGCGGGCACCGCGTGATGGTCATCAAGCACGGCCACCACACCTTCGACCTCGACCCGTCCGGCACCGACACCTACCGCCACTATCACGAGGGCATGGCGGAGCGGGTCGTGATGGCCGCGCCGGACAAGCTCGCGCTCGTGATGCGCTGGGAGGAGGAGCTGCCGCCCGAGACGATCGCGGAGCGCTACCTGTCCGACGCCGACGTCGTGCTCTGCGAGGGGTTCAAGCGCGCCGCGCTGCCGCGCATCGAGGTGTTCCGCGAGGCCGCGCACGCCGAGCCGCTGTACGCGCCCGACGCTCCGGATGCAGCGCGCTGGCTGGCGGTCGTCACCGATCGCGCGGACGCGCGCACGGACGACGGAGTCGCGCTGAGCGGACCGCTCGCCGGCGCGCACGTGCTGTCGTTCGCGGACGAGGGCTGGCTCGCCGCGCTGGTGGCGCTGGTCGAGCACGAGGTGATGCGGCGCGGCACGGCCTGAGATCGCGCCCGCGCGGACCGCCGTGCGTCAGCGCGCGGGCGGCGTCTCCCCGCCGGCCGGCGTCAGCAGCCCCAGCTCCAGCGCGTGCCGCACGTACTCGGCGCGCTCGCTGAAGCCCATCTTGTCGTTGATGCGGCGCCGGTAGGTGTCGGCCGTCTTGGCGCTGATGTGCAGCCGCTCGCCGATCTGCGACGGGGTGTAGCCCTGCGCGATCAGCAGGAAGACGGCGCGCTCGCGCTCGCTCAGCAGGTCGTAGCGCGAGCGCGTCGCGTCCTGCTGCGCGCGCCGCGTCCAGCCCTCGGCCAGCACGTGCGCCGCGGAGGGACGCACGTAGACGCGCCCCGCGGCGACCGCGCGCAGCGCGTCGAGCAGCTCGGTGCTGGCGGCGTCCTTCACGACGTAGCCGCTGGCGCCCGCCTCGAGCAGCGGGATCAGGTACTCCTCCTCGTCGTGCATCGTGAGGACGAGCACCCGCGGCGTCGTGCCGCCCGGGCCGCGGCGGCGCACGAGCTCGCGCGTGGCCGTCGCGCCGTCCATGCGGTCCATCGACAGGTCCATGACGACGATGTCCGGCGACAGCCGCTCGCAGAGCTCCAGCACCTCGTGGCCGTCGGAGGCCTCGCCCACCACCTCGACGTCGGGCGCGGCGCTCAGCAGCGTGCGCAGCCCGAGACGCACGACGCCGTGATCGTCCGCCAGCACCACGCGGAGTCGGGCGCTCATGCGGTCTCTCCCGGCACCGGCAGCAGCGGCACGCGCGCGACGACCGTCGTTCCGTGCCCGCGGCGACTGCGCACCTCCAGCCTCCCGTCGATCAGGGCGACGCGCTCGCGCATGACGAACAGCCCCATGCCGTCGCGCGACCGCTCTGCCGCTTCGACGTCGAAGCCCTCGCCGTCGTCGGTGACCTCGAGCATCGCGCTGACGCCGTCCGTCGCCACGAGGCCGATGCGCACGTCGGTCGGCGCGCCGTGGCGCACCGCGTTGCGCAGCGCCTCCTGCGCGACGCGGTAGAACACCGACGCCACCGGCGGCGGCAGGGTGCCACGCACGTCGGAGACGACGCGGGTCTCGACGCCACTCTGCTCGCGCGTGCGGCGCGCCAGGAACTCGAGCGCCGCCGCCAGGCCCAGGTCGTCGAGCACGCGCGGGTGGACGTTGTGCGAGAGCGTGCGCACCTCGGCCAGCGACTCGACCACGATCTCGCGCATCACGGCCAGGCGCTCGTGCAGCGGCCCGGGCGGCACCTCGCGCACCGACGAGGTGACGAGCATCTCGAGGGCGCTCAGCTGCTGCGCCGTGGAGTCGTGCAGCTCGCGCGCGATGTGGGCGCGCTCCTGGTCGCCCGCGCTGATGACCTGCGCGGCGAGCGCGCGCATGCGCAGCCGGTCGGCGGTCACGCCGTCGAGCAGCGTGTTGAGCGTCTGGCCGATGCGCGTCAGGTCGCGATCGGCGATCGGCGAGATCGGCACGCGCGCGGCGAGGTCGCCCGCCGAGACGCGCCGCGCCGTCGACTCGAGCGCGCGCAGCGGGAGCAGCGCCCAGTAAACCAGCCCCGCGTTGAGGACGAGCGTCACCATCAGCGACGCGAGCATGATCTCGTTCTGCCAGGCCTGCCGCGCCTCCCGCATCACGAAGAATGCGGAGACGTTGATGACGAGGTCCGCGAACACGAGCTTGCGCAGCAGCGGCGCGTTGAGCAGCGCGCGCTGCCAGGCCGGCCGCGCCTCCGCCGCCGCCGGCACCGGCGCGACGTCGGACAGCGTCGAGCGGGCAGGCGTGCGTGGCGGGGGCGCCGGCGACTGGGCGGCGGAGGCGGACGTGGTGCTCACGGCGTGCGGCGGTCGGTGGCGGAACGGCCGGCGCCCGGCCGGCCAGGGGCCGGCCGGGCGCGTCCCGGTCGTCGAGTCCCCGCCTGATACTACACGGCGGGGCGTCGGCGCGGGCCTCACCCCGCGCGCAGCCCCACTCCCGCCAGCTCGCGCTCGCGGGCGATCGGGGCCGCCGCGGCCGGCGGCGCCGCGACCGGCGCGGGCGCCTCGACCGGCGAGCCGTCGATCGACACCCCGATGTCGCGCAGGATCCCCTCGGCGAGGCCGTAGACCACGCCGTGCAGGCGCAGCGTCTGGCCGCGGGCCCACGCCTCCTGCACGATCGGCGTCCGGCTCAGGTTGTAGACCTGCTCGCGGACGTTCAGCTCCGCCAGCCGCACCACGCGCGCGTTTCCCTCGGGCACCGCCTGCAGCTCCTCCTCGTGCAGGCGCGCGACGTTGCGCACGTGCATGAGCCACTGATCGACGGCAGCCGGCGCCGCGCCGTTGAGCGCCGCCTTCACCCCGCCGCACTCCTCGTGGCCGCAGACGATGACGTCCTCCACCTTGAGGACCTCGACGGCGTACTGCAGCACGGCCAGCAGGTTCGCGTCGCTCGGCACCACCTGGTTGGCGATGTTGCGGTGCACGAACATCTCCCCGGGCTCCGTCTGCGTGATCATGTCCGCGGGGACGCGGGCGTCGGAGCAGCCGATCCACAGGTACTTCGGCTCGTGCTTCGCGACGCGACGGCGGAAGAACTCCGGGTCCTGCGCGAGGCGCTCATGCACCCACCGCCGATTGTTCTCGAGCAGGGCGAGGTGCGGCTGCGGGGTCATGGCGGTCTCTCTGCGAGGGATCGCCTCTGCGGGCCGCGGAGCGGCCGCGCGCGGCGACGGGTGGGAATCTCACGGCCGTGCGCGCCCGCGTCTGTCGGAGCCCGGCGCGACTTCCGTCGGACCGGGGCGTACGTCGGCGTCAGACGGTCGACGCCGCCTCGGTGCGCCGGACGAGCGCCACCAGCGAGCGGCAGCGCTCGCGGCGCCCTCCATCGGCATGGTGCACCCGCCCCATGCTGCGCCTCCTCGCGCCGGCTACGCTGCCCCAGCCCGGTTCGGGCCGATCACACGTGTGCGGGGAGCGACCTTCATGAGCATCAGCGACTACGCGGCGTCCGGCATCGCGGACGCGTGGGACCGGAAGCAGCGCGCGCGGGAGAAGGACCTGGAGGAGTGGGTGCAGGACAACCCGCAGTGGTGGGCGATCGGGCTCGCCACGCTCGGCGCCACGGGGATGAAGGTCGCGGGCGGCTTCGTCGACGTGCTGCGCATCGGGGAGGGCGCCGCCGAGGGCGGCGTCTGGGGCGTGGCGAAGGACGCGCTGCGCGTGCTCTCGGTCGCCGGACCGGCCGTGAAGACCGTCGGCTTCGCGGCGTCGCAGTTCATCAACGTCAGCAAGCTGCGGATCGCCGTGCAGGTCTCGGAGGTCACCGGGCCGTGCACCTTCCAGGCGGTCAACAACGCGCTGCAGCTGACGCGCGGGAAGAGCCTGTTCGTCACGGTGCGCGACATGGCGGCGGCGGCCGGCAAGCCGCTCGAGACGCTCAAGTTGAACGAGCAGGGCAAGTACATCCTCGCCACGTGCATTGACAGGATGGTGCCGCACCTGCGCGCGGCCGGCGCCACCGTCACCGAGGTCTCGGGGCTCAGGTCCGTCGCGCAGGTCGTCGGGCTCGCCCAGCGCAACCGGGTGGTCGCCTTCGCGTTCGAGACCACGGTGCGACAGATCAAGCACGGCCAGGTGGTGATGAAGCCGATCAAGCACTCCATCATCGCCGTGCGCACGATGTCGGGCCGCGTGCGCTTCGCGGACTACAACGGGAAGCTGTTCAACTCGATCGAGGAGCTGTGCGGCCGCTGGGGGCAGGTCGTGGAGCCCATCCAGCTGTGGCGGAAGGGCAGCCAGGGCCTGAGCGGGGCGATCGTGCAGGGCACGAGCTCGTTCGGTCCGATCGGCGACAAGCTGATGGCGGGCGTCGCGATCCTGATCACGGGCGCGACGCTGATCGAGACCCCCGACACCGGCGTGGAGGTCGCCGTCCCCGTGAAGGTCGTCGCGGCGCGTCCCGGCGGCGCGGACGCCGCGCCGACCCCGATCGTGGAGGCGAGCTACGAGGCATTCAAGCAGCGGCGGCGCGGGCAGCCGATCGGCCGCCTGTCCCCGCAGGCCGTCGAGGCCGGGGCGGCGATGGCGCCGCCGGTGCAGATGCTGACCGGGGTGCAGTTCCGCCTCAACGCGCTCGGCTTCGGCGCCGGGCCGGTCGACGGCGTGCTCGGGCCCCGTACGACGCGGGCGGTGCGCGCCTTCCAGCGGAGCTACCCCCCGCTCGTGGCCGACGGGGTGCCGGGGGCCAGGACGCAGGCGAAGCTGGTGGAGATCTGCGCGTACTGAGTGGCGGCCGGCGGGCACGCGCGGTTCGGTCCGCACCGGCGGGACCGGGCCGCGCGGGCGATCGCGCATCGAAGGGCACTGCGCCGCGAATGGCGGGAACGGCAGAAGGGCCGCAGCACGAGAGTGCTTGCGGCCCTTCGAGTTGCCCCTCCTGGGCTCGAACCAGGACTCTTCTGATCCAGAGTCAGACGTGTTGCCAGTTACACCAAGGGGCAGTGCACCACGCGCGGAGCGGAACAGCTCGCGGCGAGGCTTAGTATTGTAACCCGGCCCCGAGAGCACTCGCAACCCCTCCCCGCTGCACACCGCCCCTTGCCCGATCGCCGCCGTCCCCGCCCCCGTCGCGCGTCCCTGCGCCTGCTCTCGGTACCGATCGCCGGTCTCGCGATCGCGTCCTGCGATGGCGCCGCGCGGGCGTTCGGGCCGGCGCCGGCGGCCGCGCGCGCGCACGTCGACGACTTCTTCGGCGGGCTGGCGGTGCGCTTCGTGGACGTGCAGCGGTCGCCCAAGTTCACGGCGGCTCGCGGTCGGCTGGCGCGGCATGCGCTCTCCCCTTCCCGCCTCTGGGGCGACACCGCCGTCTGGACCGCCCAGGCCGCGAGCGGGCGGACGCTGGAGCTCGAGGGGAGCTCCGACGGGCGGCGCTATCTCTTCCGCGCCGCCCCGCAGATCGCGGCGCCCGATCGCCCCGGGGACGCGCGCCACGTCATGCGCCTCGTCCCGCTGAATGCCGGCGAGGGCGAGTGGCAGTGGAACACCGCCGTCGAGCACGCCGTGGGCCGCGTGCGGGCCGGCGACGTCGCGCAGGCGATGACGCTCGGGATCGCGCAGCTGGCCCGCCCGCAGACCGATCTGCGTCCCGTGCTCCGCGGTGGCCTCCCGCGCACGACCGCGGCCCTCGGCCGGCTGCTGACGCTGGAGGAGGCGCGCAGCACCCCGCTCGCCGACGGCACGCGCCTCGTGGAGATCCGCGCCCGCTTCGAGACCGGGCGTCTCAAGGCGACGATGCCCGCCTTCGCGGCCTACGTGGAGAAGTGGGTCCACCCGTCGCGCCTGGCGTTCTCGCTCACCGACGCGCGGGGCGCGGCGCGCTGGCTCGACCTGCGGCTCGGGAAGGACGTGCTGACCGTCCGCCTGCGCACGCGCGCCGACGGCGAGCTGCTGGCGCTCGACGGGCCGGCGCGGCCGATGCCGGACACCGTGCAGCTGCGCTCGGACGTCCGGGTCCACTACCTCGTGTTCGACGTCGGGGTGGACCAGCTGGTCGGCGAGATGACGGCGGTCCGCACGGCGCACGAGCGCGGCTGGAACGTCCGCTGGCGGCGGGCCCCGGAGTGGCACATCCCGCTCGGCGTGCGCCACCTCATGAGCGGCACCCTGAACCGGCCGTTCGAGGGCGAGGGGATGCTCTTCCGGCTCACGCTGCGCGACGCCGACGCCGGGCAGACGCTGCTGGCGCGCCGCTTCGACGTGGCGGTCAAGGAGAGCGCGATCGTCCGCTGGTTCGGCGGGCTGGGCTTCCGCGCGATGGACGACTTCTCCGGCCGCGCCGAGGTCGAGGAGAACCGCTTCCTCGCCGAGCTCCTGTACGCGATGCGCGCCGACCTCGGGGCGGCGCTCCCCACCGTGACGCCCGTCGCCGGCGCGCCCTGATGGGCTGCCCCGCGGACCCGGAGCGCCGGAAACGTAGAGAGGCCGACGACTGATGTCGTCGGCCTCCCGAGTCACGCGGCGCTAGCCACGCGCGCTGTCATTGGAACTCTCCGTCCTACCGAGCAGCGGCGGGCAGCGTGATCTCACTGCGCAAGCTCCGTACCGTCGAAGCCGCCAAGAACATCATGACCTGCTATGGAGCTGAGGGGGATCGAACCCCTGACCTCACCGATGCGAACGGTGCGCTCTCCCAGCTGAGCTACAGCCCCGTTTAGGGATCGAAAACGGCCCCGCGACAGATCGCCGGGGCCGAACCGACGCAGAAGAATCTAGCGGTAGAAACCGCCGTGTCAAGCACGCCACGATGTCGCACGGCTGCCCACGCGCGGGGCGTCGGCGGGAGGTCGGCGGGAGGTCGGCGGGAGGACGCCGGGGGCTCGACGCCACGCACGCCGCTCCGCCACGCCCCTGTCTCAGGGCGTGGCGGAGCGGCGTGCGTGGTGGCCGGCCTCGCGGACCGGGCGCGGTGCGCCCGGGTCAGCGACCCCGGTCAGCGTGCGTCGAGGTCCCGAGCGTCCGAGCTCTGCCGCATCCCGCCGCCGCCGCCCGACGAGGCGCCGCGATCCGACGCGCCGCCCTCGCGGCTCACCGTCCGCTGCATCTCGCGATCCGACGACACCCCACCGCGGCCCTGCTCGCGGGCGATGCGGCTGGCGCGGCTGCGCGACTCGCCGCCCTCGCGGCCGATCGCCGCCATGTGCGCCCGATCGCGGCTCACCGCGATCCCGCCCTTCTGGCCCGCGACGCGCGCCTCGTCGGACGACCACTCGTGCGCGGTCCCCTTCGCGTGCGCTGCCCGCCCGCCCTTGCTGGCGATCTCGCGCTGGCGGTTGGCGTCCATCGAGGCGAAGCCGCGCTTGCTCTTGCCCCCGTTCCCGTTGGTGCTGCCGTTCGCGTTGCCGGCCATGGTGGTTCCCTCCACGCTCGTTCCCCGGACTGCGCTCCATCGGGAGCACTTCATGTGCTCCGCGGAGCTAGGACTCCGCCGCTTCTCTCGTGCGTGCGTGACGGCCCCTGCGAGCAAACTGCGGGCCGTTGGCGGCCTCTTGCTTCGATTGCACCTCAGGCCGCCTGCGCGACGACCGGCTCCAGACGACTCGTGAGCCGCGCTGGTCGTCGTCCTGCGGCGCACGCCCACCTGCCGGGCGCGCACCCTCCCGCATCGTCGTTCGTGCTGCGTGATGCCGCGCCACGACGCCCGATGGGCGTCGTGGCGCGCTCCCTCTCCCGCTACCCCGCCGTCGTCTCGCCGCCGAGCAGCGTGAGGACCTCGCCGGTGATGTAGCTGGAGTCCGCCGTCGAGGCGAAGAACACGTACGCCGGTGCCATCTCCTCCGGCTGCGCGGGCCGCTTCATCGGCGTGTCCTGGCCGAACTTCGCCACCTCGTCCGCGGGCTTCGACTGCGGGTTGAGCGGCGTCCATACCGGGCCCGGCGCCACGCAGTTCACGCGAATCTTTCGCTCCACGAGCTGTTGCGCCAGGGATTTCGTGAACGCGTGGATGGCCCCCTTGGTCGCCGAGTAGTCGAGGAGCGTCTTGCTCCCCTCCAAACCGGTGATCGAGCCGGTGTTGATGATGCTCGAACCCGGCCCCAGATGCGGGACGGCGGCGCGCGCGAACCAGAAGTACGCGAAGATGTTCGTGCGGAAGGTGCGCTCGAACTCCTCGTCCGTGATCTCCTCGATGCTCTGCTTGTCCTTCTGGTGCGCGGCGTTGTTCACGAGGATGTCGAGCTTCCCCAGCTCGCGCACCGTGCGCTCGACCGCCTCGCGGCAGAACGCGGCGTCGGTCACGTCGCCGGGGATCAGCACGCAGCGCCGCCCCTCCGCCTCCACCGCGGCGCGCGTCTCGTCGGCGTCCGGCTGCTCCGCGGGCAGGTACACGATCGCGACGTCGGCGCCCTCACGCGCGTAGAGCAGCGCCACCGCGCGCCCGATGCCCGAGTCGCCGCCGGTGATCAGCGCGGCCTTTCCCTGCAGCTTGCCGGCGGCACGGTAGCCGGGCGCCTCGTACTGCGGCCGCAGCCGCAGGTCGGCCTCGAGCCCGGGCTCCTCCTGATGCTGCGCCGGCATCTGCGTGGGATAGAGGTCCACGCGGTCGTCCGGATCCATGCGCGGACGCCCCTGCGTCGGCGGCTCCGCGGCCGCGCCACGCCCCTCCCGACGCTCGCCCTCCTGATCGCGCGGCGGCTCTGCCCGCGACGCGCCGCGGTCCTGGTCTGCTGACATGCGTTCGCTCCTGCTGCGCCGAAGGCGCGTGCTGCCGAATGGTGAAATGCCGAGGGGTGGTGACACGTGGCGACGGGTCATGCCGCCGATCGCGGCGCGCCGTCGCGACGCGCGCTCGGACCGCGCGTCGCACGGCGCCGTGCGCGCCGCGCGGCAGGCGCCATGCGAGCCGCGCGCCGACGCGCACGGATCGCGCCGGTCGACCACCGGCGAGCGCGGCCGTATCACACCCGCCACGGCTATATTGCGCCTCCTCATGCCGCATCCATGTCGCTGACCCTCCGCTTCCTCGGCACCGCCGCCTCGCGCCCGACCGTCGAGCGCAACGTCTCGTCGATCGCCGTGACCCGTGAGGGAGAGACGCTGCTCGTGGACTGCGGCGAGGGCACGCAGCGTCAGATGATGCGCTACGGGATCACGTTCGCCGTCGGCGACATCCTGTTCACGCACATGCACACGGACCACGTGCTGGGCGTGATCGGGCTCACGCGCACGCTCCAGCTCGGCGGGCGCACGGAGCTGCTGCGGCTCTGGGGTCCGCCGGGCTCCGCGCGACCGCTGCGCCAGGCGCTCGGCTTCGGCGGCGATCGGCTCGCCTTCCCGGTCGAGGTGATGGAGGTCGAGCCGGGCACCCCGATCCGCCGCGACGAGTACGACATCCTCCCGTATCCGGTGGAGCATCCGGGCAGCGTCGCGGTCGGCTACGCGCTGATCGAGCCGGAGCGGCGCGGGCGCTTCCACCCCGAGATGGCGCGCGAGCTGGGCGTCCCGGAGGGCCCGATGTGGGGCCGCCTGCACCGCGGCGAGATCATCACCCTCGACGACGGCCGCGTGATCGACCCGGCCACGCTCGTCGGCCCGACGCGCCCCGGCCGCACGATCGTCATCAGCGGCGACACGCGCCCCTGCGCCGCGACCGTGGACGTCGCCAAGGGCGCCGACCTGCTGGTGCACGAGGCGACGTTCGCCGACGACGAGGCCGAGCGCGCGCGCGAGACGGGCCACTCCACCGCGCGCGAGGCCGCCCAGGTGGCGCGCGTCGCCGAGGCGCGCCGACTGGTGCTGACGCACATCTCCGCGCGCTACTCGCGGGACGCCCGCGAGCTGGAGGCGCAGGCGCGGCAGCTCTTCCCCGAGACGAGCATCGCGCGCGACGGGACGGAGATCGAGGTGCCGTACCGCGAGGCGCGCGACGGCGACGGCTGACGCGACGCCCGAGGGGCGCGACGCCGAAACGGCGAGACCCGCGTGGTGCGCGGGTCTCGCCGTTTCCTGCATCGGGCTCGCCGCCGAGCGCCGCGCCGCAGCGCGGTCGGCTCGGCGATCAGCCCGGCTCGAAGCGGGGCACGTGGCTGTCGACCGCCATCGACTTTCGGAAGAGCCGCAGCAGCGCGCGGTCGTCGAGCGACGCGAGCACCGAGGCGGCGCTGAGGCGCGAGGTCACGTCGCCGGGCGTCGCGCCCTGCGTGAGGAACCAGTTGTAGCGGTCCTGGCGCGACGTCGGATCGGGGTGGAGGAAGACGACCATCGCGTTGCTGGTGCCGGGGCCGCGCACCTCCACCGTCCAGCGGGTGCCGTCGGGGCCGCGGAAGGGGCGGCTCGCGGCGTCCTGGAGCCCGAGCTTCCACGGCTTCATGCGAGGTCTCCCGGGATCGCGGTGACGACGGCGCCGTCGAGCGGCTGGCGGCCGCCGAAGCCCGCGTCGCGCCGGTGCCACCAGTCGACCGACGTCTCGCCGACCTTCCAGCAGAGATACGCCGGCGCGCCGTCGATCAGCGCGGGGAAGTCGATCAGCCCCTCGTCGAGCGACTTGCACTCGACGCCGATGGCCGCGAGCTCGCCGAGCGAGGTCTGGATGTCGGCGGCCAGCTCCTGCGTCTCGCGCTGCAGGCGGCGCTGCGTCTCCATCGGGAGCGGCGTGCGCGCGGCGGCGCCGGCCACCTCGATCGCCCGCACGCGGGCGCGCCAGCGCGCGTAGTCGCGCACCAGGTCCTCCGCGATGCGGCGCACGTACGGCAGCGTGCGATTGGCGCGGTCGACGGTGTAGAGCGTCTCGGGAACGGCGGGCTCGAGGCGTGACACGGAGCGGGGGCGCGGGTCGTGACGGGGTGGGCGGGTCATGCGGTGGGCGCGGCGGTGGACGCGTCGGGTCTCGTGGCGGTGGACGCGTCGGGGCTCGTGGCGCTCGCCGCCTCGGGGGTCAGGCGCTGCTCCGCGTTGCGCTCCTCGAGCCGACGGCGGCGACGCTCCTTCGCCGCCTCGTAGCGCCGCACCTCGTCGGGCATCTCGGGGCGCAGCGGCGGCACCTCGATGGGCCGGCCGTTCCGGTCGACGGCGACGAACGTGAGATAGCACGAGTTGGTGTGACGCCGACGCCCCGTCGTGAGCTCCTCGGCCTCGACGCGCACGCCGACCTCGATCGACGTGCGGCCGACGTAGTTGCAGCTCGCCTTCATGACGACGAGGTCCCCCACGTGGATCGGCTCGCGGAAGTCGACGCGATCGATGCTGACGGTCACGCAATTGTTGCGCGAGTGACGGAACGCGGCCACCGCGGCCGCGGTGTCCATCATCGACAGGATGACGCCCCCGAAGACGTGCCCGAGATTGTTCGCGTGCTCGGGCATCATGAGCTGGGACGTCTCGTGCTGACTCTCGCGCGGCGTGCGTGGGCTGTAGAGCGACATGCGGTAGTGGAGGGCTCGGTCGGCGAAGCGGAGGGACGCGGCGGTCAGCGCCCGCGCGGATGGAGCGCGCGCGGCGCGGGGTGCACGCGGCGCGCCGCACGCCCGCGCGGCGTCGACTGCCCCGGGCGCCAGCTGACGCTCGTCGTGGCGTCGCCGTAGAACGCGCTCTCGTCGAACGCGCGGCGGAGCGCGCGACGCGCGGAGTCCGAGAGCGTCCCGCGCGAGAGCGGCAGCAGCTGGTGCACCGGCGCGCCGACGTCGCCGAGCCGCACGGGCGAGCGCAGGCCGGGGACGCGCAGCGCCAGGCGCGTCGTGCCGTCGAGCGGGCGCGCGAGCAGCGTCACCGCGCGATCGAGCGCGAAGCGCGCCTCGCTGGAGTCCGGGCGCCAACGCGGCAGCGTGGCCGCGACGTCGCGCCGCCACCAGGCGGGCGCCGGCACGGCGATCGGCGCGAGCGCGAGCGACACCGCGCGCCCCTCGGCGTCGCGGCCCAGCGCGACGAAGGTGACGGCGGGCGCGCCGTCGAGGGCCGCGAGGCCGAAGCTCGCCGGGTCGAAGCGCAGGGTGCGGAGCGCGCGCAGCGCCGGCTCCGCGGTCACGCGCTCCTCGCCGGCCGCCAGCGCACGCACCGAGTCGATCGCCGACGTTAGGCGGCGCCGTCCCGCCTCGGCCAGCGCCGCCGCGGCGCGATCGCCGAAGAGCTCCGCCAGCGACGCGCGGGCGCCGGTGCGCAGATCGACGACCGCGCGGCGCAGCTGGTGCTCGTGCGCGTCGCCGCGGCTCTCGACGTCGGCGCGGTGCTCCACCGTGAGATACGGGCCGAACACGTCGAGCAGCGCGACCTCCGACGTCGCGACGGTGGCCGGCTCCTCGGCCGCCTCCTCCTCCGGCTCGAGCGGCCGCTCGTACGGGTTCGCGACGGCGTAGCGGTCGGCGAGCGTGCGCACCCGCGGGTCGTCGAAGACGGCGAGCGAGTCGCCCGCGAGCAGGTCGCGCCGGTACACGCGCTGCGAGGTGAACACCGCGTCGTAGAACGAGCGGTCGTCGTCCGCGGCGTAGATCTCGTACAGGCGCCCGTCCCAGCGCGCGAGCAGCAGCGGCGCGGCGCGCAGGCGGGCGCCGTCGGTGCTCGTGGAGACCCAGTAGGTCGAGTCGCCGGCCGCGAGCAGGAACTCGAGCCCCGTGACGGCGCGCTCGGCGCGCGCGCGGTCGCCGCCGCAGGCGGCCGCCGCGGCCAGCAGCGCGAGCGCGCACGCGACGCGGCGCACGCGCCGCCGCACCCGCGGGGGTGCGCCTGGCGCGTCCGGCGTGCGGACGGAGGCTCGGGCGGGCACGGACATCGCGGTCGGAATATAGCCGCTCCGGTCCCGCTCGTCCCCATTCGCGCCCGCATGCTCCGTCCTCGCCGCGCCCACGCCGCGCTCCGCGCCCTCCTGCTGCCCGCCCTGCTGGGCGCGACCACCATCGGCTGCGAGGGGACGCGGGCGGAGAGCGGCCCGCCGGCCGCGGCCCCGCCGACCCCGGCCCCCGCGAGCGGCGCGGAGCGCGCGGGCACGGCCGCGACGCCCCCATCCGGCGCGGCGCTCGGCCCGGGGGCGGCGGCGGCCGACTCGCTGGCGCGGGCGGCGTCGCCGGCGATCCGCGCGCTGTACGTGAACCGGTTCGCGGCGCAGAGCGCGCGCCGCATGCCCGAGTTGATCGCGCTCGCCGACTCGACCGAGATCAACGCGCTCGTGATCGACGTGAAGGACGAGATGGGGCCGAACTACCACTCGGACGACGCGCGGATCAGCCGCAACACGATCTCGCTCGGGAAGCTCCGCAACGTGCGCGCGCTCACCGACACGCTGCGGGCGCACGGCATCCTGCCGATCGCGCGCATCGTCGTGTTCAAGGACTCGGTGGCGGCGCGCCTGAACCCGCAGTGGACGATCCGCCGGGCCGACGGCTCGATCTGGCGCGACCACAAGGGGCTCGCCTGGGTCGACCCCCACAACCGCGAGGTGTGGGAGTACAACCTCGCGATCGCCGAGGAGGCGGTGCGCCTCGGCTTCGGCGAGGTGCAGTTCGACTACATCCGCTTCCCCGAGCCGTACCAGTCGCTCCCGAAGCAGGTCTTCCCGGCCGACAAGGGGCAGTCCAAGCCGGATGTGATCGCCGAGTTCCTGAAGGTCGCCAACGAGCGGCTCGACAAGCTGGGGGTGCGCTCGACCGCCGACATCTTCGGGCTGGTCACGACGGTGGCCGGGCCGCTGGAGGTGGCGCAGCACTGGGAGCGGCTGTCGCCCGTGACCGACGTGCTGCTGCCGATGGTGTATCCGTCGCACTACCCGCGTGGGAGCCTGGGCGTGGCGCACCCGAACGGGCAGCCGTACGACATCGTCTATCGCGCGATCACGCGGGCCCGCGAGCGCGACGCGGCGATCGGCATCACCGGCCGGGAGAACGTGCGCCCCTGGCTTCAGGCGTTCAGCCTCGGCAAGCCGGACTACGGCGCGGAGCAGGTGCGGCAGCAGAAGCAGGCGGTCTACGACGCGGGATACGACGGCTGGGTGCTCTGGCATCCGGGCTCCAAGTACGGCCCGTTCGTGGCCGCGCTCGAGTCGGGCCCCACGGCGTCGCGCAAGCGTCGGAACTGAGCCCCTTGCGAATACGTGTCATCACACATACGTTGATGACATGAAATCGACGCTGCAGGACGAGATCCGTCAGACCCGGCCGTTCGGGAGCCTCGAGCAGGAGGCGCTGCTGAGCCTGGAGCGCACCGCCGCCCTGCTCCGCCACGCGCTCGCCGAGTCGCTGAAGGAGTTCGGGGTGACGCCGACGCAGCTGAACGTGCTGCGGATCCTGCGCGGCTCGCACCCGACGGGGCTCTGCCGCCACGAGATCGGCGATCGGCTGGTCTCGCCCGTGCCGGACGTGACCCGCCTGCTCGACCGGATGCAGGAAGCCGGCTGGATCGAGCGGGAGCGGAGCACCGAGGACCGCCGACTCGTCCGCACCTTCATCACCGACGACGGGCTGGCGGTGCTGGCCCGGCTCGACGAGCCGCTGAAGACGATCGATCGCCGGCAGATCGGCCACCTGAGTGCCGACGAGCTGCGCACGCTGATCGACCTGCTCGCCCGCATCCGCCACCCCGACTGACCGCCGCTCGCTCGTAGTTCGCTCGCCGTCCGCTCGATCTGCTCGCCCAGGTACGTGTTCAAACACTCACAGTCCACACACGAGGATCCCATGTCCACGACCACCGGCATCTCGCTTCCCGCCCCGCGCATCGACCTCGGCCTGCTCGTGCTCCGGGTCGTGCTCGGCGTCGTGTTCGCGGCGCACGGCGCGCAGAAGCTGTTCGTGTACGGCTTTGCCGGCGTCACCGGCGCGTTCGCCCAGATGGGCGCTCCCCTCCCGGGCGTCACCGGGCCCGCGGTCGCGCTGCTCGAGTTCTTCGGCGGCCTCGCGCTCGTCTTCGGCCTCCTGACCCGCCTCTCGGGGCTGGGCCTCGCGGCCACCATGGTCGGCGCGATGGTCCTCGTGCACCTGCCGGCCGGCTTCTTCGCCCCGAACGGCATCGAGTTCGTGCTGACGCTGATGGCCGGCGCGCTCGCCCTCGCGGTCGCCGGCCCGGGCCGCTACTCGCTGGACCACGCGATCGCGGCGCGCCGCGCCACGGCGCCGGTCGCCGAGCTGCGCCCGCTGCGCCGCGGCGTCGCCGCCTGATCCGACCGAGCACGATCTGCTCCCGGCGCGCCGACCCGCGCGCCGGGAGAGGCACCGGACCTGCGCGGCCTGACGCCGCCCCGACCACGCACGCGGCGCGACGCCGCGCGGACGATCGACCCGCCGGCCATTGGCGGAGGGAGGACGTGATGGGAGCCAGCACGCGAGACATCTTCGGCGCCACGCCGGCCGCCGCGCCGGCGACGCCGGGCAGCTACGGCCTGGCGCCCGCCGGCCACCGCCTGCCCGACGCGACCCGTCTGGGCGCGGTGCGGCTGCAGGTCGCCGACCTGGCGCGGTCGCTCGCCTACTACGAGGGCGTGCTCGGCCTCCGCGTCGCGGAGCGCATCGAGCGCGGTGCCCGGCTCGCGGCGCACGGCGACGACGCGCCGCTCGTCGAGCTGGTCGAGCGCCGCGGCGCGCGACCGATGGCCGCGCGCGGACGGCTCGGCCTCTACCACTTCGCGATCCTGCTCCCCGATCGCGCGGCGCTGGGGCGCTTCGTCCGCCACCTCGCGGAGACCGGCGTGCGCGCTGGCGCGGGCGACCACCTGGTGAGCGAGGCGTTCTACCTGCAGGACCCCGACGGCCTCGGGATCGAGGTCTACGCCGACCGGCCGCGCGAGACGTGGCGGCGCGTCGGTCGCGAGCTGATGATGGCCACCGATCCGGTGGACGTCGCGTCGCTCGTCGCAGCGGCCGGCGATGGAGCCTGGACCGGGATGCCCGCGGGCACGGTCATCGGCCACGTCCATCTGCACGTGGGCGACGTGACGCGCGCCGCCGAGTTCTACGCCGAGGGCATCGGGTTCGACCGGATGGTGTGGCAGTACCCGGGCGCGCTGTTCCTGGGCGCGGGCGGCTACCACCACCACCTGGGCACGAACACCTGGGCGGGGAGCGGCGCCCGCCCGCCGGCCGGCGACGACGCACGGCTGCTGGAATGGACGATCGTGGTCCCCGACGCGGCCGACGTCGACGCGGCGGCGGCCAGCCTCGCCCGCGGAGGGCACGCGCTCGCGCGCGACCGTGGCGACGCGCTCGCGGCCGACCCGTGGGGCACCACCGTGCGGCTGCGCGCGGAGCGGTGATCCGGTGCGCCAGCCCACGAACGACACGACGTCCGACATCGCGCACGACACCCACCCGAACGACGCGAGGCGACAGATGCCGCAGGCGCAGGACACCACCGAGCGGCGCCCCGTGCGCGTCCTCGTCTTCGCCGCCTCGCTGCGCGAGCAGTCGCTGAACGCGCGGCTGGCGACGCTCGCGGGCGCCGTCGTCGCCGAGAAGGGCGGGATCGTCGATCACGCGCGCATGGCGGACTTCGACTGTCCGTCGTACGACGGCGACGAGGAGGGCGCGCACGGGCTTCCCGACGGCGCGCGCCGGCTGCGCGACCGGCTGGTGACCTCCGATGCGTGCATCATCGCGTCGCCCGAGTACAACGCGTCGATGCCCGGGGTGCTGAAGAACGCGATCGACTGGGTGTCGCGGCACCGCCCGCAACCGCTGAACGGACGGCAGCTGCTGCTGCTCTCGGCGTCGCCGTCGATGGTCGGCGGCAACCGCGGCCTCTGGTCGCTGCGCGTGCCGCTGGAGCACCTCGGCGCGCGCGTCTATCCCGACATGTTCTCGCTGGCGCAGGCGCACGAGGCGTTCGGCCCCGACGGTCGGCTCGCCAACGCGACGCTCCAGCAGCGCTTCGAGAGCACGATCGAGTGCTTCCTCGACCTCGTCGAGGCGGCGAAGCACTACCGCGCGCTCAAGAAGCAGTGGGTGGAGTTCCTGGGCGAGCACCCGTCGGCCGCGATCGACCGCGTGGAACACACGACCGTCGACGCCCGCTGATCCCGCATCTTCCGCCACCGACCCACCGGAACGACTCATGGACCTGACCGGCATCCACCACCTGACGGCCGTCTCGGCGAGCATCCGCGAGAACTTCCGCTTCTACACGGACGTGATGGGCATGCGCCTCGTGAAGCGGAGCGTGAACCAGGACGACGTCACGGCCTACCACCTGTTCTACGCCGACGCCGTCGGCACCCCGGGCACAGACCTGACCTTCTTCGACTGGTCGGTGCCGCGCGAGCGGCGCGGGACGCGCAGCATCACGCGCACGCACCTCCGCGTGCAGGGCGCCGACTCGCTGGAGTACTGGGCGCGCCGCCTGACCGAGAAGGGGATCGCGCACGCCGGCATCGTGGAGCGCGACGGGCGCGCGACGCTCGACTTCGAGGACCACGAGGGGCAGCGCCTCGCGCTCGTCGACGACGGCGGACGCGGCGACGCGCCCGCTCCGTGGTCGCGCAGCGCGGTGCCCATGGAGCACCAGATCCGCGGGCTCGGGCCGATCGTGATGAGCGTGCCGAAGCTCGAGCCGACCGACGTCGTGCTGGAGCAGGCGCTCAACATGCGCCGCGTGCGCGAGTATCCGCACCCGGACAACGCGCGCCACACCGTGCACGTCTTCGAGATGGGCGCGGGCGGCCCGCACGCCGAGCTGCACGTCGCGGTGCAGCCCAACCTCTCGGTCGCGCACCCGGGCGCCGGCGGCGTGCACCACGTCGCGTTCCGCAGCCCGGACGCCGACTACGAGGCGTGGGCCGAGCGCCTGAACACGCTGGGCGTACCGAACAGCGGCGAGGTCGATCGCTACTGGTTCCGCTCCCTCTACCTGCGCGAGCCGAACGGCGTGCTGTTCGAGATCGCGACCGACGGCCCCGGCTTCGCGGTCGACGAGGATCCGGCGACGCTCGGCGAGAAGGTGGTGCTGGCGCCGTTCCTCGAGCCGCGGCGCGAGGCGATCCTCGCCAACCTGAAGCCGATCGACTGACGCGGGCGACACGCGAACGGGGGCGCGACCGATGGTCGCGCCCCCGTTCGTGCATCCGCCGTCCGCCCGCTCAGCGCCCGCTCAGCGCCCGCTCAGCGCCCGCTCAGCACCCGCTCAGCACCCGCTCAGCACCCGCTCACTGCACGCACTGTCCGCGCGGATCGGGGCGCGGCCCGCTGAGCGCCGGGCGGTGGTCGAGGTTCGCCACGCGCAGCGCGACGTCGTGGATCAGCTGCGTGACGGTCGCGTACTGCGGATACGCGAGGTACTGCGGCTCGTCGGTCACCTCGTGGTAGTCGCGGTGCCCCCCGGTCGAGAAGAACACGACCGGGATGCCGTAGCGCGCGTACATGTAGTGATCGCTGCGGCAGTAGTACTGCTCCGGGTGCCCGTTGGCGTCGAAGCTGTAGTCGAAGCGGAAGGGCGTCGGGCGCGCCGCGCGGCCCACCGACTCGACGAGCGAGCCGAGCTCGTTCGACAGGCGCTTGGAGCCGATGAGCTGCACGTATCCCGGGCCGCCGTCCGGCTGGTCGTACGCGGTGCCGCGGCCGATCATGTCGACGTTGAGCTGGGCGACGATCGAGTCGCGCGGCACGGTCGGATTGTCCGTGAAGTACTGCGCGCCGAAGAGCCCCGCCTCCTCGCCGGTGTGCCAGATGAAGAGCAGCGAGCGCCGCGGCTTCTGCGGCATCGCGGCGACCGCCTCGGCGATCTCGAGCAGCGCCATCGAGCCCGACGCGTCGTCGTCGGCGCCGTTGTAGATCGAGTCCGGGCGCGCGGGGCGCTGCGCGCGCAGGCTGTCGATCATGCGGCGGATGCGGGCCGTCTCCTCGGGACGCACGGGGCGCTCCGGGCTGTCGGCGCCGCCGGGGCGCGTGACCGTGAGCACGACGCGCAGCGAGTCGTGGTCGACCGGCTGGTGCGAGAAGCCCACGTGGTCGTTGTGGGCGCCGATCGCGACGTAGCTGTCGCGCAGCGCGGGATCGCTGCCGCGCACGACGGCGATCACGTTCCGCCCGGGCGCGGTCTGCGTCTCGAAGGCGATGCTGCCGCGCGCGGTGCGGCCGGCGGCGCCGGGGCGCGCATCGGCGACCGGCGCGCCGAGGAGCGAGGTCGCGGCCTGCCGCGTGACCCACACGAACGCCGGATGCGGGTTCGCGCTCGGCCGCGGGCCGCCGCTCATGCCGCGCACGCCGACCGCGGGGCGCATCAGCTGCTCGTGCAGCTCGGCGGGGATGCCGTCGAGCGCCGCGACGACGATCGCGGCGGCGCCGGCGAACCGCTGCGTGATGGGGACGCGCAGCCCGTTCCACTGCGGGCGACCCGCCGCGTCGAGCGGGGTCGTGAGCAGCACGACCTTCCCGGCCACCGCGTCGCCGGCGAGCAGCGCGGCGTCGCCCCAGGTGCCGGCGTAGACGATCGGCAGCCCGTCGAAGGGGCGCACGGCGGCGACCGGATCGCGCGGCACGTAGTCCGTGCCGAGCGTGAGCGCCGGCGCGCCCTCGGCGCCGAATCCACTGCCGGCGGTCAGCGTGCGGCGCTCCACGGCGTTCTGGAAGAACGTGCCGTTCTCGCCGGCGGGCTCGAGGCCGAGCCGGCGCAGCTCCGCGGCGATGTAGTCGGTCGCGCGGTCGTTGTGGACGGTCCCGACCTCGCGTCCCATGAGCGAGTCGTCCGCGTAGACGTACACGCGCGTCATCAGGTCCGCCGCCGTGATCGCGGCGGTGGTGGGACGGGGCGCGTGCTTGAGCGGCAGCTCGGCCGGCGCGCGCGTCGCCGCGCCGGAGGGGGCGTCCTTCGAGACGCGCGGCGCCTGCGCCACGAGCGGCAGCGCGGCCAGCGGCAGCGCGGCCAACGGCAGCGCCGCGAGCGCGCGGCGGAACGATCGGGTCATGGGGGGAGTGTTGTGGGTGGGCGCAGCGACGCTCATGGCCGGCGGCGCACGACGTCGTCCCGCATCGGACGCGGAGGACGGCGCGCGCATCAGGCGCGCACGAGCGCCGCCACGCCGTCGACGAGCCGATCGACCTCGTCGCGCGTCGTGTACGCGGCGCAGCCCGCGCGCACGAAGCCCGCGTCGGCCATGTCGTAGCGGCGCGCCACGGTGGCGGCGTAGAAGTCGCCGTGCGAGGTGAACACGCCGCGCCCGGCCAGCGCGACGGCGACCTCGCGCGCCGGGCGGCCCGCGACGGTGAAGGACACCGTCGGCGTGCGCGGGGTTCCGGGAGGCGGTCCGTAGACGGTCACGCCGGGGATCGCGCGCAGCCCCTCCCACAGCGGCGTGACGAGCGCCTGTCCCGCCGCGTGCAGCCGCCGATACCCGCGCGCGAGGCGCTCGCGGCGCGTGCCCGCGGCCACGGCGTCGTCGTCGCCGAGCGAGGCGAGGAACTCCACCGCGGCGCCGATGCCGGCGATCGCCTCGTGGTTCTGCGTACCGGTCTCGAACCGCTCCGGCGCGGTGGCCGGCGAGCAGTCGAGCTTCGGCACGTCGAGCGACGCGAGCAGGTCGCGGCGCCCCCAGAGGATGCCGGCGTGCGGCCCGTAGAACTTGTACGACGAGCAGCCGATGAACGAGACGCCCGCCTCGGCGAGGGCGCGCGCGTCGAACGGCGCGTGCGGCACGGCGTGCACCGCGTCGACGAAGGTCAGCGCGCCCACCGCGCGCGCCATCGCCGCCGCACGCGCGACGTCGGTGATCGTGCCCAGCGCGTTGGACGCCGCGCCGATGGCGAGCAGCCGCGTGCGCGGGCCGAGCAGCGACGCGAGGTGGTCCCCGTCGAGCTGCCCCGTCGCCATGTCGAGCCGCGCCACGCGCACCGTCCCGCCGCACTCGCGCGCCAGGTGGCGCCAGGGCGCGACGTTGGCGTGGTGGTCGAGCTCCGTGACGACGATCTCGTCCCCGGCGCCGAAGGGCGCGACCTCGCCGCCGCCGAGGCGCAGCGCGTTCCCGAGGTGGTACGCGAGCGTCGTCATGTTGTGGCCGAACACGATCTCGTCGGGCGCGGCGCCCAGCAGGTCGGCGACGGCCTCGCGCGCGCCGGCGATGATCGCGTCCGTCTCGGCGCTCGTCGGATACGCCCAGTGCGTGTTCGCGTTGTGGTGCAGCAGGTAGTCCGCCATCGCGTCGACGACGGCGCGCGGGACCTGCGTGCCGCCCGGCCCGTCGAAGTAGGCGACCGGATGGCCGGCGTGCACGCGCGCGAGCGCGGGGAAGACCGCGCGCACGGCCGCGACATCGAGCACGCCGACGTCGGTGGTCGTCGCGTCGTGGAGCGCGTTCACAGCGGCTGCTCCAGCGTCGCCTCGGCGATCTCGCGCGCCTCGGCGTCCTGCGCGGCCTCGGACGCGGCGGCGGGCGCGGGCGGCGCGATGTGGACGCCGGCCCAGCGCTCGACCACCTGCACGACCTCCACGTGGTCGGCCACCTCGCCGAGCTCGTGGCGCGCGGCGCGATACAGCTCCGCCGTCAGCTGCAGCAGCGGCGCGGGGGTGCGCTGCGCGCGCGCCACGTCGGCGGCGATGCCGACGTCCTTGTCGAGCAGCGCGAGCCGGAAGGTGCGCGGGAAGGCGCGCGTCAGCACGCGCTCGGGAAAGAGGTTCATGCTCGCGTTGGAGCGGCCGCTCGACGTGTTGATGACGTCGAGCGCGACGGCCGGATCGACGCCGGCCTTGGTGAGCGCGGCGAGCCCCTCGGCGGCGCTCCAGAGGTGCACGGCGAGCAGCGCGTTGTTCACCGCCTTCACCGCGTCGCCCGCGCCCACCGCGCCGCAGTGCACGATCTTCTCGCCGAACGCCTGCAGCACCGGACGCACGCGCTCCAGCGTGGCCGCGTCGCCGCCGACCATCACGGTCAGGGTGCCCTTCTCCGCCCCGACGGTGCCGCCGCTCACCGGCGCGTCGAGGAAGGCGACGCCGCGCTCCGCGAGGCGTGCGGCGAGACGCTGCGACGTCTCCGGATCGCCCGACGTGCAGTCGACGAGCGTGGCACCCGCGCGCAGGCCGGCGAGCAGCCCGTCGGGGCCGTCGAGCAGCGCCTCGACCTCGCGCGACGTCGGGAAGCAGGTGACGACGATCTCCGCATCGCGCGCCGCATCGGCGGGGCTGGCGGCGTGCCGCACGCCGGCGTGCGCCGCGACGAAGTCGGCGGCCCGGTCGGCGGTGCGGTTCCAGACCGCGAGCGCGAAGGGCGGGACCGCGAGGTGGCGGGCCATGGGCGTGCCGATCGCGCCGAGGCCGAGGAACGCTACACGCATGGAGGGGCGGGCTGTGCGAGGTCGGGTGGAGCCGAGTCGGAGGCGGCGCGCACGCGTCCGGGGCGCCCGAGCGCGGCGCGCGCCCGGGCAAGCTAAGCGCCCACGCCGCCGGGGAGCGACGTGGGCGCCTGGCAGGGTGACGCGACGCTCAGCCGGCGGCGGACGCGGCGCCGATCGCCTCGACCCAGTCGGCGCGCCACTCGGCGAGCGTGCGCCCCGTGTGGCGGGCGTAGGCGTCGGCGGTCGCCGCCTCGAGCGCGGGGCGCGCCCTGTCCACGCCGGCTGTCTTGATGACGTAGCGCGCGAACGACGGCGTGAGCGCCGCGTGCGCCCGCTTCCCCTCGAGGTCCGCCGGCGCGGCCTCGCCGACGGTGGCGAGCGCGCGCTTGCCGGCGGGCGTGCCGAGGACGCACTGCGCGCGCACGTCCATCGGGGCCTGCGGGGAGCAGTCGCGTGCGGTGACGCGCGCAGCGGCGTGCGCGGGGGCGGACGAGACGGCGAACGAGAGCAGCAGGGCCGCGAAGCGTGCGCGGCGGCGCAGGAATTCGGTCATCGGAAGGCTCGGTGATGGGGGTGAGCGACGGACGTACGGGTCAGCGCGCGGCGGTCCGGGCGGCGGGGCCGGCGCCGAGCGCGGCGAGCCAGCTCGCGCGCCACCGCTCCAGCGGCTGCCCGGTGAGGCGCGCGTACGCGTCGGGGGCGTCGGCCTCCATCAGCTGCAGCGTCACCGGCAGCCCGAGGCGCTCGACGAGGTGGCCGACGAAGGACTGCGAGAGGACGTAGTAGGCCGCGCGCAGCTCGGGGCGGCCGGCGGTGATCGTCGCGTCGGCCGGGCCGGGCGCGCCGATCGTGGGGAGCGCCAGCTCGCCCGCGGGCGTCGCCAGCGCGCGGTGCGCGAGCGCGTCCGCGGAGGCGACGTCGCGCACGCCGAACAGCTGCGAGTGCTCGCCGTCGCCGCCCGCGCTGACCGTCGACTCGACCCACGAGGCGAGCCCCTCGCGCAGCGAGTGCGAGCCGAAGCGCCAGGCGACGAGATGCGTGGCCTCGTGCAGGTACGGCGCGCTGCCGGCGCGCACGCGGGCGGCGTCGAGGTAGAGCCACGCGCGGTCGTGGCGCATGTGCGCGTAGCCGGCGTACACGTGCGACGCGCCGAGATCCTCGGCGACGAACACCTCGATCCGCTCGCTGCCGTAGCGCGCGCGGTCGAGCGTGCGGCCGAGGGTGCGCTCGATCGCCTCGACGCCGACGGCGAACCGCGCGGCGAAGCGCCGCGCCTGCTCGTCGGTCAGCGCGCCCGGCTCGACCCAGAGCCGCACGCGCGTCAGCTCGATGGGCGACGCGACGCGGCGGAGGCGCGCGGCGATCGAGTCGTCGGCCGCCGTGGTGCGCGCGGCCGTCGGTAGCGCTGCCGTCGGACGCGCGCTCGACGTCTGGGCGGCGAGGACGGCGGGGACGACGAGCGGCAGGGCGATGGCGACCACGCGCAGCGCGCGCGGCGTGCGCAGCAGGCGGCGGAGGGACGAGGCGGGCATCGGGGCTCTCCGGAACGGGACGGACGCAGCGGGCACGGGGCCAAGCTGCGTCCGACCGGCGGGGCGGGCCTGGGGAGATCGACCCAGCCGCGATGCGCCCGTACCGCCGCGCGTCGGTCGGTGCGTCGGTCGGCGCGTCAGTCGCGCGAGCCGCTCATGGCGCGCGCCTGCGCCTCGACCAGCGGGAGCACGTCGTCGCGATGGCGCTGCATCCAGGCGCGGTTCTGGCGGCGCGCCTTCGCCATCGCCTCCATGCCGGGGATGCGCGCCATCGCGTCGCTCTGCTCCGCCTCGCCCGGGTCCTGCACCTCCTTCATCGCCTGCCAGAGCGCGCCGAGCATGGCGGCGTAGCGGTCCTGCGTCACGCCGACGCGGGCGAGCGTGGCGTCGAAGTCGTCGCCGGTCTTCCTCGTCAGCGCTGCGCTCTTCGCGGACGCGGCGCTCGGCTCCAGGGCGGACTTCTCGTCGATGGCCAGGGTCAGCGTCGCCGTGTTGCCGAGCCGGCTGCAGACCTCGCCGTACCCGGCGGCGACGTTGAGCATGTGCACCCCGACGGCGAGCGGATCCGACGTCTGGCCGCCCCAGTGCAGCGGAGCCGATGACGCGACGGTCCCCGAGATGCGGAAGCCGCGCGCGCGGTACCATTTCGTCGTCGCCTCCATCGCCTGCCCGGCTGATCCCTTGGCCTGGCTCATCATGAGGCCGAAGATCTCCTTGTTCGACAGCTGCTTGGGATCCTTCTTCTGGAGCTCGGCCGCGGTCGCGTCGTCTGCCGTGCCGATGGTGAACACGGCAGTCGGGATCATGAGGTACGCGGAGACCGCGCGCGAGCAGCCGGCATCGTAGCGCGCGTCGGGCGGCACCACGAAGCGCGCGGTGCGCGCCTTCACGTAGCCGAGCGGATCCTCCGCGTTGCGGCTGACCGTCGCCAGCTGGCTCTCGACCTCTCCCTTGATGCCGGCGAGGCTGCCGTGCATCGCCTGCGAGCGCGCGATGTCGGCGCGGAGGAGCGCGGTGATCGCCGGGACGTCGGCGTCGCGCAGCACGAGGTCGACCTGCGCGTGCGCGTCGCGGCCGACGGCCAGCAGGGCGAGCGCGGCGACCGCGCGCAGCGCGCGGACGGGGAGGGCGGCGAGCGGGCGGGCGGCGTACGACATGACGACGGCGGCGGGACGGAGGAGCGTGCGACGTGGCGGAGGGCGCAATGTCGGCCGGACCGCGCGGCCGCCGCGTCCGCGATTCTTCCCATGGCCCGGCCGGCCACCTTGCCGCCGCGGGCGGCCCCGGCGACCATCCGGCGATGCGCGTCGCCCACCTCACCATCGCCGGCATGACCGCCGTGCACGCCGTGCGCGCCGTCTACACCGCGTTCGCGGGCGTGCCGGGCGTGCAGCGCGCGGAGGTGACGATGGGCGGCGCGACGGTGGAGCACGACGGCGCCGTGACGCGCGAGATGCTCGCCGACGCAGTGGCACTGGCGGGGTGCGAGCTCGTGGCGATGCGCGAGGAGCGGCGCCTGCCGACGCTGTAGCCGGCGTGTCCGTGGTACCGGCTGCTCCGGGGGCTGGTTAGCTTGCCCGCGCTCCCGCCTCCGTCCGCACGCCGCGAGCGCCGCGGCCGCGCCCTGCCAGCGCCGCCCGGTTTCCAGTCCGCGATGGAGCGCGCCTCCCCCGCCCCACGCCGACCGGGCCGCCGCCCCGCGAGGACGTCCGGATGACGCCACCCCACCCGTCCGCCGACGGACCCGACGCCGCGCGCAGCGTGGCGGCGCTCCTCGCGCCGGACATCCTCGTGATGCTCGACGAGGAGCCGGAGAACGTGGCGCTCGAGGTCGAGGAGATGCACCCGGCCGACCTCGCGGACGTCGCCGAGCTGCTGCCGAAGGAGCGCCTGGCGGAGTTCCTGAGCGCCCTCCCCGCCGCGCGCGCGGCCGACGTCCTCGAGTACCTCGACGAGGAGCTGCGCTCCGACGTCCTCGACTCGATGAGCACGCGCCAGGCCGCGGAGCTCGTCACGCAGATGACGCCCGACGAGCGCGCCGACGTGCTCGAGGCGCTCGCGGAGGAGAACGAGGAGCGCGCCGAGGAGATCCTCGAGCAGATCCCGCGCGAGGCGCGCGAGGAGACCGAGCGGCTGCTCGCCTACGGCCCCGAGACGGCGGGCGGCCTGATGACGACCGAGTTCGTCTCGGTCCCCGAGGCGGTGACGGTCGAGGAGGCGCTGCGCCGCGTGCGCGCGATGGCGCGCGCCGAGCGGCGCGAGGCGATGTACACCGTCTACACGACCGACGAGGCGGGGCGGCTGCGCGGCGTGCTGTCGCTGCGCGAGCTGCTCGCCGCCCCCGAGGGCGCGCGCCTCGCGGACCTCGCGTGGAGCGAGGTCGTGACGGTGCTGCCGACCGCCGAGCAGGAGGAGGTCGCACGCCTGACGTCGAACTACGGCTTCGTCGCCGTGCCGGTGGTGGACGCCGAGCACCGGCTGCTCGGCGTGGTCACCGTCGACGACGTCATCGACGTCATCGAGGAGGAGCAGACCGAGGACGTGCAGAAGCTCGGCGGCATGGAGGCGCTCGACGATCCGTACATGAGCGTCGGGCTGCCGGCCATCATCCGCAAGCGCGTCGGCTGGCTGTGCGTGCTCTTCGCGGGCTCGCTGCTCACGGCCACCGTCATCGAACGCTACGAGGGGCGGCTCGGGCGCGCGGAGCTGCTGACGCTGTTCATCCCGCTCATCGTCAGCTCGGGCGGCAACTCGGGCTCGCAGGCGACGTCGCTCATCATCCGCGCGATGGCGCTGAACGAGATCTCGCTGCGCGACTGGTGGCGCGTGGCCGGACGCGAGCTGCTCTCGGGGCTCGCGCTCGGCGCCGTGCTGGGCGCGCTCGGGATGGGGCGCGTGCTGCTCTGGCACGCGATGGGATGGTACGACTACGGGCGCTACCACACGCGCGTCGCGACGACGATCGGGCTGACGCTGCTCGGCGTCGTGACCTTCGGATCGCTCGCCGGCTCGATGCTGCCGTTCGTGCTGCGCCGCGCCGGCTTCGACCCCGCGAGCGCGTCCGCCCCGTTCGTGGCGACGCTCGTGGACGTGACCGGGCTGCTGATCTACTTCACCGTCGCGCTGGCGATCCTCAGCGGGACCGTGCTGTGACGCGGCCGTCGGACGCGCCGCACGAGCGCCACGCGCCCGGCGCCGCGACCGCGAGCCTGCTGGTCGTGTTCGCGGCGTGCTGCTTCGGCTCGATCAGCACCCTGACGGTCGTCGCGACGCGCGCGGGCACCGCGCTCGAGACGCTGCTCTTCTGGCGCTACGCGCTCGCCGCGCTCGTGCTGCTGCCGATCGCGTGGCGAGCGCGCGCGCGCGTGGCCGCCATGCCGGGCGGGGCGCGCCTCGCGCGGCAGGTGCTCGTCGCCGGGGCGGGCCAGGCGGCGGTCGCGTTCCTCAGCCTCTCGGCGCTGCGCTGGGTCACGGCGGCCACGCTCGGCTTCCTGTTCTACACGTTCCCGGCGTGGGTCGCGCTGTTCGCCGCGCTGCGCGGCACGGAGCGCATCGACGGCCGGCGGCTGCTCGCGCTCGCGCTGTCGCTCGGCGGGATCGTGCTGACGGTCGGCGCGCCGTCGGCGGGCGGCGCGGCGACGGTGTGGCCGGGCGTGCTGCTCGCCCTCGGCTCGGCGCTGATCTACGCGCTCTACATCCCGTACCTCGGCGGGCTGCAGCGCGAGACGACGCCCGAGATCGCGACGCTGTGCGTGTGCGTGGGCGCCGCGACGCTGCTCGGCGTGGGCGCGCTCGTCGACGGGTCGTTCACCGCGGCGCTGCCGGCCGCGTCGTGGACGGCGGCGCTCGTCCTGGCGCTGCTCTGCACCGTCCTGGCCTTCCAGGCCTTCCTCAAGGGGCTGCACGGGCTCGGGCCGGTGCGCACGGCGATCGTCAGCACGGTCGAGCCGTTCTGGACCGCGGTGCTCGGCGCCGTCGTGCTGTCGCAGCCGCTGACGCCCCCCATGGTGGCGGGCGGGGCGCTGATCGCGGGCGCCGTGCTGCTGCTGCAGACCGGCACCGCCGCCGACCGCACCGCCAAGCACGCCGCCTGAGCGGCCGCCGCCGGCATCGGCGGCATGGAGGTGCCTCGGCAAGGCCCTTGCTCTCCGCGGGCGGGACGGCACGCCACGGGCGTGTGCCCTCCACCCGCACGCGGACGGTGACATGACGGCAGCACAGCGACTCGCGCAAGTCTTCGGCTGGGTCTTCATCATCGTCGGACTCGCCGGCTTCGCGGCGACCGGAATGGACATGACCGCCGACCACACGCTCGCGCCGAGGCTCTTCGGCGTCTTCCCGGTGAACGCCGTGCACAACGTCGTGCACCTGCTGTTCGGCGTGTGGGGCGTGCTCGCGGCGCGCTCGTACGGCGGCGCGCGCAGCTATCTCCTCGGAGCCGGCATCACCTACCTGGTGCTCGCCGCGCTCGGCTACGTCGCGCCGGACGGGTTCGGCCTCGTGCCGCTGGGCGGCGCCGACATCGGCCTGCACCTCTTCCTCGGCCTCGGCCTGCTGCTCTCGGGGCTCGTGACCACGCGTCGCGACGCGGGCGTGCGCGCGGCCTGACCAGCGGAGATCGAACGAGGAGCGGGGCCCGCCCGGACGATGGTGTCCGGGCGGGCCCCGCTCGCGTGCGTCGGGCGGGCGCTCAGGCGGGGCGCGCCGCCCGTCGGCCGTCGGCGCGTGCGAAGGCGAGGCCGCCGACCAGCGCGACCGCCGCGAACGAGAACCACTGCACCGCGTAGCTCATGTGCGAGCCCTCGTCCATCGACGGCGGCGGGACGCGCACCGGACGGTCCTGCGGCGGCTCCGCCTCGCCGGGCGGCGGCGTCCACACGACGTAGTACGGCGTGACCGGGAAGCCCAGCTCCCGCCCGACGGCCACCGGGTCGAGCCAGCGATACGCCCGCACGTCGCGGTCGGCGCCCAGCCGCGCGGGGCCGGGACGGCTGGACGGCAGCTCGACGTAGCCGTCGACGGCGACCGAGTCCCCCTCGCGCCAGCGCGTCAGGTCGACGTCGGTGCCGTTGCCGGAGTAGACCCAGCCGCGGTTCACGAGCACCGCCGTGTCGCGCCCGGGCACGCGCACCGGGGTCACGATGTGCACGCCCGGCGAGCCGTCGCGCGAGCGGTTGACGAGGACGATCTCGTGCGCGTAGTCGGCGACGCCGGCGACCGCGACGCGGCGATGGCGGCGCAGCGCGGTGTCGGCCGGCAGCACGTCGACCGACGCGGGCGCCTCGCGGAGCCGCGCGGCGACGGCCGCGTTGCGGGCGCGTCGCTCGCCGAGCCGCGACAGCTGCCAGAAGCCGAGCCGCACGCAGATCGCGGCAGTGACGAGCGAGAGGACGAGGAGCGAGAGCGAGCGGCGGGACATCCTGAAAGCTACATCGCGGCGGCGGCGAACTGCGTGGGGCTGCGGGATGCGGGCTGCGGATCCGAACGGCGGCTGCGTGCTGCGCGGCTGCGTGGCTGCGTGCTGCGCGGCTGCCAGGCCACGTCACGACGACCGAGCACGCGCCGGCGCGAGGGATCTTCCGACGGCACGCAGCCACGCGGCACGCAGCGGCATCGAAGATCCGCCGCCCGCAGCCCGCAGCGCCCGGTCGCGGTCACACGAGGCCCCGCCGGAGCCGTGTCGCCCGCCTAGAGCAGCGTCAGCTGATCCCCCAGCTCGTCGGGCATCACGGGGCGCTGGCCGAGCATGCGCTGCAGGTCGCGCACGCTGGAGGGGCTGTGGCCGGCGAAGTGGTTGTTCACGTAACCCCACACCTTGTCCAGGCGGCCGGCCAGCTTCCGCAGCGCGCCGGCCCACGCCTCCAGCTCGCGCGTGCGGTCGACCTGGATGCGCGAGTAGTCGACGATGTCGCGGTTGGGGCCCATCCAGCGCAGGTACGCGAAGTCGGCGGTCGGGCGCTCGGCGAGGGCGAGCATCGTGCGGCGCGGCACCCAGCGCGCGTCGGTGAGCGCGATGGCGACGCGGTGCTCGGCGAGCAGCGCGAGCACGCCGTCGGTGATCCAGCCGCGATGGCGGAACTCGACCGCCACGGGGACGTCGGCCGGGAGGCGCGGGAGGAACTGCACGAGCGCGGGCAGCTCCGCCGGACCGAAGTCGGGGCCGAGCTGCACGAGCACGGGGCCGAGCTTCGGGCCGAGCTCGCGCGCGCGGTCGAAGAACAGCTCCGTGGTCGCGATCGCGTCGTCGCCGCGCAGCCTGCGCTCGTGCGTGACCGCCTGCGGCAGCTTGAGCGCGAAGGTGAAGCCCGGCGGCGTGCGCTCGGCCCAGCCGCGGATCGTCTTGACCGGCGGGATGGCGTAGAAGGTCGAGTCGACCTCCACCGTGCCGAACGCGCGTGCGTACGTCGAGAGGAAGTCGCCGGCGCGCGTGCCCGTCGGATAGAACGGGCCCACCCACGCGTCGTAGTTCCACCCCTGCGTGCCCACGCGCACGCGGGCGCGCGTCGGGTCGTCGGCGGAGCCCGTGCTGATGCTGTGCATGCGCGGAATCGGCGCGGCGGCCGCGACGGTGTCAAGCGTGCCGTCGAGGGCCCCGAACTTGCCGCCCAGCGGGTTCGTCACCCATGGAAACCAAGGGAGAGGACCCGATGCCATCCGACATGCCCGATCCGCACGCCGACCGCCTGCGCAGCGACAAGACGCCGCGCGACGAGCACCCGCAGCTGGCCGACACGGCCGCGTTCCCCGCCGCCTCGCGCGCGTCCACGCCGCCGGCCGACGCCGCGCGCCCGATGGACGCCGACGAGCAGCGCAGCGTCGAGATCACGAGCGGGCCCGCCGGTGCGCTGGCGGGTGCGGCGGCCGGCGCGACGGCGGGGCTCGTGAGCCTCGTCGGTGGACCGATCGCGATGGGCATCGGCGCGGTCATCGGCGCGATGACCGGCGGTGCCAGCGGCTGGATGGGCGGCCAGGCGACCACCGACGTGCGCTACGACGAGACGCACGACGCGCACTACCGCGCGCTGTACGAGGGCGGCGTCGCGACCGATCGCGGCTTCGACTCGGCGCGGCCGGCGTACCAGCTCGGCCACGTCGCCGCCCACAACCCCGAGTGGCGCGGGCGCGAGTTCTCGGCCGTCGAGCCGGAGCTGCGCCGCACGTGGGACGGGCACCTGCGCGGGCAGGACGGCCTTGCGTGGGAGGCCGCGCGCCCGTACGTGCGCGACGCGTACGGCCACGCGCGCAGCGAGGGCGCGGGCGCGCACCGCGATCTCTCGGTCATCGGCAGCGCCGGCTCGGCGGTCGACCCGGGAGAGCTGGCGCGCGCGCAGCACGGACAGCCGAGCACGGACTACACCGCGCCGGGGACGATCGCGGTGCGCGGCGACGACGTGGCCGGCACGGACGACGCGCGCGGCACGCGGCCGGGGATGGGCGAGCATCCCGAGATCGACGCGAACACGGCGCGGCACCAGGACGTCGACTACCGCTGACCACGTCCGCCGAACTCGAGCGCGGCGCGGGGTCCCCTTCTTGCCCCCCTGCGGTCGCGCTCCGCCGTCGCGCGTCGCGGCGTCCCGCGCAGCGGATGCGTCGTGATTCGGTCAGCCACCAGTGACGCCACAGCGAGGACCACCACATGGACGGGAATCGAGGGGACGACCTGAACGATCGAATGCGCGACGAGCGCCTGCGCGATGGCGGCCTGGATCGCAGCGGCGTGCCGGGCTCGAACGCGTCGAGCGAGTCGCTCGTGGGGGACTCGATGCGCGCCGGCGCGCCGCGCGGCGACGCGATCGACGTGGATGCCGCGGCCGGCAGCGCGCGGCGTGACGACGTGAACCCCGGCGACGAGATCGGGGAGGCGGTCGGCGGCATCTCCGGCGTCCTCACCGGCGCGGCGCTCGGCTCGCTCGGCGGGCCGATCGGCACGATCATCGGCGGCATCGCGGGCGCGGTGAGCGGCTGGTGGGCGGGGCGTGCCATCTCCGAGGCGGCCAGCCACGCCACCGGCGACGACGACGAGTACTACCGCACACACTACGAGAGCGCCTCGGGCGGCCGCTCGACCCGCGCCTTCGACGACGTGCGGCCCGCGTACCAGCTCGGGCATCTCGCCGGGCGCAACCCGGACTACCAGTCGCGCAACTTCGACGAGGTCGAGCACGACCTGCGGCACGGCTGGTCGAGCGACGTGAGCCAGCGCCACGGCCAGTGGGACGAGGTGCGCGACTACGCGCGCCACGCCTACGAGCGCGGGCGCTCGAGCGTCGGCGCGAGCGGGACGTCGGGCGCGAGCCGCATGTCGGGCACGCAGTCGACGACGCACAGCGACGACGCGAGCATGGGCGGCACGGGCGCGATGATCGGCGGCGGCGTCGGCGACGCGCTCACGCGTGGCTCGTCGGGCAGCTCCGGCATGGGCAGCTCCGGCATGGGCAGCTCCGGCATGGGCAGCTCCGGCATGGGCAGCTCCGGCATGGGCAGCTCGCAGCCCAGCGACGCGACCATCGCACGTGACGCCGGCGCGCTCGGCGGCGCGATGGGCGGCTCGTCGATGGGCACCGCGAACTCCGGCGGCAGCACGCCCGGCATGGGCGCCGGCGGGATGACAGGCGGCGCGAGCGGCGGGATGTCGGGGAGCGGCTCGTCGGTCGGCGGCGTGCCGCACGCCGGCACCAGCTCGATGAACACCGCGTCCCTCAGCGACCGCGGCCTCGGCGGCGACAGCTTCGCCGGCGACAGCATGAGCGGCGGCGCCTCGGGCGGCGGCTCGGCGGGCGGCTCGCTCGGCAGCACGAACGTCGCCGGCAGCGGCGGCAGCATGCTGGGCGCGTCGGGCGGCATGGCCAGCGCGTCCGAGTTCGACCGCACCGATCGCCCGGGCAGCATGGGCGGCTCGAGCGGCGGCAGCATGGGCGGCATGGGCGGCAGCTCGGCCGGCATGGGCAGCGGCACGAGCGGCCACACCGGCGGCCTCGCCGATCGCGCCGAGCACGCGGCCGACAACGCGGGCAACGCCGTGGAGCGCGCGTGGGACAAGACCAAGGACGCCGCGCATCGGGCGGCGGACAAGGTCGGCGACGCGCTCGACGACACCAAGGACCGCATCGACGGCAACCCGTCCACGCGTCCGGGGCTCGACCACACCGACGACCGCGATCGGCGGTTCTGATCGCACGCGGTGAGACGACGAAGGCGGCGCGAGGGAGCTCCCTCGCGCCGCCTTCGTCGTTCCGCGGCCGCGTCGCGCGCGCCGCGCGCGACTACTCCTGCAGCACCTTGCTGCCGTCGAGCGTCCAGCGCGTCATCCACGCCAGCTCGCGGCGCATCTTGTCGAGCTGGTGCCGCGGCTCGCCGAGGCCGTGCCCCTCGCGCGGATAGAACACGAGCGACACCGGCACGCCGCCGCGCTTGAGGCCGAGGTAGAGCTCCTGCGCCTGTCCCGTCGGCACGCGCAGGTCCTGCTGCCCGTGCAGGATGAGCGTCGGCGTCTTCGCGTTCTTGATGAACGTCATCGCCGAGCGCTTGCGGTACTCCTCGACGTTGTCGTAGGGCGTGCCGCCGAAGTAGCCGTCGAGCGTGCTCGGGATGTCGTTCGTGCCGTACATCGACTCCATGTTCGTGAGCCCCGCGCCGACCATGAGCGCCTTGAAGCGCTGCGTCTGCGTGAGCGTCCACGCCGTCATGTAGCCGCCGTAGCTCCAGCCGGCCTGCGCGAGGCGCTGCGGATCGGCCGCGCCGCGCGCGACCAGCGTGTCGATCCCGATCTGGATGTCCCGGTAGTCGCCGTTGCCCCAGTCCTTGATGTTCGCGCGCAGGAACGCCTCGCCGTAGCCGGTGGAGCCGCGCGGGTTGGGCTGGAAGACGATCCAGCCGCGCCCCGCCCACACGTGCGCGTAGCTCCCGTAGTTCGACGGGAAGCGGTCGAGCCACGCGCCCGCGGGGCCGCCGTGCACCTGCGTGATGAGCGGATAGCGCTGGCCCGGCTTGTAGTCGACGGGATAGACGACGAGCCCCTCGACCTCGAGGCCGTCGTGCCCCTTGTAGCGCAGCGTCTCGGTGCGGCCGAGCGCGAGCGCGCGCACCTGCGGGTTGTGGTCCGTCAGCTTGCGCGGCGTGCTCGCGCCACGGGCGTCGATGCGCGCGACGTGCACGTCGGGTGGCGTGCGCAGGTCGGAGCGGATCACGGCCACGGTGCGGCCGTCGCGGCTGAACGACGACATGCCGACCCACGCGCGGTCCTGGAAGAGCGCGCGGGGCGCGCCGCCGGCCGCGGGGATGGCGAAGACGTTGTTCGTGGTGCGCGTCGGCGCCTCGACGATCAGCGTGCGTCCGTCCGGCGTCCACCAGGCGTCGTTCGGCTGGTACGCGAAGTCGGGCACGACGAGACGCGGCGCGCCGCCCTCGGCCGGCATCACCGCGAGGCGCAGCAGCCCGACCTGGTCGGACGTGCCCGCGCGCGTGAGGAACGCGATCGAGCGGCCGTCCGGCGACCAGCGCGGCGTCGCGTCCGTGCCGGGGTTCTCCGTCAGGCGACGCGCCGGCGACGCGCCGTCCGCGGCGACGACCCAGATGTCGGACTTGGAGCCGTCGTCCGCCTTGGGCGTGGGCCGCACCACGTACGCGAGGCGCGCTCCGTCCGGCGCCCACTGCGGATCACCGACGCTGAACTCGCCCTGCACCAGCTCGCGCGCCCTGCGGTCCGCGACGTCGATCACCCACAGGCGCGTGTGCGGGAACACGCTGTCGACGACGATCGCGTCGTCCTTCGCCTTCTGCCGCCGCTCCTCTTCCGCGGTCGGCGCGCGCGACGCGACGAAGGCGATGCGCGCGCCGTCGGGCGACCACTCGAACGCGCTCACCGCCGTCTTGGACTCGGTGAGCCGCTCGGCCTCGCCGCCGTTCGGGTCGAGCAGGAAGAGCTGCGGGCGCTCCTCGCGCGCGCTCAGGAAGGCGAGGCGCCGCCCGTCGGGCGACCAGCGCGGCGACAGGTCGCTCTTCTTGCTCGTCGTCAGTCGGCGCGGCGGCGCGGCACCGTCGGCGCGCACCAGCCACACGTCGCTGTCGGACGCGTTCTCCACCGTGTCGGTCGCGGTCACGACGTACGCGATCCACTGCCCGTCGGGCGAGAGCTGCGGGTCGCTGACGTTCCGCATCGCCATGACGTCCTCGGGCGTCATGGGGCGCGGCGCGGTCAAGGCGGACGACGCGGCGGACGAGGGCGCGGCGCCGCGCGGCGTCTGCGCGTGCGCGGGGAACACGAGAGCGGGCGCCAGCGCGAGGGGGAGCGCGGCGACGAGACGGCGGTGCATGGAATCCTCGGGGGTGGGACGTCCCGGCTACCCTATGCGCCGTCCACGGGCCGAGCAAGGCCGCCGCGCGGCTGCGGGCGCCGCCCGCGCACGCGGACGGCGCCCCGCGCTCAGGCCGTCGCCAGCGGCGCCGCGCCGAGCTCCGACGTGCAGTGCGGACAGCGCGTCGCGCGCGCGGCGACCGACATCGTGCAGTACGGGCACGGGCGAGTGTTCGCCGTCGCGTCGGCGGGGCGCCGATAGATGCGGTTCACCGCGCGCACGAGCGCGAAGATCGCGGCCGCGACGATCAGGAAGGTGAGCACGGTGTTGAGGAAGGCGCCATAGTTCAGCGTCACCGCGCCGGCCTCGCGCGCCGCGGTGAGCGACGCGTAGGGCGGCGCCACCACCGTGCCCGGCTTCAGCAGCACGAACTTGTCCTTGAAGTCGACGCCGCCCGTCGCGATCCCGAGCGGCGGCATGAGCACGTCGCTGACGAGCGACTGCACCACCGAGCCGAACGCCGCGCCGATGATCACGCCGACGGCGAGGTCCAGCACGTTGCCGCGCATCACGAACGCCTTGAAGTCGTTCCACATCGCGTCGTCCCTCCGCTGGGCCGGGGGAGCGACCGTCGACGTGCCGCGACCGCACCCTCAGCGATAGGTCTCGAAGAAGCCCGCGCCCGTGCCCGCGATCGGCGCCCCGCCGACGCGCCCGGTCAGGCGCGCGGTGCCCTTCATTTGCACGAAGTACGGGCGCGCGAGCCGTCGCGCGTACTCGCCCTCGCCGCGCTCCACGAGCCCGAGGCGCGTGTCGGTGGCGACGGCGTCCTCCACCAGCAGCTCGAGGCGCAGCGTGTCGCGCCCGCGCACGTCCTCAAGCCAGCCGCGTGCCGGCACGCGCACCTCGCGTCCGCCCACGCGGACCGTGCGCGCGTCCTCGTAGCGGATGGCGCGCGGGCGGAACAGCGCGCGGAAGCCGAGCGAGTCGACGACGTAGACGAAGAGCGGCGTCGCGCTGCGCAGCGAGTCCGGCGGCTGGACGCGCCCGTAGAGCAGCGTGTACGCGCCCGCGCGCGCCGCGCCCCACTCCCAGGTGACGCCCTGCCACGTGCCCCAGTTGTGGTCGTGGTACGCCTGCGCGCCGTCGTAGCGCTCGCACGCCGCGTCCACGCACAGCGTGCCGGACGCGTCCGCGCGCAGCCCGGCGACCGCGTAGCCCGACGCGAAGTCGCCGCTCTCCAGCGTCGCGCCGGGGAAGTACGCGCGCGGCGCCGGCGCGACGACGAGATCGACGGTCACGCGTCCGCCGCTCCCGTCATCGGCGCGCGCTTCGGCGCGCACGGCGTAGCGGCCGTCCGGCAGCACGCGCACCGTCGACGTGCCGACGCGCAGATCCGCGTCCGCCGTCGAGAAGCGCACGTCCGTCGGCCCGACGCGCGCGCTGAACCGCCGCTCGCGCGCGCCCTGCGCGTGCGTCGTGATCAGCACCTGCCCGCCCCAGCGCGGCACGCCCGCCGAGTCGGGCTGCCCGATGCGGCCGCCGACCATCAGCGTCACGAAGGCCCAGCGCTGCCGGTCCGGCGAGAGCACGTTGAAGTAGTGCCACTCCGCCCAGCTCTCGGGGCGCGCGACGTTCGCCGGCGGCAGGTGGAAGCGGTCGATCGCGTGGCGCAGCTCGGCGGGCGTGGGCGCGCTCCAGCGGCGGTCGCCCGGGTCGTCGGCCCACTCCCCCGCCGCGAGCTCGGGCGCCGCGCCGACGGCGGCGGTGGCGGACGGCACCTCGCCGGACGCACGCACGGCCAGCTCGCGCCCGTCGGGCAGGCCGAGGTACACCAGCTTGCCGTCGATCTGCGGCGCGACCGCGCGCACGTCGCGCGCGAGCCGCGGGCCGGCGAGCAGCTGCCCCTGCACGAAGCGGGCGTTCGGGATCGAGAAGAAGAGCCCTCCGAGCCCGCCCGTCTTCATCACCTCGACGTCGAGCCCCTCGGGCAGCACGGTGATCTCGCCGCCGCCCACGAGCTTCTCGTCGCTCGCCTGCGCCAGCAGCGCCTCGCCGACGGCGAGCAGCACCACCATCACGCCGACGCCCATCCCGTAGCCCAGGAAGAGCAGCGCCGTGCGCCACGGCCGGTGGACGAGATTGCGGAGCGCGAGGAGGAGGATCATGGCGCGCGCGTCGACTCGCGCTCGATCACGCCGTCGCGCATGTGGACCACGCGCCGCGCCGCGCGCGCGAGCGACTCGTCGTGCGTGACGACCACGATCGTGGTGCCGTCGGCGTTCAGCCGGCCGAGCAGGGCGACGATCTCCTGCCCGGTGCGGGCGTCCAGCTCGCCGGTGGGCTCGTCGGCGAGGAGCAGCGCCGGACGGTTGGCCAGCGCCCGCGCGATCGCGACGCGCTGCTGCTCGCCGCCGGAGAGCTGCGCCGGTCGGTGCCCCTCGCGCGCGCCGAGCCCCACGTACGCCAGCAGCTCGCGCGCGCGCTCGATCCGCTCGCGCTTGGGCACCCTCGCCTCCGCCATCGGCAGCTCGACGTTCTCGCGCGCGCTGAGCGTCGGCATCAGGTAGAACCGCTGGAAGACGAAGCCGACGTGGCGCAGGCGGAACCCGGTCGCCTGCGCGTCGGGGAGCGCGCCCACGTCCTCGCCGCGCAGCCGGATGGTGCCCGAGGACGGCCGGTCGATCGCACCGAGCAGGTGCAGCAGCGTCGACTTGCCACACCCGGACGGCCCGACGACGGCGACCCACTCGCCGGCCGCCACGTCGAGCGACACGCCGCGCACCGCGTGCACGGTCTCGGCGCCGAGCTGGTAGTCGCGCCGCACGTCGCGGAGGGAGATGACCGGCGGAGTCACGGCTGCTCCCTCGACGCTCGACGCTCCACGCTCGACGCTGCCCACGTCCCCGGGAGAGCGGGAGCGTCGAGCGTCGAGCGCCGAGCGAATCGAGGATAAGTGGGAATGCTCACCCCACCGCCTCCTCGCGCAGCGTGCCCGCGATCGGCAGCGATGCGGCGCGCCACGACGGATACACGCCGGCGGCGATGCCCGAGACCACCAGCAGGCCGAGCGCGCGCCAGGCGGCCGCCGGCTGGAAGACGAAGAACTCGAACGCGGCGGGGAGCCCGGGAAAGTCGGAGAGGATCGCGTTCAGGTAGCGCGCCGTCACGAGCCCCAGGGCGAGGCCGAGCGCGGCGCCGCTGAGGCTGAGCGCCGCACCCTCGAGCACGATCTGCTGCACGACGTGCAGCCGGCTCACGCCGATGGCGCGCAGCACGGCGATCTCGCCGACGCGCTCGTTCACGGACACGGTCACGAGCGTGGTGACGAGGAGGAAGCCGATGACGAGGCTGATCGCGCCGAGCACGAAGGCGAGCTGTCGGAAGTAGCTCAGGCGCTGCTCCACCTGCGCGAGCGCGGTCGCCGTGGAGATCGCGCTCACGCGCGGCATCGCGCGGTCGATCGCCGCGCGGGCGGCCTCGACGTCGGCGCCGTCGCGCACGCGCGCCATCAGCAGCGAGACGCGATCCTCCCCTTCGGGCCCGCGCAGCGCCTGCAGCGTGGCCAGCGGCAGCGCGACCGCCGGCTGCTCGGCGGGCATGTAGAAGAAGCGCGCCGTGCCGACGACGGCCACGCGCCGCCGCGCCGCGTACGCGCGCAGCTGCGGATCGAAGCCGGCCGCGACGTCGAGCGTGTCGCCGACGCGCGCACGCGCCGCGCGCAGGAACGCGTCGTTCGCCACCACCTGGTCCGCGCGCGCGACGTCGGCGCCGCCGGTGCGCTCGTAGTCGCCCTGCACCGCCGGCTCGACGCCGAGCGCGAACGCCACCGCGCGCGGCGGCGCGGTGCCCACGACGTCCGGGCTTCCCGCCGGCAGCACGTGCAGCTGCCCGCCGAGGACCGGGCTCACCGCGGCCACGTCCGGCCGCGCGCGCAGCGTCGCCACCAGCTCCGACGCGCCGGCAATCGTCGCCTCGCTGTCGAAGGGGAGCGTGCCCTTCGGCGCGAGCCGCAGCTGGTAGCCGCGCACGAGCAGCAGGTCGCGGAAGCTCACGCTCATGCCGCCGGCGAGCATGACCATGTCCAGCAGCAGCGCGGCCGACACCGCGACGCCGAGGACGGCGAGCAGCGTGCGCGTGCGATGGCGGCGGAGCGCCGCGGCGGCGAGGGTGAGGCGCACGTGTGCGTCCGCTCCGGCGTCTAGCGACCGAACAGCTCGAGCGGCGCCGTGCGCGCCAGCCGGACCGCGGCGGCCAGCCCGGCGAGCACGCCCAGCGCGAGCGAGAGCCCGACGGCGAAGGTCGCGACCTCCGGCGTCACGAGCGCGAACAGCAGCGGCGTGCGGTACACGCCCTGGTAGTACGCGTTCACCAGCCGGCTCGCCGCCCACCCGATGCCGAGCCCCATGGCGCTGCCGAGGAGCGCGACCATCGACGCCTCGAGCACGAGCGCGCTCACCACCGTGCGCCGCGAGATCCCCATGAGGCGCAGCGCGGCCACGTCGCGGCGGCGCTCGTCGATCTTGAGCAGCAGGATGCAGAGCAGGAACACCGCGCTCGCCACGACGGTGATGACGCCGATCGCCCGGTGGAAGCGGCGCACGACCTGGAAGGTGCGCGACGTCTGCACCGCGACGTCCGCGGAGCGGTATGCGCGGAACCCGAACGCCGCGTCGTTGATCGTGGTCAGCGCGCGCTCGGTGGCGGCGTCGCCGCGCGTGCCGACGGCGAAGCGGTCGACGCGGTTCTCGTAGTCGGTGAGCGCCTGCAGCTGATCGAGGTGCAGCCGCACGCGGTACTCCGCGCGCGCCACCTCGGCGGGGTCGGCGCCGCGGCGCACGAACGCGCCGACCGTCACCGTGTCCGTCAGGCCGGCGCCCGAGGCGCCCGGACGCGCGGCGAGCGTCAGCGTGTCGCCGAGCCGGAGCCCCGCGTCCTGCCGCAGCCGCTCGTCGACCGCGATCGTGCGGCGCGCGCCGGTCCGCGGCGCGGCCGTGATGCGTCCCTGCTCGACCACCACCGGTCCGATCGGCGGCTGCGCGGCCGCGGGCTGCGCGTCCGCGGGCGCCGCCGCCGCGGAGAGCGCGAGCGCGAGCGACGCACCGCACGCGATGCGGAGCGCCGTGATGCGCGACGCGCGGGCGCCGCCGGTGGGCGGCACGCCCGCGCGGGGACGTGGAGGTGCGGAATGGGATCGCATGCGGCTGGCGGGAAACGGCGATCGGGCCGCGCGGGTTCCCGCTCCCGCGCGCCCGCCGTGCGCGTCAGTCGGCGCGGTCGGGGATCGCGCCGCTCGACGGCAGCACGCGCGTGACCTCGTCGCGGGCGCCGAGGCGTCCGCCCACCTCGGGCTCGCGCACCGTCTTGACCCACTGCGCCGTGTCGCGGAGCGCGGCCCGCGACTCGGGGAAGGTGAGCTCGGGCTCCTTCATCTTCTTCAACCCGCGCGTCACGAGCAGGTAGGCGACGCCCACCTCGAGCGCGCCGACGATCAGCGTCCCCGCCCAGTAGTTGCCGAGCAGGCGGCCGATGAGGGCCGCGAGGGCGATGGTGAGCGCGGTGAGCGCGACGACCGACGCCCCGAAGGCGATCGCGAGGCGCACGGTGCCGCGCGCCGCGGAGTGCACGCTCTCGCGCACCTCGAGCTTCGCGAGGCGGACCTCGTCGAGCGCCAGCCGCTTGGAATCGTCGGCCAGGCGGCGGATCAGATCAGGAATGCCCGCGTCGGGATCGAGCGGCATGGACGAGCGACTGGCCACGGCAACCTCACGGGTGAACGACCGGCGCGCCTGGCGGGACGGCGCGCGGTCGCTGGGCGCAAGGAGCGTTCCGGCGACCGGTCCGAACGCGGGCTCAGTCGGTGCCGTCCGCGCGGCCGCGCGTCGCGGCGCCACGGCGCGCACGCGGGGCCGCGGCCGGCGGCGTCGGCTCCGCCAGCGGCTCCACCAGCACCTGCTGCGCGACCACGGGTCCGACCGCCGGGCGCGCGTCGCCCACGGCCAGCGTCAGCGGCCCGTCGAAGGGGGCGCGCGCCACCAGCGTCACCTCGGTCCCGGGCGTGAGCGCCAGCTCGCCCAGATAGCGCAGCAGCTCGCCGTCCTCGTCGCTCACGCGGACCACGCGGGCCCGCGCCCCCGGCGCGAGGTCGGCCAGCGCGAGATGCCGCCGCTCGTCGACCGCGCCCTCGCGCGTGGGGATGGGCGCGCCGTGCGGATCGAACGCCGGGTCGCCGAGCGCCGCGGCCATCCGGTCGATGAGCGCGTCCGACGCGGCGTGCTCCAGCCGCTCGGCCTCCTCGTGCACGCCGTCCCACGGATAGCCGAGGACCGTGGCCAGGTAGCATTCGAGGATGCGGTGGCGGCGCAGCGTGCGCAACGCGGCGCGCCGCCCCTCCTCGGTCAGCCGCACGCCGCGATAGCGCTCGTACGTCAGCAGCCCCTGCTCGGCCAGCCGGCGCACCATGCCGCTGACGCTCGCGGGCGCGACGCCCAGCCGGTGCGCGAGGTCGTTGGTCGCCGCCGCCCCACCGGTGCGCTCCAGATCGTAGACGGCCTTGAGGTAGTCCTCGACGGGCGCGGTGAGCGGCGGGATGGCGGGGCGCGACGACATGCCGCTAAACGTAGCCCGTCAGGCCGGCGGTGGGACCGGTACCGCCTCCGTCACGCGCGCCGGCGTCGGCCGCGCCGGCTGCGGCCCGCGCAGCAGCAGCACCGGGATCGCGGCGCGGTGCCGCACCGCCTCGGCGACCGAGCCGTAGACGACGTCGGCGAGGAAGCGGTGCCCGTGGGTCGCCATCGCGATCAGGTCGCACCGCTCGCGCTCGGCGGCCGCCAGGATCTCGTCCGCCGGGTCCCCGCTGGCCAGCACGGCGTCGCACTCGAACCCCTCGGCGCTCAGCGTGGCGCAGGTCGACTCGAGGTACTCGCGATCGCGGCGCATCTCCTCCGACTCGCGCAGCGGCACCTGCCCGATGTTGCGCGCGACCCAGCCGTCGGCGACGTGGATCAGCGTCACGCTCGCGCCGCACAGGCGGGCCAGCGGACGGACGTGCTCGAGGATCGCGGCGTCGTACGCGGAGTGCTCGAGCGGGACGAGGATGCGGGCGTAGACCGGCATGCGGAGAGTGTGGCGCGCGGCGCGGACGCACGCAAGGAAGGCGCTGCGGACTGCGGGCTGCGGGTCCCTGGGGTCCTCGGCTGGTCCGGCGTCGGCGCGTCGGACCCGGCCTGCGAACTGACGCCTGGACAGGTTGAGGATCCGATCGAGGGGGGATGGGCCGCGAGCGCGGAGGTCACGCGCGCGCCCTCGCACCGCGCCGAGCACCGGTCGGCTCATCCGCCCTTCTCGGATCTCCATCCTGTCTACGCGTCGTTGTGATCGTCGCGCGCCGGACCCGAACGGCGAACTGCTTCAGACAGGATTCACAGGATCGACAGGATCGTGAGCGCCGTGTGGCGCGACCTCCCTCGCACTCACGCGGAGGGGCGAATGCTGTCAATCCCGTCGATCCTGTGAATCCTGTCCGATTCCGTTCGCCCCGGACGTGCATGAGACGGAAGGACTGAGAGTCCGCAGCTCGCAGTCCGCAGCGCTCTCAGGAGAGGAACTCCCGCGCCGTCTGCACCAGCAGCCACGCGTTCAACCCGCCGATCACCGTCGCCACGAGATAGGCGAGCACCGTCAGCCACCGCGCGTTCACGAACTCGCCCATCTTCAGCCGGTCGCTCGTGAACCGGACCAGCGGGAAGACGGCGAACGAGAGCTGCAGCGACAGGATCACCTGGCTGAACACGAGCAGCCGCGCCGTCCCGCTCTCGCCGTAGAGGATCGACACGACCACCGCCGGCACGATCGCGATCGCGCGCGTGATCAGGCGGCGCATCCACGGGCGCAGGCGGATGTCGAGGAAGCCCTCCATGACGATCTGCCCGGCGAGCGTGCCGGTGAGCGTCGAGTTCTGCCCCGAGGCCAGCAGCGCGAGCGCGAACACGGTGCTCGCCGCGCCCACGCCCAGCAGCGGCGAGAGCAGCTGGTACGCGTCCTGGATCTCGGCGACCTGCGTGTTCCCCGACTTGAAGAACGTCGCCGCCGCCACGATCAGGATCGCCGCATTGATGAAGAGCGCGAGGCTCAGCGCGATCGTCGAGTCGATGAAGGCGAAGCGCACCGCCTCCCGCTTGCCGGGCGCGCTCTGCTCGTAGCGCCGCGTCTGCACGATCGACGAGTGCAGATACAGGTTGTGCGGCATCACCGTCGCGCCGAGGATGCCGATCGCGATGTAGAGCTTCTCGCGGTCGCGGATGATGTCGGGGTCGGGGACGAAGCCGCGCGCCACCGCGCCCAGGTCCGGCCGCGACACGATCAGCTCGAACAGGAAGCAGCCGCCGACCATCGCCACGAGCGCGATGACGAACGCCTCCAGCCGCCGGAACCCCTTGTTCTGCAGCGTCAGCACCAGCAGCACGTCGAGCGCCGTGATGACGATGCCCCACGTCAGCGGGATGTCGAACAGCAGGTTGAGCGCGATCGCGGTGCCGATGACCTCCGCCAGGTCGCACGCCGCGATGGCGATCTCGCACAGCACCCAGAGCGCGAAGCTCACCGGCTTCGAGTAGTGGTCGCGACAGGCCTGCGCGAGGTCGCGCCCCGTGACGATGCCGAGCTTGGACGCGAGCCCCTGCAGCAGCACCGCCATCAGGTTCGACAGCAGGATCACGCTCAGCAGCGTGTAGCCGAAGCGCGAGCCGCCGGCGAGGTCGGTGGCCCAGTTGCCCGGGTCCATGTAGCCGACCGCCACGAGATACCCGGGCCCGGCGAACGCCAGCATCTTCCGGAACGTCCCGACGCCCGAGACCGGGACCGTGCGATACGCCTCCTGCAGCGACGGCGCGAGCCGCGCGCGTCGCCAGCCGGGCTCGCCACTGCCGTGCGGCTCGGCGTCGGGCAGGCCGACGGCGGGCGTTCCCTCGCCGGGTGCGCCCGCGGCGGGCGTGCCGGTGCCGGCCTCTGCCGAGAGCGGCCCGGCGGGAGGGTCGGACGGATCGACGATCGGAGAGGACGACGGCGGAGCCATAGCGCGACGGGGTACGGGTCGCCCCAAGTTAGGAGGCCCTAACTTCCATCGCAAGCCGAGCCTGACGGTTGGACGGTCGGCCGGTCAGCGGGTGGCCGGGGGAGCAGCGGGCCAACGCTCCAGCAGCTGCTCCAGGATCCGGTGCGTCATCCCCCAGATCGTGTGCCCCTCGTGCACGAAGCTCGGCACCGTCAGCGCGTGACCGCGCGCCTGCACCGTCGAGGTCGTCGCGTATCCCGGCTCCGCGAAGCGGCGCACCGGCACCCAGAACGCCGCTGCCAGCTCGTCGCTGAGGACGAGCGGCTCCCGCGGCGCGGCGATCGCCACGTGCGGCCGCACCACGATCGCCGGCAGCGCGGGACTCCGCGGGTGGAGCTCGTCGAGCGTCCCCAGCAGCACGCCGTCGCGGCGCAGGTCGAGCCCGGTCTCCTCCCACGTCTCCCGCGCCGCCGTGTCCCACGAGGTCGCGTCGTCGGGCTCGGCGCGTCCGCCCGGGAAGGCGATGTGCCCGCTCCACGGATCGCCCTCGTACTCGGCGCGCTTCACGAACAGCAGCTCCGGCGTGCCGTCGTCGCCCAGCCGCAGCACGAGCGCGACGGCCGCCTGGCGGGGCGTCGGATCTCCGGCGCGGATGGCCGCGGGCGTCCCCGGCCGCCCGGCCAGCGCGCCCGCCAGCCGCGCCAGCTCGGGGTGCGTCAGCGCCCCGGCGAGGTCGGCGCTCCGGCTCAGCTCTCGACCTCGCCACCCGCGTCCGCCCAGCCTTTGATCCCGCCGCTCATCGAGCTGACCTTCCGGTAGCCCATCTGCTGCAGCACGTCGGCGGCGAACGCCGAGCGGTTGCCCGAGGCGCAGTAGATCACGACCTCCTGCTCGCGCGGGATGCGCGTCTCGATCGCCCCTTCCATGATGCCGCGCGGGATGTGCATCGCGCCCGGGATGTGGCCGGCGCCCCACTCGTTCGGCTCGCGGACGTCGAGCAGCGTGAACGCCTCGCCGCGCGCGCGACGCTCGCGGACCTCGTCGGGCGTGACCTGCGTGATGCGGGACTTGGCCTCGGCGATCAGCTCGGCGGCGGTCTTCATGGTCGGTTCCTGCGCGGGATGAGGTGGATGAGGCGGCGTCAGTGGCACTCCAGGCGGACGCCGTCCTCGCCGGCGTCCAGCGACGCCACCGCCCCCAGCGGCAGCGTCCACTGGTCGTCGATGTGGCCGAGCGGGATCCCGAGCACCGCGGGGACCCCGAGCGCGTCCGCGATCTCGTTCACGACCGCGGCCAGCGTGCGCCGGCCGTCGTCCTCGTGCTCCTCCGGACACGCCGTGCAGTGGCCGAACGCGATCGCCCGGCACCCGTCCAGGCAGCCGGCGAGCAGCAGCTGGCGCAGCATCCGGTCCACGCGGTAGGTCGCCTCGTTGACGTCCTCGAACGCGGCGATGGCCCCGTCGAAGCGCGGCGCCCACGGCGTGCCGGCGAGCGCGGCGAGCAGCGCGAGGTTCCCGCCGGCCAGCCGCCCCGTCGCCCGTCCCGGGCGCAGCACGCGCGCCCCCGGCGCCGCGCCGCAGGGGTCGCCGTCGCCGCGGAGGGCGGCCAGCAGCGAGCGCTCGGAGAAGGGCGTCAGCACCGCACGCGCCGTCGGTCCGTGGTACGAGACCAGCCCCGGCACCTCGGCGGCGATCGCGCAGTGCAGCGCCGTGATGTCCGAGTAGCCGATCAGCGCCCGCGGCCGCGCCCGCAGCGCGTCCCAGTCGACGCCCGGGAGCAGCCGCATCGCGCCGTAGCCGCCGCGCAGGCACCAGACCGCGTCGACCGTCGGGTCGCGGAGCGCCGCGTTGAGGTCGGCCAGCCGGTCGGCGTCGGGCCCGGCGAAGTAGTCGGCGTGGCCGAGCGCGTGCTCGCCGACCGTGGCCTCCCATCCGAGGCGGCGTGCGGTCGACAGCGCGCGCTCGAGGTCGCCGCGCCCGTGCAGCGGTCCCGCGGGCGCCACGAGGGCGACGCGCGCGCCGGGCGCGAGCGCCGGCGGGCGGAGGACGGCGGCGGACGTCGACGCTGACGCGGACGGCATGCGGACGGGCATGCGGGCGAACGTAGACGGCGACCGCGGCCCGGGCAACGCGCGCCCGGGCGCGTCCGTAACCCGTCCGCTCCGGGCCGCCATTCGCGGCCCGGCCGTGCGGTGGGTACGCCCGTTGCCCGGTGGGTCGGCTCGACGATGCATTTCCTTCAGCAGGAGGCAGCAGCGATGGCCGAACGAGACCAGGGCGACGCGAGCGCGGGCACTGACGCGGTGAACGACCGCCAGCAGGCCGCGGGCGCGGCGCAGCAGCCCGCCGCCAACCAGGGCGACGGGATGGAGAAGGGCCCGACCGACGGCGGCGCGACGGGCGCCGCGGCCGGCGGCGCGCAGGCCGGCGACCAGGGCGGCGAGGGCGGCGCCTCCGGCGGCTCGGCCGGCGGCGCGCGCGAGTCCGGGCGCGACACGTCGGACCAGACCGAGCGCGAGGGGCGCGGTGGCTACGGCAACGACACCGGCTTCACCGGCGGGACCGTCGGCAGCCGCGACGACGCGAGCCCGTACCGCGAGGAGGACGAGCGCGGCTCCGGCGGCATGCGCTGATCCGCGTGCGGCGGACGGCGCGCTTCGGCACCGTCCGCCGTCCCGCGGCGTCCCGCACTCCCGTCCGTGACCGACCTCCAGCGCTGGCTCCCCCCCGTCGTCGACGCCGCTCCCTGGCTGCTCGCGCCGCTCGTCGTCTGGTGGCGCGCGCGCGACTCGCGCTCGCTCGACGACTACCCGGCCGACGCGCCGCCCGACGCGCCGCGCGTCTCGGTCGTCGTCCCGGCGCGCGACGAGGCGCGCAACATCGCGCCCTGCCTCACCTCGGTGCTCGCCTCCACCTGGCCGGCGCTCGAGGTGCTCGTGGTCGACGACCACTCCACCGACGGCACCGGCGACATCGCGCGTGCGATCGCCGCGCGCGACCCGCGCGTGCGCGTGCTCGACAATCCACCGCTGCCCCCGGGATGGATGGGGAAGCAGTGGGCCTGCGCCACCGGCGCCGGCGCCGCGCGCGGCGACATCCTCTGCTTCGTCGACGCCGACACGACGCACGCGCCCGACCTGCTCCCCCGCGCCGTCCACGTGATGCGCGCGCGCGGCTCGGGGCTGCTCTCCGTCGCCGGCCGCCAGGAGATGGCGAGCTTCTGGGAGCGCGTCGTCCAGCCGCAGGTGTTCGCCGTCATCGCCGGCCGCTACGGCGGCACCGAGCGCGTCTCGCGCTCCCGCCGCGCGATCGACAAGATCGCCAACGGCCAGTGCCTGCTGATGACGCGCGCCGCCTACGACCACGTCGGCGGGCACGCCGCGGTGCGTGGCGTCGTGGTCGAGGACCTCAAGCTCGCGCAGTGCACGCACGCCGCCGGCCTTCCCGTGCACCTCGTCCTCGGCGAGGCGCAGCTCGCGACGCGCATGTACACCTCGCTGCGCGAGCTGGTGGGCGGCTGGCGCAAGAACGTCTTCGCCGGCGGCCGCGAGGCGATGCCGTTCGGCCGCTTCGGCCAGCTGCTCTTCCCGTTCCTGCTGCTCTTCCCCGCGCTGCTGCAGCTCTGGCCCCTGGCCGTGCTGCTCGCCGCCGCCGCGGGCCTCGTCGACGATCCGACGCGCGTGCACGGCGCGCTGCTCGCCGTCGCGGCCACGCTGCTCTTCTGGGCCGGGATCTACCGCCACGCCGGGCTCTCGCCGCTCTGGGCGCTGCTCTACCCGCTCGGCGCCGGCACCTACCTCACGATCTCGGTGCAGGCGATCGCCCGCGGCCAGCGCGTCGAATGGCGCGGCCGCGAGTACGTGTCCGCGAGCGGCACGGCGTGACGCCCGCGTAGTCGCGCGTCGCGCGGCACCGGCGCGCGCTGTCGCGATGCGGCGCGCCCCCGCGCGCGTGCCACCGTGTGCGCGTGCGCCTCCCACACGCCGCCCGTCTCCTCGCCGACGCCCGCTCGCTCGCCGCGCTGCTCCCGCTCGCGCGCGCGGCCGGATTCGTCGCCGCGCCCCTCCCCCTCCCCGCCGACGCGCGCCACGCGCTCGGCGTCCCCGACGCCGTGCGACGCGTCCGACTCCTGGTCGGCGCGGGGCCGCTGCGTGCGCTGCTCGCGGAGGCGCCGCCCGACCTGCCGCTGCGCGACCTCGCCCGCGCCCTCGCCGCCCGACTGGCCGCGCACGCGCCGCACGAGCGATGGCTGCTCCTCCTCGTGCACGACGACGGCACCGCGCTCGCCCTCGCCGCGTGGACTGCGGCATCACGAGCGTCGCGCACGCCGCGCCTGCACGCCCTCGTGTGCGACCCGCGCGACGTCCGCGACAGCGACGCCGAGACGCTGCGCGCGCTCGTCGCTCACGCGGCGGCCCCCACGGCGCACGACGTCGACGCGCTCCTCGCCCACCAGCGCTGGGTCGACGTGCTCGGACGCGACCGACTCGGCGCCCGCTTCTACCACGCCCTGGCGCGCACGGTCGCGGCGCTCGCGGATTCCGCCGCCCCCACGGTCCCCGACGCGGATGCACGCGCCGATCTCGCGCTGCTCCACACGACGCGCTGCCTCTTCCTCGCCTTCCTCGAGGCGAAGGACTGGCTCGACGGCGATCCGGCCTTCCTCGCGCACGGCTTCGACGCCTGCATGGCCACCGGCGGCGGCTACCACCGTCGCGTGCTGCGCCCGCTCTGCTTCGGCACGCTCAACACGCCGCGCCGTCACCGCGCGCCGCTCGCCCGCGCCTTCGGCCGCGTCCCCTTCCTCAACGGCGGCCTGTTCGCGCCCACCGCCCTCGAGCGCCGCTGGCCGCGCCTCCACTTCGACGATGCGGCGCTCGGGCTTCTCGTTCACGACCTCCTCGGCGGACATCGTTTCACCGCCCGCGAGGACGCGACCGGTTGGTCGGAGGCCGCGGTCGACCCGGAGATGCTCGGTCGCGCCTTCGAATCGTTGATGCACGCGCGCGAGCGCCGCGCGACGGGCGCCTTCTACACGCCGCAGTCGATAGTGGAGCGCCTCACCGCGGCCGGCCTGCGCGCCGCGCTGCTCGCGCCGCCCCCGCACGGTCACGATGCGCTCTCCGCGTCGCTCGTGGACGCCGCGCTCGCGGGAGAATCCGTCGCCGGTGATCCGCGGGCGCCCGCGCTGCGCCGACGCATCGCGACGCTGCGCCTGCTCGACCCGGCGTGCGGCTCCGGCGCCTTCCTCGTGCACGCGCTCGAGCGGCTCGCCGACCTGCTCGTGGTCGCCGGCGACGAGCGTCCGCTCGCGGAGCTGCGCCGCACGCTGCTCACCAGCACGATCTTCGGCGTCGACCGCAACCCGACCGCGGTCTGGCTCGCGGAGCTGCGCCTCTGGCTCTCGGTCGTGATCGAGTCCGACGAGCCCGATCCCTGGCGCGTGCCGCCACTCCCGAACCTCGACCACAACGTGCGCGTCGGCGACGCGCTCGCCGTCCCCGCCGGTCTCGCCGGCACGGCGGAGTCGTCGTGGGGCGGCGCTCCCTGGGGCACCGGCGTCGCGCGGGCCGGCGCGGGCCTCGCCGCCCAGCGCGCGCGCTACGCGCGGTGCACGGGCGCCCGCAAGCGCGCCGCGGCCCGCCGCCTCGACGACGCGGAGCGCGCGCGCGCCCTCGCGACGCTCGATCGCGCGCTCGTCGCCATGCGCCACACACGGCGCGAGCTCGTCGCCGCGGCCCGCGCACGCGACCTGTTCGGCGCGCGGCGCGCACCCGCCGCGCGCGACCGCGAGCGCCTCGCGACGCTGCGGAGCACCATCCGCGTCACGGCGCGCCACCGCCGCGCGATCGCCGACGGCGCCGCGCTCCCGTTCGGCTTCGGGTGGCACTTCAGCGACGCCGCGGGCGTCGGAGGCTTCGATTGCGTCGTCGGCAACCCGCCGTGGGTCCGCCCGCATGCGCTCCCGCCCGCGGAGCGCGCGGCGCTGCGCGCGACCTACGCCAGCGTGCGCGACGCCGCATGGCGCGCGGGCGCCGCGCTCGCCGGCGCGAGCGCGGGCTTCGGCGGCCAGGTGGACCTCGCCGCCCCCTTCGTCGAGCGCTCGCTCGCGCTCCTCCGCCCGGGCGGCGCGCTCGCGCTGCTCGTCCCGGCCAAGCTCTGGCGCGCGCTCGCCGGCGGCGGCCTGCGCGCGCTCCTCGCCCGCGAGGCCCGGCTCCACGCCCTCGAGGACTGGTCCGAGGCGCCCGCCATCTTCGACGCGGCGACCTACCCCTCGCTGCTGCTCGCGACGCGCCGCCTCGCATCCGACGCGAGGCACGACGCCGGCCGCGACGCCGGCCGCGACGCGACGTACGACGGTGCGCGCGACGAGCGGGCGCGCGACGTCGCTGTTCTCGCATCGCCGGCACTGCAGCTGCGCGTGCATCGCCCCGGCGGCGTCGCGAGCGCGACGCTCGCGCCGCGCGAGCTCCCCCTCGACCGGGACGACCCGGCGTCTCCCTGGCTCTTCCTCCCGCACGACGTGCGCGCCGCGCTCGATCGCCTGCGCGCCGCCGGCACCTCGCTGCATGCCAGCGCGCTCGCACGCCCCACGCTCGGCGTGAAGTGCGGCTGCAACGACGCCTTCCTGCTCGACGTCGCACCGGGCGACGACGCACCGGGCGACGACGCGCTGGCGGTCGTGCACGCGCGCGGCCGCACGGGACGCGTCGAGCGCGCGCTGCTGCGCCCCGTGCTGCGCGGCGAGGATCTGGCGCGCGGCGACGACGGCGGGCGCGCCGCCGCGCTGCTCTGGACGCACGGCGCCGACGGCGCGCCCCTGCCGGCGCTGCCCCCGCACGCCGCGCGCTGGCTCGCGCCGTGGCGCACGCGCCTGCTCGCGCGCCGACGCGCGGGCGTCCACCGCCTGGTGGTCGCTCTACCGCACGCCCGCCGCAGATGCCTCGCGCACCCGCGTCGTGTGGGCGGACCTCGCTCGTGCGCCCTCGCCGCGCCTGCTGCGCGCGCACGACCCCACAGTCCCGCTGAACACCTGCTACGTCGCGGCGTTCGACGACGAGCGCGACGCACGCGCCTTCGCCACGCTGCTCGCCGCACCGCCGCTCGTCGCCTGGCTCGGGGCCCTCGCCGAGCCCGCGCGCGGCGGCTTCCGCCGCCATCTCGCCTGGACGGTCGCGCTCCTTCCGGTCCCGCGCGACTGGCGCGCGGCGCGCGACGCCCTCGCCGACGCGTGGGACGCGGCGCCGTCCGCGCGCACGCTCGCGGCCTGCGCGGCGTTCGGCGTGCCGCCGCACGCGCTCGCGCCGCTGCTCGCCTGGGACGCGGGGCTGGTGCCGCACGCCCCGGCGATGCGCGACCGTGCATCGCCCGTCGCGCAGGTGGTTCGCGAGGAGCGCACGCGCGCGCACGGCCCGACGCTCTCCGCTCCCATCGCGCCGACGCGCTGGCGCGGCGCGCCCGACCGTGGCACGCCATGCCCGCGCTGACCGGCGTGCAGCTCTCCACGCCCGCGGAGGCGCGCGCCCGCATCGCGCGCGTGGCGCTCGCCCTGCCCGACGTGCTGCCCGCGCCCGTGCTGGGCGACGTTCGCCTGCACGCGCATCAGCGGGTCGCCGTCGTGCGCCTCGCGCGCGCGCTCCACGAGTTCGGCGGGGCGCTCCTCGCCGACGAGGTCGGACTCGGCAAGACCTACATTGCGCTCGCCCTCGCGCGCGACGACGCGTCCACGGTCGTGGTCGCGCCGGCCGCGCTGCGCGATACGTGGGCGCGCGCCGGCGCCGCCGCGCGCGTCTCCGTTCGCTTCGTCGGCGTCGAGTCGCTCTCGCGCCCCACGCTGGCCGCCGCGGCGTCCGACGCGCTCGCGTCCGCGCGGCTGATCGTCGTCGACGAGGCGCACCACCTCCGCAACGCCGCCACCCGCCGCTGGCGGCGACTCGCCGCGCTCGCCCGCCATGCGCGGCTGCTGCTCCTCTCCGCGACGCCAATCCACAACGCGCACCGCGATCTCGCCACGCTCCTCTCGCTCTTCCTCGGCGAGCGCGCCCACACCCTCGACGCCGTGTCGCTCGCGCAGCTCATCGTCCGACGGCGCGCACGCGCGCTCCGGCTCGCACGGCCGGACGTCGCGCGCACGCGCTGGCACCGCCTCGCGTCGCGGCCGTGCGACGCCGCGCTGCGCGACGCGATCCTCGCGCTGCCGCCCCCGCTTCCCCCGCGCGACGGCGGGCTCGCCACCACGCTCGGCAGGCTCACCCTCCTGCGGCTGCTCGCCTCCAGCGAGGACGCGCTGCGCCGCGCCGTGCGTCGTCGGCTCGCCCGCGCCGCGGCCCTCGATGCCGCCCTGCGCGACGGCCGCCACCTCGCCGCACGCGAGCTGCGCGACTGGTGCGACGGCGACCACGCGGTGCAGCTCGGCCTCGCGCTCGACGCATGCGACGCCGGGCTCCGTTTCGAGGCGCTGCGCGCGACGCTCGCGGCGCACGTCGACGCGCTGCACGCGCTGCGTGCTCGACTCGACGACGCCGAGGTGGGTGCGCGCACCGATGACCGGATCGCGCTCCTGCGCGCCGTGCGCCGGCGCTACGCCGACGTGCCGATCGTCGCCTTCACGCAGTTCGCCGACACCGCGCGCGCCCTCTACGCGCGGCTCGCGCCCGACGGACGCGTGGCGCTGCTCACCGCCGCGGGCGGCCGCATCGCCTCGGGGCCGGTGGGGCGCCGCGAGCTGCTCGCCCGCTTCGCGCCGCGCGCCGCGGGGGTGCCGCCGCCGCCCGCCCGCGAGCGCGTCGATCTCCTGCTCGCCACCGACTGCCTCTCCGAGGGGCTCGACCTGCGCGACGCCGGCGTCGTCGTGCACCTCGACGTGCCGTGGACGCCGGCGCGCCTCGCGCAGCGCACCGGTCGCGCCGCCCGCCTCGACGGGCCACACGCCCACGTCGCCGTCCACGGCATCGCGCCGGCGCGCGAGGTCGCGCGGGCGCTGCGCCTCGCCGCGCGCCTGCACGCCAAGGCGCGTGCCGCCGCGCGCGTGGTTGGCGCCGCTCCCCGTCAGCCCCGCGATGCCCCCGCATCGCACGTCGCCGTCGCCGCACGGCTGGAGCGCTGGCTGCCGCCGTCGGACGCGCCGGCCGCCGACGGCGGCGCCCTCCTCGTGGCGGCCGTGCGGGCGCCGCGCGCCGGTCTCCTCGCCGTGTGCACCGTCGACGGCGCGCCCGTGCTGCTAGCCGCGCGCGGCGGGCGGGCGCCCCGCAGCGACGGCCGCATGCTCGCGTGGGCCGCCCGATGCGTCGATCGTGGGGACGACGCCGGCCCTCCCGGTCCCGCCGCCGTCGCCGACGCGCGGCGGGCGCTGCACCGCTGGCTGCGCCGAGCGGCGGCCCGCCGGGCCTGCGGGCACGGTGTCGGCTCCGTCGCCCGCGCCGTGCTCGCGCGGGCGGACGCCGTGCTGGCCGGCGCGCCCGCGCACCGCCGCCCGGCGCTCGCTCCACGCGTCGTCGCGCTCCGCACCGCGCTCGCCCGCCCCGTCCCGGCCGGCACCGAGCGGGCGCTGGCCGCGCTTCCCCCCGCGCTCGTGGGCGAGGCCTGGCTCGACGCCGCCCTGGCGCTCCTCGCGCCGGCCGAATCGACGGCCGGACCCGCGCCGTACGGACCCGGGCCTCGCACCGCCCCGCCCGCGCCGTCCGCGGTGCACGCCCTCGTGCTCCTCGTCCCGCCCGCGCGTCTCCGGGGAGATTCAAACCTTTCGTCGGCCCGCCCGGTCTGAACTCGCGAGCCCGACGACGACACGATCAATGACGGTGGCCATCCAGGACCTCACTCCCACGCGCCTCGATCCCGAGCCGATCGAGCCTTCCGATGCCGCGCTGGCCGCGGCGGGCGATCGGCGCGCGTTCGAGCGTCTCTACCGGGCGCACGTCGACCGGGTCTACTCGCTCTGCGTGCGCATGGTCGCCGACCGCGCGCTCGCCGAGGAGCTCACGCAGGACGTGTTCGTCCGGGCGTGGGAGAAGCTGTCGCTGTTCCGCGGCGAGAGCTCCTTCGGGACCTGGATCCACCGCCTGACCGTGAACCTCGTGCTCAACCGCCGCGACAGCGACGGCCGGCGGGATCGCCGGACCGTGGCCGACGCGGACGCCATCGAGGCCCTCCCCGCCCGGCCGCTCGCGCCCGGCGACCGGATGGATCTCGAGAAGGCGATCGCCGGCCTGCCGCCCGGCGCGCGCCGCGTCTTCCTCCTGCACGACGTGGAGGGGTTCCGGCACGAGGAGATCGCCGAGCAGCTCGGGATCACCAGCGGCGGCAGCAAGGCGCAGCTCCACCGAGCGCGCCTCCTCCTGCGCGAGGCACTGCAGCGATGACCGACGACATCCGGACCCCGATCACCTCCGCCGACTTCCCGTCCCCCGCCTGCGCGGTCGTGGACGAGCGGCTGATGGACTTCCTCGAGGGCGACCTCGACGCCGCCGACCGCATGGTCGTCGACGCGCACCTCGCCGCCTGCGGGCGCTGCGCGGCCCTCGTGGCCGACCTGCGCGCCCTCACGACCGAGGCGGCCGCGCTCCCCACGCTGCGCCCCGAGCGCGACCTGTGGGCCGGGATCGCCGACCGCATCGCGGCGCCGGTGGTCGCGCTTCCGACCCGCAGCGAGGGCGCCGTCCCCCTGCAGGCGCTGCAGGTCCACGCCACGACCCGTCGCGCGGCGCCGCCGGCCCGCGCGACGGTCTCCGTCACGCGCTGGTGGATGGCCGCCGCCGCGGCCGCGCTCATGGCCGTCACCTCGGGCGCGACGTACCTGGCGACCCGCGGCGGCTCCGACGCGCCCCGCACCGTCGCGACCGTCGAGCCCGCGCCCGCTCCGACGCCTGAGTCGACGTCCGGCTCGGCGACGCCCGCGCCGACCCCGGACGCGTCGCTGGCGGCCGCGCCGGCCCCCGGGACGTCGTCCGACGCGGCGGCTCCCGACGCGGCGGCTCCCGCGGCGGCGTCCGCCACGCCGTCGACGCCCGTTCCGGGCGGCACCGCACGCCTGGCCGCGCGTCGTCCGACGCCGGCCCCCGGCGCCGCCGTGCCGGGGGTGGCCGACTACGACCGCGCGATCGCGACGCTGCGCACCGCCGTCGGCGAGCGCCGCGCCGAGCTCGACTCGGGCACCGTCGCGGTGCTCGAGCGCAACCTCCGCATCATCGACGAGGCGATCCGCCAGAGCCGCGAGGCGCTGGCCGCCGATCCCGGAAGCCCGCTCGCCGGCCGCGCGCTGACCAAGGCGCTCGACAGCAAGGTCGAGCTGCTCCGCACCGTGGCGCTGCTGCCGCGCACCTGAGACGTCCCATGATCCCGCACCTCGCCCCACAGCTCCGGGCGCGCCCCTCGCGCCGCCCTTCTTCCGACGCCCTCGCGCGCCCTGCCATGCGATCCGTGCTCCGCCTTCGCCAGCTCGCGCTGCTCGCCGCCCTCGCGGTCGGTGCGGCGCCCGCGGCCGCCCGCGCGGCCGTCCTGCAGCCCCCCAGCGAGTCCGAGCGGGAACGCGAGCGCGAGCGCGCCGAGCGTGATCGCGACCGGGCGGAGCGCGATCGCGAGCGCGCGCGGGAGCGGGCGGAGCGGGATCGCGAGCGCGCCCGCGAGCGCGCCGAGCGTGACCGGGACCGCGCGCAGGACCGCGGCCGCGACCGCGACGAGGGCGGCAGCTACACCGGGTCGCCCACGCGCATCGACACGACCGTCGGCGTGGGGCGCGACGCCGTCGTCGATCTCTCGCTCATCAGCGGCAACGTGACCGTGACCTCGTGGGGCCGCGGCGACGTGCAGGTGCGCGGCTACAGCGAGCGCCTCCCGCTGCGCTTCGAGCACCAGGGCGGCCGGGTGCGCGTCTGGGTGCCGTCGGGCAACTACCGCGGCCGCTCGGGCGACCAGCGCCTCGAGGTCGTCGTCCCCGTCGGCACGCGGGTGGCGGCCAAGTCGGTCTCGGGCGACGTGCGCGTCACCGGCGTGCGCGGCGAGCTGGAGGCCGGCACGGTGAGCGGCGAGGTCGAGGCCTCGGACGCGGTGCGTCGGATCGCGCTCAACAGCGTCAGCGGCGCGGTGCGCGGCACCAATCTCGACGGCGACGTGCGCGCCAACTCGGTCAGCGGCGAGGTCGTGCTCGACCAGATCGCCGGCGAGATCGACGCGCAGTCGGTGAGCGGCGAGGTCGACGTGCGGCGCGCGCGCAGCTCGCGCGTGAAGATGGAATCCGTGAGCGGCGAGATCACGTACGATGGGACGATCGCGCGCGACGGCCGGTACGAGCTCTCCTCGCACTCGGGGGAGATCCACCTGGCGATCCCGAGCGACGTCGGCGCCGATCTCTCGCTGCGCACCTTCAGCGGCTCGATCGACACGGAGCTCCCGCTCACCACGCGCGGCGACACGCGCGACGACGGGCGGCGCTCCTACGGCCCGCGCGAGCGGCGCATGGACTTCACCGTCGGCGGCGGCGGCGCGCGCATCACCGCCGAGACCTTCAGCGGCTCCATCGTCATCGCCCGCGCCGGCGCGCGGCGCTGACTCCCGACGCCCTTCCCGAGACCCGAGACGTGACCGCTGCCTCCCGCTCCCTCGCCGTGCGCCTCCTGGTCGGCGCCGCGCTCCTCGCCCCGTTCGCGCTGCCCGGCACCGCCGCCGCGCAGCGCGACGAGCGGCGCGAGGCGAACGCCTTCACCTGGGCCGGATCGATCCCCGCCGGCCGCTGGATCTACGTGCGCAACCTCAACGGCCCGATCCGCGTCGAGCGCGGCGGCGACCGCGTCGAGGTGATCGCCGAGCGGCGCTGGGGACGCGACGCCGATCCGAGGCGCGTGCGCTTCACCGCCGAGAAGGCGGCCGACGGCCAGAGCATGGTCGTGTGCGCGATCTGGAGCGAGAGCGGCAGCTGCGACGAGGACGGCTACTCGCGCGAGCGCGACAGCCGCTGGGGCGACCGGGACGACGGCTGGGTCGCGGTCGACTTCGTGGTGCGCGTGCCGAACGGCGTGCGCGTCGACGTGCGCACGGTGAACGGCAGCCTCGAGGTGCGCGGCGCGACGGCGGAAGTCGTCGCCCGCACCACCAACGGCGGCGTGCGCGCCGAGACGCTCGGCGGGCCGGTGGACGCGCGCACGACGAACGGCAGCATCTTCGCGAGCATGCGCAGCGTCGGCGACGCGCGCGACCTCGAGTTCCGCACCACCAACGGCTCGGTCACCGTCGAGATGCCGGCGTCGCTCGGCGCCGAGGTCGAGATGTCGACCGTCAACGGCCGCGTGAACACCGAGTTCCCCGTGACCATCTCGGGGCGCATCGACCCGAAGCGGCTGCGCGCCAAGGTCGGCGACGGCTCGCGGCGCGTCGTCATGCGCACGGTGAACGGCAGCGTGGAGCTGCGGCGCTCGGACGAGCGCTGACCCGAGGGTGATCCGCCGGCCGCAGCCCGCAACGTCCGGGGAACGGCGGACGGCGGACGGCGGGTCGCTGTGTCGGTCGCGAAACGGCCGTGCCGCGCGCCGCGTAGGGTCGCCGTGCACCGCTCCTCCCTCTTCCGGTCCACTGCCATGACCCGCTCGCGTTCCGCCCTCCTCACGCTCGCCGTGCTGGCCGTCCTGCCGCTGGCCGGCTGCGGCCACGACGACGGCGATGCCCGGTCCGAGCATGCGTTCCGCTGGTCGGGCACGGTGCCGACGGGCGGCTGGGTGCGCATCCGCGACCTCAACGGCTCGGTGCGCGTGGCGCGGGCGCCCGGGAACGAGGTCGTCATCACCGCGTCGCGCCGCTACCGCGGCCGCCGCCCGCAGGAGGTGCGCTTCGTCGCCACCCCGGACGCCGAGGGCGTGACGGCGTGCGCGATCTGGGGCGAGGGCACGTGCACGGCGCGGCGCTACGAGAGCCACGTGCGCGCGGGCGGCTGGTTCGACCGGCTGTTCCGCAAGCGCGCCAGCGTGCGCGTGGACTACGTCGTCGCCGTCCCCGCGGGCGTGCGCGTCGACGCCCGCACGACGAACGGCGGCGTGATCGTCGCCGACGCGACCTCCGAGGTCGTCGCCCGCACGACCAACGGCAGCGTGACGATCGGCTCGACCGGCGGGCGCGTGAGCGGGCGCACGGTGAACGGCAGCGTGCGCGCGCGCGTCGACCGGCTGCCGCCCGGCGCCTCGGTGGAGCTGGAGACGGTGAACGGCTCGGTCACCGCGCTGCTGCCCTCGAACGTCGACGCCGACGTCGCGCTGGAGACCACCAACGGCCGCGTGAAGAGCGACCTCCCGGTCGCCGCCCGCGAGAGCAGCCGGCGCGCGCTGCGCGGCACCCTCGGCGCCGGTGGGCAGCGCGTGTCGCTGGAGACGGTGAACGGCAGCGTCACCCTCGCACGGCTGTAAGCACGGTCACACGCACGGTCACACGCACGGTCACACGCACGGTCACACGTACGGTCACACGCACGGTCGTACGCGCGACGGCAGGCGCGGGATCGCGGCTTCTGGCGCGGCGGTGGTGCGGCCCTCGCGTGGCGGTGACCGACGGCCGCGGCCACGGGAACACGCGTCGCTGCCGCGGCCGTACGTCGCACGAGGGCCGACGCAGGCCGCCACTCCCGTCTCCGTCGCAGGTCCCGCACATGTCCGACCCCGCCGTGCCGCCGATCCCCGCCACCGTCCCGGCGGATCCCGCGCTCGCCGCGCTCGTCCACTGCCGCATGCGCATCGTGCGCGCCTTCCCGCGGCAGCTCCACGCCGCCGTCGAGGCGCTCGACGACGCGCAGCTCTGGTGGCAGCCGAACCCGCACAGCAACTCGGTCGGCGTCATTGTGCGACACCTCGCGGGCAACATCCGCGCGCTCGTCGGCCACGGAATCGGCGGCTCGGGCTACGTGCGCGACCGGGACGCCGAGTTCGCCGCCCCCCCCATCCCGCGTGCCGCGCTGCTCGAGGAGCTCGACGCCGCGATCGCCGAGGCGGACGTGGCCCTCGCCGCGCTCACGCCGTCACGCCTGGCCGCGCCCTCGTCGGACCCGACGTTCTACCCGACGGTCCTCGAGGACGTCCTCAACGTGACGATCCACATGTCGACGCACGTCGGGCAGGTGGTGTGGATCGCGAAGATGCTGCGCGAGGGCGCGCTCGACGACGTGTGGCGGCGCACGCATCGGGAGGTCGGGGCGTACGGGCGCCCGCTCGGCGAGCAGCCGTAGGCGGGCGCGCTGTGGACCGCGGACCCTGAAGGCGACTGCGGGGCGGCGGAAACGACACGCGAGGCGTCCCGGCGAGCAGTTCCGCAGCCCCGCAGCCCCGCAGGCTCCACCTATCCCACCAGCTTCTCGATCTCCCCCGCCAGGTCGAGGTCCAGCTGCGTGACGCCGCCCGCGCTGTGCGTGCTGAGCGTGCAGACCACGCGCGTGTAGCGGATGTCGAGGTCGGGATGATGGTCGGCGGCCTCCGCGGCCTGCGCGACGCGGTTCACGAACGCGATGCCTGCCAGGAACGCCGGGAACTGGTAGGTCTTCGTGATCACGTCGCCGCGCCGGCTCCATCCCGGGAGACGGCCCAGCTCGCGCTGGATGGCGATGTCGGAGAGGCGTTCGGGGTTGGGCATCGAGCGGTGGCGAGCGGTGCGGGGAGTCGGGGCGCGCGCGCGGAGCGGCGGCGCGCGCAACGTTAACGGTGGCCCTCCCCTCGTACAAATCGCGCACCCACGCGTCGACGACGCACGCGATGCGCGCCGCGCGCGCCGCGCGCGTTGCGCGCGAGGAGACGTGCGACGCGACGTCGGACGTGCTGCGCGACGCGCCGCGCGACGTGTGGCGGGATGCGTGACGCGGCCGTCGTGCACGCGGGCGCATCGTCACGTGCAGGCGTCGCGTCGCACGCCGACGTGGTGATTACCATCTGTTTGTGTCGCGCGCGGCGCCGCGGAACCCGGCTTGCAGTTTCGGCTTTTGTTCGGTAAATAGGACGCCCCATACTCGAGCCCGGAGAGACGCCGATGACGCTGCCCGATCCGTCGCATCCCGCGTATGCCGTTCCCTGCCGCGCCGAGCCCGTCGTGGAGCCGACGGCGCCGGCGCGCCATGGCGAGGAAGCCCGCACGCAACTGTACCTCGCGCTGCGCGCGCGCGACGGCCGCCCCTTCGCGGCCGCCTACACGGCGAGCGCCGAGCGCGCCACCGATCCGGTCGCGCCCGTCGCACCGGATCGCGCGCAGCTGTCGCTGTTCGGTCGCCCCGGTCGCTGAGCGCATGACGCACGCCTCTCGCGTCGTCGCGCGCCCGCGACTTTCGGTTTTTCATCGGGTTTCATGAGCGTCGCCCGATCGCTCGCCGTCGCCCCCGATGCCGCTCCGCTCCACGCGCTCGACACGCCCGACGCCCTCGAAGCGCCCGACGCTCTCGACGCCCTGCGTCGCCGGATCGCGGACGTCGTCGCCGGCGACGCGCCGCCCACGGTCGGCTTTCGCACCGGCGTCGGCGCGCTCGACGCGGCGCTGCACGCGACCGGTGGCGTGCCGCGCGGCCGGATCACGGAGCTGCTGGGCGCGGCGGGCAGCGGCGTCACGACGCTCGCGCGGCGGCTCGTCGGACAGGCGCTCGCGGCCGGCGCCTGGGTGGCCTACGTCGACGCCACCTGCACGCTCGCCCCGCGCGACTGGGCGGACGCCGAGCGGCTGTGGGTGGTGCGACCGCCGGACCCGGCGCGCGGCGCGTGGTGCGCGGACGTGCTGCTGCGGTGCGGCGGGTTCGGGCTCGTCGTGGTGGACGGCGCGCCCGTGCTGTCGCGGGCGGTGGCGCTGCGGCTCCTGCAGCTCGCGCGCGAGGCGAACGCGGCGCTCGTGCTCGTGGGCACGGGGACGCGCGCCAGCGACATCGCGGGCGCGCTCCGGCTGCGCGCGCGCGCGGCCCACGCCGCCCCCGGCGCGGGCGAGCGCCCACCCGTGCGGCGATGGCGGCCGGAGGGCGGCGGGACGTGGAGCGTGGTGCAGCGCGCGGTGATCACCGTGGAGAAGGGTGGGACCCATCGCAACGTGGAGGTGAGCTGTGCGGTCGGCGTGGCGCGTCGCCTGTGTGCGTATCCCGAGGTTCCCGATCGGCGCCCTGTGGCGCGCCCGGCAGGACGGGCACCCGGGAGCGCAGCCGGGGGCGTCGTCGACGGACGCGACGCAGCAGCTGATGCTCGCCCTGCCGCTGCCGGCGACGCCCGCGACACGCGCGACGCGTCCGGTGCCGCCCCGGTCCGACGCGGCCGCCGCTGCGCCGAGCCCGCGCTCGGACGCGGGTGAGGCGCGGGCGGACGACGCGCCGCACTGGGACGAGCGGCCGATCGCGGTCGCCGAGGGGGACGCGGGGCCGGCGCGGCGCCTCCGCGTCGTCTCCGCGCACGCCGGCCGCCTCGGCGTGCGCGCGGGGATGACCGTCGCCTCGGCGCGCGCGCGCTGTGCGGCGCTCGAGGTGTGGCCGTGGGACGAGGACGCCGTGCGGCGCGCCATCGACGCGATGAGCGCGCTGCTGCTGGTCGCCAGCCCGCAGGTGACGCCCGTCGCCGGCGGCCCCGGGCTCTGGTGGGTGGGCGCGGGCGGGCTGGACGGCGTCGGCGGCGAGCGCGGGCTCGCGCGCGCGCTGCACCGGCTCGCGGGTGCGTGGCATCCGGGCGCGCGCGTGGGCGTCGCCGACTCGTGCGTCGCGGCGCGCGCGGCGACCTGGGACTACGGCGCGCCCGAGCCCGTGGTCGATCCGTACGCGGCCGCCTACGCCGCCTATCTCCCGTCGCCCCCGCCGGCGCGCCCCGAGCCGCCGGCCGCGCCGCGCGGCTGCGTCGTGGTGCCCCGCGGCGGCTGCGGAGCGTATCTCGCCACGGTGCCCCTCGCCCTGGTGCAGATGGACGCCGAGGTGCGCGCGGGGCTCGCCGCGCTCGGCGTGCGGACGGCCGGGGGGCTGGCCGCGCTCGACGCCGGCGACGTGGAGGCGCGCTGGGGACCGGCCGGGCTGAGCGCGTGGCAGCTGGCGCGCGGCGTCGACCGCCGTCGCCCGGGGCTCGTGCGCGTGGAGGCGCGGCGCAGCGTGAGCACCGAGCTGGCCGCGCCGTCGGCGACCGTCGAGCCGGTGCTCTTCCTGGTGCGCGCGGCGCTCGATCGGCTGGTGGCGGACCTGGCGCGCGACGCGCTGGGCGCCGCGGCGGTCGCGCTCACGCTGCACCTGGACGTGGGCGCGACGCGCACGATCACGCGCGAGGTGCGCCTGCCCCGGCCGCAGGCGCGCGTGGCGCCGCTGTTCGAGCGGTGCCGCGCGCTGCTGGAGCGCGCGCCGCTGCCGGCCCCGGTGTGCGGCGTGACGGTGAGCGTCCCCGCGACCGGGCGGCTGGGCAGCGACCAGGGCGACCTGCTCTCGCCGGCGTGGCACGACCCGGCCGCGGTCGAGGCAGCGTTCGCGCGCATCCGGGCGGAGCTGGGCCCGAACGTCGTCGTGCGCGCAGTGGCGCGCGACCATCACCGCCCCGAGCGCGCGGGCCAGTGGCTCCCCGTGGACGGCGTGGACGCCCCGACCGGTGCAGCGCCCGACCTCCCGCCCCCCGCGCCCGTGGCGCCGCCCGGGTCGTCGCCCGGGTCGCCCGATCCGGCCGCGCTGCGGCTGCTGGAGCCGGCCGAGTCCGCGGCGGTCGAGCCCGACGGCGCCGGCGCCCCGGCGACGGTGCACTGGCGCGGCCGCGCGCTGGCCGTGTCGCGCGCCGACGGCCCGGAGCACCTGTCGGGCGAGTGGTGGGCCGATCCGTACCGCCGCGACTATTGGCGCTGCACGACCGCCGCCGGCCTCCTGCTCACCTACCGCGACCGGCGGGCGGGCGGCTGGTGGATCCAGGGGTGGTATGACTGAGCGGACGACCGCCGCCTCACGGGCCTCACGCGATCGTCCGATCGGAGATCATCACCCACACGCTGCGCGTCCGTCGCGAGTAGAACAGCCGCACCGTGACGTCGCGCGGGTGCTGCTTGAACGCGAAGTGGAACTGGAAGGTCGCATCGAGCGCCTCGTGGATCACGCCCTCGCGGAAGCGCCCGTAGAACGCCTGCACCTTCGTGCACGGGGCGATCTCGGTGAAGAACTGCTTGCCGATCGCCTGCGCCTGCGGCAGCGAGGCGAGGCGCGACTCGACCGCGTTGTACTTGAGGATGCGGCCGCTCGCGTCGAGCTGGATCATGCCGTACGGCAGCGCGTCGAGCTCCGTGGGGGTCATGGCGTCCGCCGACTCGAGCAGCGCGCTGGCGGTCGCGGGGTCGAGCGGGGGGAGCGCGTCGGCGCGTGGCGTGGCGGGATCCGGCATCGGCGGCGTCGGGGTCGAAGGTGGGGAGGCTGGGCGTGAACGCGCGGCAGGGCGCCGGCGTGCCCGCCCCGTCCGCGGGAGCCGCGCCGTACGTCGAGCTGCACTGCCGATCGGCCTTCTCGTTGCTCGACGGCGCGTCGCTCCCCGAGACGCTCGTGGCGCGCGCGCTGGCGGTCGGGCTGCCGGGGCTCGCGCTCACCGACCGCCACGACCTGGGCGGCGTGGTGCGCTTCGCCGAGGCGGCGCGCGAGGCCGGCCTCGACGGGCTGATCGGCGCCGAGATCGACGTCGCGTGGGACGACGGGCTCGACACGCTCGATGAGGTCGACGCGGCGGACGCCGCGCCGCTCGTCCTGCTCGCCGAGTCGCGCGCGGGCTACGCGAACGTGTCGTCGCTCGTGACGCAGGCGCGCATGGAGCGCCCGCGCGGTCGGCCGTGCGTGTCGCTCGCGCAGCTCGTCGAGCGGGCGGCGGGCGTGCACGTGCTCACCGGCGGGCCGCGCGGGCGCGTCCCCGCCCTGCTCGCGCGCGGGCGCCCCGACGAGGCGCGCGCCACGCTCGGCGCGCTGCGCGACGCGTTCGACGGGCGCGTGGCGGTGGAGTGCTGGGACCACGGGCTCGCCGAGGAGCGCGCGCTGGTGGCGGAGCTGGTGCCGCTGGCGCGCGACGTCGGCGTGCCGTGGGTGGTGACGAACGACGCGCGCTACGCCGAGCCGACGGCGCGCATCGCGCACGACGTGCTGTGCGCCTTGCGACACGGGCGTCCGCTCGACGCGATGGGGACGCGGCTGCCGCCGAACGGCGAGTGGTACCTCAAGGGGCCCGCCGCGATCGCGCGCCGCTGGCGCCACGCGCCCGAGGGGCTGCGGCGGAGCGTGGAGATCGCCGAGCGGTGCGCGTTCCGCGTGGCGCAGCTCGAGCCGACGCTGCCGGCGTTCCCGCTGCCGCACGGCGTCGACGCGGACACGTACCTGGCCGAGCTGGTGGAGACGGGCGCGCGCGACCGCTGGGGCGACGCGCGCACCGACGCGCACGCGCGCCAGCTGGCGCACGAGCTGGCGGTGATCCGTCGGCTCGGGCTCGCGGGCTACTTCCTGATCGTGTGGGACATCGTGCGCTTCGCGCGCCGCGAGGGAATCCTCTGCCAGGGGCGCGGCTCGGCGGCCAACAGCGCGGTGTGCTACTGCCTGGGGATCACGGCGGTCGATCCGATCGCGATGAACCTGCTCTTCGAGCGCTTCCTGAGCGAGGAGCGGCAGGAGGCGCCCGACATCGATCTCGACTTCGCGCACCGCGAGCGCGAGCGCGTGATCCAGTACGTGTACGAGAAGTACGGGCGCGCGCACGCGGCGATGGTGTGCGAGCAGATCACCTGGCGCGGCCGCAGCGCGGTGCGCGACGCGGCGCGCGCGCTCGGCTTCTCCCCCGCGCAGGCCGACGCGCTCAGCGCGTTCAGCGACCGCTTCTCGGCGCGCGCGACGGCCGACGCGCTGCGCGCGGGGATGCCCGACGACGCCACGTCCGCGCGCGACGCCGACGCGGCTCCCGCCGACGACGTCCCCGTCGACGCCGACGCCGCGGCCGCCCGCGCGTCGTGGACGCACCCGCCGCCGTCGGGCCAGTGGGCGCGCGCCTACGCCGAGCGCGACGCGGCGAAGCGCGCGCTGCACGAGGAGGCGCAGGCGACGCAGGCGACGCAGGCGACGCACGAGCCGACCGATCCGGTCGTGCGCGCGCTGGCCGGCGGCATGGTGCGCGGCACCGAGGCCACCACGCGGGCGCGCGCCGTGAAGGACGCGGCGCGGCGCGTCGTCGCCGCTCCGCTGGACGCCCCGCGCCTCGCGCTCCCGGACGATCCGACCCGCGCCGACGTGCCGGGCACGCCCGCGCACGACGCGGCGATGCGCCGCTTCCACGCCGCCCGCGAGGCCGCGGCGCGCAGCGGGCGCCCGGAGCTGCGCGCGGACCGCGTGCAGGCCGCCTTCGAGCCGTCGGGGAGCCCGAGCGCGCGCGCCGGCACACGTGGCGCCTCCCTCGACGCTCGACGCTCGGCGCTCGACGCTCACGCCGCCGCGACGGAGCGAGCGTCGGGCGTCGAGCGTCGAGCGGACCATGGAGCCCCGTCCTGGCAGGATCCCCACGCCGAGCCCACGCCCGAGGAGCGCCGCAACCCCACGACCGGCGTGCGCCCCGCCGCGCCCGCGCCGCAGGACACCGTGCTCGCGCGCGCGGGGCTCGACGCCGCCGATCCGCGCGTGCGCGTGCTCGCCGACGTCGTCGACGGGCTGCACCAGCTGCCGCGCCACCGCTCCATCCACGTCGGCGGCTTCGTGCTCACCGCCGAGCCGCTGGCGACCGTCGTCCCCGTGGAGCCGGCGTCGATGCCGGGGCGCACGGTCATCCAGTGGGAGAAGGACGACCTCGATCCCGTGGGCCTCGTGAAGATCGACCTGCTCGGCCTCGGCATGCTGACGGTGCTGCAGGACTGCCTGAAGTACCTGCGCGAGACGCGCGGCCTCGCGCTCGACCTGTCGCAGCTCGACATGCACGACGCCGACGTCTACGAGATGATGTGCCGCGCCGACACGGTCGGCGTCTTCCAGGTCGAGAGCCGCGCGCAGATGAACACCCTGCCCCGTCTGCAGCCGCGCTGCTTCTACGATCTCGTCGTCGAGGTCGCGCTCATCCGGCCGGGCCCGATCCAGGGCGACATGGTGCATCCGTACCTGCGGCGCCGCGCGAAGCTGGAGGCGGTGACGTATCCGCACCCGTCGCTCGAGCCGGTGCTGAAGCGCACGCTCGGCGTGCCGCTCTTCCAGGAGCAGGGGATGCAGGTCGCCATCGCCGCCGCCGGCTTCACGCCCGGCGAGGCCGACGCGCTCCGCCGCGCGATGGGGCACAAGCGCAGCCGCGAGCGCATGGCCGAGATCTGCGAGCAGCTGGTCGCGGGGATGGCGCGCAACGGCATCCCGGAGGAGACCGCGCGGAGGATCTACAACCAGATCAACGCCTTCGCCGACTACGGCTTCCCCGAGAGCCACGCCGCCAGCTTCGCGCTCATCGTCTACGCGTCGGCGTACCTCAAGTACCACTACGCGCCCGAGTTCCTGTGCGCGCTGCTGAACGCGCAGCCGATGGGGTTCTACGCACCGGGCACGCTGATCGAGGACGCGAAGCGGCACGGCGTCCGCGTGCTCCCCGTGGACGTGACGCGCTCCGCCTTCGACTCGACGCTGGTCTTCGAGGAGCGTCGAGCGTCGAGCGTCGAGCGTCGAGCGAACGATCCTCTCGACGCTCGACGCTCGAC
>JAESGR010000122.1_pt1 | contig 142362 bp, 123 predicted proteins | sample 9269771 | NCBI WGS metagenome assembly JAESGR01 (sample SAMN15739572, study PRJNA653492) | algae metagenome | isolation source: Chroococcus sp. CMT-3BRIN-NPC107 and co-occurring heterotrophs from well... | place: USA: Clark Mountains Wilderness, California | collected 2010-04-18
GCGCTACGTCTGTCGGCGGTCGCGGCGCGTTGCGCCGCGACCGCTCTCGTTTCCCAACCCTTCATCAAGCCCCCCCTCGCCGGCCGTGCCCGGTTACGCCGACGCCACCGCGGCGCCGAACGCCCAGTTGAAGCGGGCGTTGTCGACCTTGACGAGCAGGCGGTTCACGCCGGCGCGGAGGCGGACGGGGATCGCGTCGGCGCCGGGCGTGTAGGCGCGGCGGGCCTCGTTCGTGTGGACGAGCTCGCCGTTCAGCCAGACGCGGACGCCGTCGTCGCTGCCGACGCGGAGCACGGTCTCCCGCGCGGTGGCGGACGGGACCTCGGCGTAGCCGTAGGCGACGCACCACTCGAACGGGCCGAGCTCGGCCATCAGGTTGACCATGCCGTTCTTGCGGGACGCGGTCACCTTCTTCCACTCCAGCGCGGACTCGCCCCAGCCGTACGTCGCCTTCAGGTTGACGCCGCCGTCGCCGCGCCTCGCGTAGTCCTCCTCGAGCTGGGTCTTCATCTCGACGGAGATCACGCCCTCGTGCGGGCTGCGGAACGGGCCGATCACGTGCCACTGCTCGACGAACTCGCCCGACGCCCGGGCGTGGGCCGCGTCCCAGCTGGCGCGGAGCACCTGCTCGTCGACCCGCCCGAACGCCTTCTCGCCGACCGGGACGCGGGTCGGCGTCTTGTCGAGCCGCGGGAGCGTGCCGCCCTCGTCCACGAACCCGTGCGCGCCGATCAGCTCGTCGCACATCTGCACGATCTGGTCGAGCGTCAGCGTCGCCGACGTCAGCGGGTCGAACATCGCGGCCTGGTACACGTGGTCGCGGCGGCCCTCGAGCGCGGCGCGGATGAACAGCTCGTGCTGGGACACGTGCGGCTGGACGTAGGCGACGAGCTGGGGCGGGAGGTCGCCGACCGTGGTCGGGCGCAGGCCGCAGCGGTCGACGACGGTCGCGACCTCGACGACGGCGGAGTCCGGGAGGTTGGCGATGCACCCGTTGTTCGGCACGTTGCCGTAGACGACGCTCGGCGTGCCGGTCGCGATCGAGTGGACGATCGTGCCGCCGTACTCGTGGCTGCGGCGGACCTCGACGGGCGAGGCGTCGCGGGCGGACTTGCGCATCCGCTCGTACTCGTCGGCGCTGGCTTCGCAGCGGCGGAGGTACTCGTCGATCGGGACGTCGTAGCGGCCGGCGTGGTCGCGGCCGTGGGTCAGGAAGTACGGGCTGTACTCGGCGTTGTGCTCGGACGACTCGGTCACGTAGTACCCCAGCCGCCGCATCAGCTCGAAGCGGACCTTGTTGGTCGCGTAGATCTCCGGGCGGTCCATCGCCTCGAACAGGCGGGGATAGAGGTCGACGCCGTCCTTCTCGATCCGCAGGTAGAACGCCATGTGGTTGATGCCGGCGCACTCGAACGCGACCCGTTTCGCGTCCTCGCCGAGGTAGTGCATCAACTGGTCGAACGTGCCCTGGACGCTGTGGCAGAGGCCGACCGCGCGGACGGCGGACGTGCGGAAGACGGCCTGCATGTTCATCGACATCGGGTTGGCGTAGTTCAGCAGGTACGCCTTGGGGCAGAGCTCCTCCATGTCCTGGCAGAGGCCGCTGAGCGTGGGGAAGGTCCGCAGCGCGCGGAACATGCCGCCGGGGCCGGTCGTGTCGGCGATCGTGAAGTTCAGGCCGTACTTGCGCGGGATCTCGAAGTCGACCAGGGTCGAGTTGAACCCGCCGACCTGCACCATGTTGATCACGAAGTCGGCGCCGCGGAGGGCCTCGCGGCGGTCGAGGGTGGCCTCGATCTTCGGGGTGGCGCCGACGGCTTGGGCGGCCTTGCGGCAGAGGCCGGCCCCGACCTCGAGCCGCTCGCGGTCGACGTCCATGTAGGCGAGCGTCGCGCCCCGAAACTCGGGGTAGGACAGGAGGTCCCCGGTCAGGTTCTTGGAAAAGACGACGCTCCCCGCGCCGATCATCGCGACTTTCACCACGGAAGGCTCCTGCTGCCGGACGTTGGCAATTTGGGCGGACTGTGCGGGCATTATCGAGGTGACCAATGCGCGGGACAAGAGAGGAAACGCCCGAGGTCGGCAGGGCGGTGGCTGGTCAGCGCGGCGGACACTGCGGATTACTGGCGGTTCAAGGGGTGAGACCTTCGCGTTTGTCGATTTCGGGTGTTGTGGGAGGAGGGCGCTCAACACGCAACACCATTGGGCGCGGGTGCGGGAATTCTTGTTGCCCGGGGCCGGAGAACGAGTAGAATTCGGGCGTTAAGGGTACGTGAAGGGGCACGTCGTTCGGTTGTCAGGAGAGAGTGAGAGATGCGAAACATGACCCGCTTGGGTGCCGCGTGCGCGGCCGTTTGCCTGGGGATCGTCGCGGCGCCGGCCGACGGGGCGGTGCTCGCTCGGTACGAGTTCGGCACGACCGGGAGCGAGACGACGACGGAGACGTCGCCGGTCTTCAACCCGACGATTGTGCTGCCCGGGCTGACGGCCAGCCCGATCACGGACCCGAACAACACGATCGGCTTGGAGAGCAGCAGCGCCGCGACGACGCCGGCAAACGCGCCGTTCCTGCGGATCGACCCACAATCCGGCCCGCTTAGTCCCAACGATGCGCAGACTGCGAACAAGTACTTTCAGTTCTCGCTGACGGTGCCGGGCGGCAGTGACGTGGACCTGACGAGCCTGACATTCGACGTCGCCCGCGGTGGCGGTGCCACGCCGCGCGGGTTCTTCATTCGCAGCAGCCTCGACAACTTCGCGTCGACCGTTGCCGTCACCGGCAGCCCGGCGTTCACGGCCAACACTACGAACCCGATCGGGAACGACATCACGACCGCCCGCCCGACCTACACCGCGGCGACGGCCGACTTGTCCGCGTTCCAGAACATTCAGGACCTGGCGGGCGACACGGTCACGTTCCGCGTCTACACCTACGCTCCGGCCGCCGGCAACTCGATCGACTTCGACAACATCACGATCAACGGCGACGCGAGCAACGTCCCCGAGCCGGCATCGCTTGCGACGCTCGGGCTCGGCGGGCTTGCACTGATCCGCCGCCGTCGGCGCGCCTGACCGCACCGGGGGGGGCGCGCGAGTCCCAGGGGAAATCGTTAACCGGACGCCCGCCCTCACCGGCGGGCGTCTTCGTTTTCGGCCAGCGCGGTCGCACGAACGCCCGCGAAATCGTCGTGACGCCGTGGCGGTCCGCACGGTTCGCCGGTTGGTTCCCGCCCGGGCCGCCCATAGAATTGTGGCGAGATGACGCCCCCCGCCGGACAGCTTCAGACGCCCGCGCGGCCGGCCGCGGGCACGGCCGCGCCGGCGGTGACCGCGGCCGCCGCCGCGTCGCAGTACACGGGGGAGGTCGTCTACATCTACGCGTTCGACGTCGCCTACGAGTTCACGCGCACGCCGATCAAGACGCTGCTCGGCCAGCCGGTCGCCCAGTTCGCCGTCGACGTCAGCAAGCGCAGCCCGCGCACCGCGTTCTTCCACCGCGCCCAGATGGTCCGCCTGCCCCCGCTCGAGCGGTTCGGGCCGTTCGGCCCGGTGCGGATCGAGCGGGACGTCAAGGTGCTGCCGGTCGGCGCGATCAGCATCACCGTGCGCGTCCCGTTCAAGGTCGACCGGATCCCCGAGCTGGTCGCGTTCCACGACTTCCGGTTCACGAACGGCCTCTACCTGTACGACGACGTCCGCCAGCTCGCCGAGGAGGTGCGGCGCGAGCTCGCCCCCTACAGCGTCCGCCCCCACCCCCAGCTCGGCGACGAGGAGGCGTACACGGTCTTCTGCCTGCACCCGCCGGTCGGCCTGGCCGGCCCGGGCGGGCAGCCGTCCACCGAGGAGTGGCTCGCCGCCAACCGCCGCGAGGTCGCGTCGCTGCTGACCGAAGAGCCCGACCCGACGCACCTGTCGGAACAGGAGTCCGAGGAGTCGACCCAGAAGTCGTACAGCTACTACGACCGCGACCTGGTCGTGATGGACTGGGACGCGGCGCTCGTGATCGACGAGCCGCGGTACCAGCCCGAGACGATCTACATCATGGAGCTGGCCAACCTCCAGCTCGCCGAGCTCGAAGCCTACGACCGCATGCTCGACGACGCGGTCGAGCGGGCGTACCGCGACCTCGCCGCCCGCCGGTTCAGCCGCTGGACCGGGGCCGGCGTCCAGCGCGAGCTCCGCGAGATCCGGGTGGACCTCGCCCGCCTGTCCGACGAGCTGTCGAACATCACGAAGTTCTTCGGCGACTGGCACCTCGCCCGCATCTACCAGGGCCTGTCGTCCCGCTTCCACCTCGGCGACTGGCACCGGACGATCGACGAGAAGCTCAAGACGCTCGACGACATCTACCAGATCCTGCAACAGGACCGGAACAACCGCCTGATGATCATCCTCGAGGTGATGATCGTCCTGCTGTTCGTGGTGGACATCCTGTTCATCATCTTCGGCCACGGGAAGTGACCTGCACACGCAGGTCATCCTGAGCGCAGCGAAGGATCTGGCCGCGAGCGACGAGGCCTTGTGGTTCGCAGCCAGATCCTTCGGTCGCCAGGGCTCCCTCAGGAGACGTCGCGCGACGGATGCTTCATACGGGCCCGGCGGCTCGCAGCGAAAAGCTCTCGACGACGCGGTCGAGCGTCGGCCTGAGCGCGTCCCACAGCGGGGCCGGGGCCATCGTGGTCAGGGAGAGCAGGTGGCCGCGGTGCTCGACCAGGAGCAGGCGGAGCTTGACCACGTCCTGCCCGCTGCGGCCGGTGGCGAGCGTCTCGGCGGCGCGCCCGAAGGGCGTGTCGGCCGTGCGCACCTCGCCGATCTCGAACCCCTGCGCGCGGGCGAGCGTCGCCAGCGCGGCGTCGAGCGGCGTTTCGGGCAGCACCGGCCGCGTGGCGACGGTGAACAGGACGGTGGCGTACGTCGGCGCGAAGAGCGCGATCGGCCGCATCACCAGCGGGTTGGAGAAGTCCGCCTCCTCGCTCGGCAGCAGGACCCGCTGCCAGTCCGCCGGCACGTCACAGGCGAACGAGAGCGCCGGGTCGACGTCCTGCACGACCGTGCGAACGAAGCCTTCGGTAGCGGCGCCCGGTGACCCGCCGGCCGAGGTCGCGGTTGCAGCGGCCTCCTCCGTCGCGCGCAGCCGCACCTTCCACACCGCCGGCCCGCCCTCGACGAGGAGCGTCGTCTCGTCGAGCCACCGCAGCTGACCAACCACCTCCCCGTCCGGCGCGATCGGCGCGACCGCGTGCTCGACCGGGTCGAGCAGCACCAGCCGGTTCTCCGCGTCCTGCCCCCCCTGCCGCGAATGCGACCGCACGAACGCGATCAGCCGCCCCTGCGGGTGGACGGCCGGCGTGACGACGTCGTCGACCGAGTTCGACGTGTACAGGATGTCCCCGGCGCCGCCGTCCTGCGGCACGCCGATCATCGCGGTGTGCTTCTGCGCCAAATCGATCACGTACAGCCCGCACGCGGTCGAGTCGGGCGACCAGAACGGCAGAACGCGCACGGCCGTGCCCGGCACCTGCGTCAGCTCCTGCGCCTGCCACTGGCGGCCGTCGTGGTGGGCGAGGTGGACGCGGGTCAGGTTGTGCTCGACCTGCCGCGTGACGACCGCGAACCGCCGCTGATCCGGGCTCACGGAGATCGCGGGCGGGAAGTGCGGGTCGCCGTCGTCGGCGATCGGCGCGACCGGGTGCTCGACGCCCAGCCCGAGGTCCTTCAAATACAACCGCTTGCCCAGCGAGTCGGCCACGATCAGCGTCGCGCCGCCCCCGGCCCACGCGAACGCGATGCCCGAGAGTGACGTGAACTCGCGACGCTCAACGTGCAGCACGCCCACCGCCACGTCCCCCGGCGGCGGCCCGCTCGACGTCGTGAACGCCAGCCACCGCCCGTCCCGCGACCACGCGAGTTCCCCGACGTGAAACGCCTCGCCCGCCCACACCCGCTGCGCCGCCTCGCCGATCAACTCCCCCCACTCCGCGTCCCCCACGTACAGCCCGCGCGCCGCCCCGTCCCGCACCCAGTACGCCAGCCGCCCTCCGTCCGGCGACAGCCGGCAGAGCACGGGCGACACCGCCCCCTCGGGCCCCTTCAGCGTTGGCGCGATCTTGTCCGCGGTCATGTGGTTCGCGTGATTGGACACGGATCAGCCCGCCGTCGCAACGCCGAATCCGCGGCCGCCGCGGGTGGGGAGAATTCCTCGCCGCCGCAACCTCGACGCGCCGCCCGCCCGTCCGTATCCTGCCTCGCCGCCGCTCCCGGTCGTTCCCCCGCCCTTGCCGTCGTTTCCGATGAAGCTCAACCCGCAACAGGAAGAAGTCGCCGCCCACGTCCACGGGCGGATCCTCACGCTCGCCGGGCCCGGCTCGGGGAAGACGCGCACGCTGACCGAGCGCACCGGCCGGCTGATCCGCCTCGGGTACAACCCGGCGTCGATCCTCTGCCTGACGTTCACCAACAAGGCCCGCGACGAGATGCGCGACCGGATCTCCGCCGCGTTCGGCGACGCCGCCAAGCGGGTGTTCATCTCGAACTTCCACGGTCTGTGCGGCATGGTCCTCCGCCGGCTGGGCGGGCCGCTGGGGTACAACGACCGCCTGACCGTGATCGACTCGGGCGACCAGGTCGATCTGATCCTGCAGATCGCCCGCAAGCGCGGGATGGAGCCGACCAAGCCGCTCGCCAAGGTGATGGCCTGGGTCGCCAACGACTGGCGCGAGAACCTCGGCGGCCCGGAGGACCTGCTCCGCGCCGCCGGCGGCCGCCTGCGCGAGGCCGAGCTCCGCGTGATCGAGCGGTACGTGACGACGCTCCGCGAGCGGAACCAGGCCGACTTCAGCGGCCTGCTCTCCGAGACCGCCCGGCTGCTGACCGAACAGCCCGAGGTGCGCGAGAAGCTGCAGAAGAAGTTCCGCTTCATCCAGGTCGACGAGTACCAGGACACCAACCGCGCGCAGAACGCGATCGTCGAGCTGATCACCGGCCCGGAGGACAACGTGCTGGCCGTCGGCGACGCCGACCAGTCGATCTACGGCTGGCGGGGGGCGAGCCCCGAGGCGATCCCCGACTTCATCGCCAACGGCAAGCGCAAGACCGGCCACTGCAAGATCATCAAGCTGGGCCTGAACTACCGCTCGACCCCGCAGGTGATCGAGGTTGCCGACCGCCTGATCCGCCACGGCCCCGACCGCATCGCCGTCGACTTCTCGACCATTCACCCCGACGGCGAGCCGGTCAAGTGCGCCAAGCTCCCCACCCCCGAGCACGAGGCCGACGCCGTCAGCCTGAGCGTCGAGACGACGATGAAGTCCGGCACCCAGCCGCGCGACATCGCGGTCTTCTACCGCACGAACGACATGAGCCGCCTGATCGAGCAGGCCCTCGCCAAGCGCAAGATCCCCTACCAGGTGATCGGCAGCGGCAGCTACTACGACCGGATGGAAGTGAAGGACGTGCTGTCCATGCTCCGCTTCCTTTGTAACCCACGGGACGGGATCAGCTTCGCCCGGATCGCCAACAAGCCCGCCCGCGGCATGGGCGACGCGCTGATCGGCCGACTGGAGGCCTACGCCGAGCGCACCAACGTCGACCTGCTGACCGCGATGAGCGACGAGCACTTGCCGCTGATCCGCGACGAGAACGACAAGCCGCTGACCGAGTCGGCGATCCGCGCCTGCCACGAGGCCCGCCGCGTGTTCGGCTTCGACTTGGACGACCTGACCGTCGCCCAGATCGCCAACCAGGTGCTGGACCACACGAAGTACGACGACTGGCTGAAGGACCGCTACGAGGAGAAGAACGAGTACGACGCCCGGCGGCAGAACGTGAACGAGCTGGTCAACAGCATCGCCGACTTCTGCCGCGAGACGCCGCGCGCCAGCGTCGCCGACTACCTGCAGTCGATCAGCCTCTACACCGGCGGCGACGAGGCGCGCACCGAGAACGCGGTCCGCCTGATGTCCCTCCACGCCAGCAAGGGCCTGGAGTTCGACGTCGTCTACATGATCGGCGTCGAGAGCGGCATCCTCCCGCACGAGAAGGCCGTCGCCGACCGCGCCGACCGCGGCCTCGACGAGGAGCGCCGCCTCTGCTACGTCGGCTTCACCCGCGCCCGCAAGATCCTCCGCGTGAGCTGGTGCGAGAAGCGGCAGGACAGCTTCACCCGCAACAGCACCGCAAGGTACAAGCCCTCGATGCCCAGCCGCTTCCTGATCGAGGCCGGCCTCGTGACCGAGGACGACTACAAGGCCGCCCTGAACGCCGGCGTCCCGCCCAAGCCCACGGCCAAGGCCCGGCGGCGGTGAGGTGGTGAGGGAGCGACTTCCACCACGGAGGCACGGAGGACACGGAGGAGGCACGGGAGCGGGCGAGACGCACGCCCTACGGTCGAGAGGGAGGCGACGGAGGGGGCGAGGCGCCCGGAGCCGGCGCGGGGGACGCCGCGGGCGCACCGACCGCACCCACTCACCCGTGACCTGCGGCTGACGGCGCGGTCATCACCCGGGTTGGCGGAGCAGGGCCGTCACCACGCCGCTCGCCGCCGGGACCACGGCCCCCACGACGGCCCCCCCGCGGCGCCACGCCCGCGCCGTCTCCGGCCCGAACGGGTACGGCGGCCGCGTGCCGAGACGCGCGTGGAGCCGGCCGACCCGCCCGTGGAACGCCCGCCCGTACGCGTACCCCAGCCCGGCGCCGGCGGCGATGCTGAGCGGGTAGTAGAGCGGCCAGAACCACCACGGCATGGCCGGGCAGGATACACGCCCCCGGCCGACCGCGTCACAAGCGACGCCCGCGCCGGCCCCGGGGAAGCCCCCGCACACCCTGCCGGCCGCGGAGCGGCCTTGCCCGCCGCTGGAAACCGCCCGGGCGGGCCGCCAGTCCTTTCGCGCCTGCGGCGCAGCCGCACTTCTGACGCCGTCGAGGGAGGGGGGGATATGCGGCCCGCAGGGCCCCGGGCGGTTTCCGGGGGAGCGGCGGGCAAATCGATTGCTCCAGTTGCGCCCACTCCGTACCATCTGATAATCCCGCAATCGCGGCACCTGGGCAGGTTCAATGTTCTCACGGTGACGGTATCCCACGACTGCCACCGGCCGAAAGGGGGCTTGCCGCGATGCCACGACATACCGGTCCGTCAGAGAGGAACCCCAGCTACCGTACAGAAATTGATGGCGCTCGTGTAGGTCGCACTAACCCGAAGCATGTAGACCGACGGCTACCTACTCGCTCATCTGCGGGACGCCGAGACCTCCGTCGCCCCTGCACCGACTCGATTGAGGAGTAGATTCCCGCGTTGACTTCGTGTCTGGAGTGGATTGATGAGTAGACCAAAGCCGCTGAGTGCGTCACGCCGGGGCGCGTGGGTCATCAATGCGAGCAAGCATCTCCTCCGATTCCATGTTGCCCACATTGGTCTTGACGCGTTAGAAAACATCCTGTTTGCGGGGAAATGTGGGAGCCTGCTCGTCAAGCTCTCGGGCGACCAAGCTGAAGGATTGAACTTTGCTAAGGTCAGGAAACACGCGCGCCTATGTGGGATTGGGGCTAAGGAATTACAGGCACATCTGGAGGCCCTAAAGGGTCAAGCGTGTATCGACTGGAACGCCGGCGGCACGGAATTTCAAGTCTTGGCTTTCAGCCGCGACCGGGTCTTGGTGACCACGACGCAGCTGTTTGAGCTGGCTCCTCCGACGCCTCTCGAAAGGGTACTCCCCGATGTTCTAGAATACTGTCTCCTCCGGCCGCGGCTCGAGAGCGAACTCCGTGAGTACCTGAACGACGTGCTTACGGAAGCTGACGTCACACAGCTTCTCGCGCTGTTGCAGTCGTTCGAGTTGTTGGGAGTGAACGACATCGAGGGGAGTGTGGGGAGGCTATTCTTCAACGGACACCAATTCGGGGACAGATCGAGAGATATCGGAAAAGCACTGTCGACATTGCCACGGGCGGCACGTTCAGAACTCGATAGCTTGGTCGAAGCTGTGGCAAAGACGCCCGGCTTGCCGCCAGATCAGATTAAGGCGTCCCCGGAGATTAAGAAGTTGGCGGTCGGACTTGGTATCGTCGAGGAATCCACCGTTGCCAGCCCTGCCGGTAACGCAACATTTCTCACATCGCCTCGATTGGCCCCACCATCCGTCGGAAAAGAGACAGAGCATCTCGAAGATGACGTATTTCACCACGCGAAGATGCTACTGTCCTCACTACGCTTTGGGGAGCTGCGCTCATCCTCTGGTCGCGGCAGAATCATGAGTCCAGATGTACTAGTGACCGCTCTGCTTGAGCGAGACCGCGTTGGACCATGCACGGCGATTGGTCAAGATTACGTACTTCTTGAGGGCGAAGGTGTCATCAGAACCACCAGGGCGTCGCATAAACCAGGGGAGCAATTCTATATGGAGCTACGCCGTCGCGAGCCTGCGCGGATCGTTAAGAGTCTGTTGGAGTCAAATGACACTGCGTTGATGGACTCTAAGTGGACGACAAGCGCTCTTGAGCTTCCCTCGGGATACTCGGGGCCGGAGACTGCACGCGCGAGCGCCATTGCCCAAACCCCTGCGCGCGATGCCGAAACAATGAGGCGCTTTCTTGAGGAACTCAGGACATGAGCGATACCGATGCAAGGAAGGGTGATGATCTAGAGTTCAAGACCGCCGCTTACTTTCAGTCCCACGGATTTTTCGTGCGGCGCGGCGCGATGGTATCCATTGCAGCGGGTACAGCGGACGCGACGGATATTGACCTGTTGGGGCTGCGATTCAACTTGCCGCTGTCTGAAGAGCGACTTATTGCTGACTGCAAAGATCGCAAGCGGGCGAAGCCGTTTCAGCGCATCTTATGGATTCGTGGGCTAGCTGATTTCTCGAAAGCGTCTCGCGCTGTGGTAGTGTCGCCACACGCGCCTTGGCAGGCTCGGGAGTTCGCGGCAGCCGGAGGCATTGAGGTCGTTGATGTTGAGGAGATCGAGCGGTATTTACGGTCCACGGTGGCCGAGGTGCTGCCTTTTGGTGAGGCATCACGTGAACTAAACGTAAAACTCGCCCTTGCTCGAAAAAAGCTTCCTGACGAGCATCGTGGGCTCCTGAGGGAGGACAGCCGAACGCGAAACATGCTGGTGAGTGGTCATCCCCTCACGAACTTGAACCGGCTAATCCGAATCATCTCGGCGGCCGTTGTGATCGCGAAAAGTTCAACACCAGAGGGAAGCTGGTTCGCGCGGTACACGTATTTGAACGCCGTAGTGACCGCATCGCTGATGATGGTTCGATTTGCTGCCGAATGTAAATGGACTCCTATCCGCGACTGGTCAGATTACGCGAGAAAGAAGCTCACGTATGGCGATGTCCCGCCGGAGAAAGCGAAACAGCTAGCCCAGTTGGCCCTGAAAGAGCACTTCACCGACGGACTCCCCGCACCAGAGTACATGGAGGAGATAGTTCAAGCCATCGAACCCCTAATCGCACAACCGGTGGTCGCTGGGCTGATCCCTTACGCTGTGGACTTCCACCTGTTCGGCCGCGTTCTAGGCCATTTGCCCCCCGATTATGCGCCCCCTGTACTACGGGAGATGGAGGGGAGCGTCATGTCGATGGCGCGTAGAGTAGTGTCGGTGATTGGATACGCCGCGAACGTGTCCACCACCTTCCGTGATCTCACGGCTGCACGCGTTGCAGACCCCGGAGAGTCAACAACTGCCGTAGATGGGCCCCTTGTGGACCCGACGTCAACGTCACCAAAGAGGGCTAAGTAGGCGGAGCGGCATTCCGCGACTTCTACGCTTCTCGGAACGTTCGGCCACAAGTTGAAACTGTATGATCTCGCTGCGACAAATCCATCTACTGATCAGATATCTGGACGCTATTGACCAAGCGGTCGCCCGGAAACTGAATCGGACTCGGCCGTATCTGGAGACTCACCTCACTAGCGTGTTAGTTGACCTGCTCGACGATGCGGTACCGGAAGAAGAAGTTCTCGTATACCCACGACACCAATTTCGTGAGGAGTTCAGCGCTGGCGGCGAAGCTGTTACCGCCCGGCTCAAGGTCGACACTCATGAATACACACCCGACCAAGAGAATCACGTCACCCAGTCCGACATCGGGCTTGTCATTCGGTTCAATGACCACATTATGGAGGAGGAAACGTGGACCATGGCGTGGCTTCTTCAAGCCAAGCGGCTGTCGCCTAGGCTCAACAAGATACCAATGTTCACGGAGGCGTCGGCTTTTGCAGGCATCGATGCGGATCAGCAGCGACGAATTGAGCAACTAAATCAAGCGGTAGGCCTCGATTTCGTACGGTATCTCCTCTACTGTCCGCGGCCTTCCCAACTAGATGAGATAAGTCGCGCGAAACTTGCGCGTGTCCGAAATCAGACACTGAATCACTGCATCTTTGACTATGCTTCTGGATTGGAACTTCACCGCGACTTGTTATCTGACTCGCCGACCGTCGCGGCAGGGCTGTTCGTTACCTCTGCAGCAAAGGCACCGAAGAACCTGACAAGCGTTCACTCCGGGCTTTTCGCGACATGCCTGCCGCTGGCGTGGTTCCTCATAGGGCACATGGTTCCGCTTCCCTACGTTCGGAGTGCCTCGGTCTGGCAGAATGGTGGTGAGGGCCCTCCGTATGTTTTTGGAAGCCGCTTGAGGGAGGCGGACGACGAATCTGAGGCCGAGGACAACGACCTTACTACACATAGGGATGCCGAAGCGCTGGCTACAGGAATCGTTACCGGCGATCAAAGAGCGATCAAGTCGGTGCTGCAATCCAACAGACGGAGCGACTTGCGGGAGTTTCGCTTCCTCCCCGCCCACACACTCACATTGGAGATTGAAGTTGGAGGGGCCTTGGAGCAAGATCGGCGCAGGCTGGTTCGCCGCGACGAATGACTGCGTTCGGCAGTGAACGCCCGCGGTCTGCAATCAGTCAGCGGTTACGACGCCCGCCACTGCTATGCCTTACGGGATCCTCCTGATCGTCGGCGTCGTGGTGCAGATCGGGCTGCGGCTGTTCGCCCCCAGTCCGCCGCCCCGGCTTCGATGGGTGCGGCTGGGTGCGTCACGATGATCGGGGTCGACGATTACCGCGACCGCCACCGGGCGAAAGCGGCGCGCCCGGGGCGGCAGGCAAGTGACTGCTTAGTTCGGTGGTGCGTGGGTCTCGCATCGCTCCCGCCCGTCTCGACCGGATCGCGTCGCGAAGGTGGGAGAAGGGGCGGGGAAGAAACCATCGGCTCAAGTTTTCTCCCCCGCCCCTTCTCCCACGCCCTCATCCCCACCCCCACTTCCTTCTCACTTCCCCTCCGCAGAAAGAAAGGTCGCCGTCCGTCGCCGTCCGTCTTCGTCGTCGTCGTCGCTCGGCGAGTCGCCCCCGTCCAGAAGAACGCCGGTCAGTTGATGCTTCGCGGTCTTCCGGAGGGGAGAGCCCTTCGCGGTCGGTACTCCGTCCTCGCCTTCCCGGGCAACCGCGCAGCGGCCCGGGCAGCCCGGCCGCGGCCGATCGCGCCCGGCCGGCGGCTGACGCGACGCCCCCCGACGCGGGGGCGTCGGCCGGTCCGGATCAGCAGTTGGACGGGAGGACGTGGGCGCAGGTGCGCCAATCCGCGACGGCCTGGTCGTCGACGATTACGTGCGGCTTGGGCAGGAACGCGGCGAAGCAGTCCGCGATGCCCAGCTCGGCCGCCGCGGCGCGGGCGTAGGCCGCGCCGCCGGTGCTCCAGCAGTACAGCTCCGCGCCGTCCGCCGCGGCCCGCCGGACGTACGCGACCACGGCCGGCATCGGGATCCGCTTCGACCCGACCGTGCGGATCAGCGTGTCGTCGACGTCGACGTAGACGACGGTGCGGCGGGTGGCGACGGCTTCGGCCGGAGTGTCCATGGCGGCGAGTCTACGCGCGCCGCCGACGCATCGCGCCTCCCCGCGCCTGCCGTTCGCCTGCTGGGGCGGTCGCGGGCGGGCTTAGCCGTTCCGGCGGCGGCGGGTCAGGGCGCCGGCGGCGGCGGCGACCAGGGCCGTCGCGGCGGCCGGTTCGGGGACCGGCGAGGCGTCGACGCGGGCCAGGTCGACGATCGCGCGGTTGCCGCTGCCGTCGTCCAGGCCGCGGAAGAAGACGACGACGTTGCCGACCGGCACCAGCGTGCCGGTCGTGAACGTGTAGGCCGGCCCCTCGCTGAACGTGCCGTCCGGGAGCGACTCGTTGTCGACCGAGACCGGCGTGCCCAGGTCGGTGGCGAAGTCGCCGCTCGCCTTCAGGCCGTACTGCGTGGTCCCCTCGGCCGGGCCGCCGCTGCGGTCGCCGACCAGGAACCGGACGGTGTAGACCGTGTTGGGCAGGAACGGCACGTTCAGGTCCTGGGCCAGCGTGCCGTTGTCGATGCCGGCGTAGCGGAGCAGGTCGCCGCCGGTCGGGTTGCCGATCTGGTTGAACCCCTCGGTGAAGCCGCCGTTCGGCCCGGCCGGCGTGCCGTCGGTCGTGAAGTTGGCGGGCGGCGGGAAGCTCGCGGTCCCCACGCCGGCCTCGAAGCTTTGATTCAACACGACCAGCGGGGCCGCCTGCGCCACGCCGGACGCCGCCAACAGCGCCGCGGCGCTCAGAAACGTCAGCTTGTTCACGTCACCTCTCCTCGTTCGATGTGACCCGGGCCGACCCGCGCCCCGGGCCTCCACCCGGATCCGCCTGCGTCGACTCGAGGGTCCCCCAGTCTGACCCGCGGGGCCGGGGAGGGGAACGCGCAAAGCGCGGGAATCCGCAGTGGGCGGCGCGGCGCCCGAGGCGGCCTCGTGCGTGGCACGGGCGTCCCCCCCGCTCGCCCGACGGCACCGACGGTCGCACCCCGAGGGGATGGGACGCCCCGCCCTGTCCTCCGCCCGACCCGAGGAGCGAAGGACGCCGCCGGGGTGGACCCGGAGCTCGGGCCCGCCCGCGGGATCCGGGCGGGCCTGCCGGGTCGCGCGGTCGCGGCGAGGCGCTCGGCGGGTGCGGCCGCGGCGGGGGTGGTAGGATCGGGGGCGGTGAGGTTTTTGTCGCGCTGCCTTCGCGTGCTGCTCGACGTCGCCGCGGTGGCGTCGTTGCTGCTGGCCGTCGGCGTCGGGGTGCTGTGGGTGCGCGGGCGGGACAGTTGCGAGGTGATCCGGCACGTCCGGTGGTGGGAGGAGGGCGGGCGCGGCGTGCTCCGGTGGTACGCCGTCGAGTCGAGCGCCGGCGGGGTCGCGATCTACCGGGCTTCGTTGACGCCTGTCGCCCCCCGGCCCGACGGTCGGCTCGTGTCCGAGGGGTGGCGGGTGAACCGCGTTGTCGGGTTGAAGGAGTACCCGGTGCTGCACCTCCCCTATAAGGGCGTCCACGACGACCCGGCCGCCGGATTGCGTGGCTACAACGGCCGCTGGCGCGGTTTCCAGTTCGCGAGGTCGGTCGCGTCGAGCGTGGGAGGGTACACCCGGGAGGAGAGGACGCACCTGACGATGCCGTGCTGGGCGTGGCTCGTAGCGTTCACGGCGCTCCCCGCGGCGCGGGCCGTCGCGTTCGCCCGCCGCCGGCGTCGGGAGCGTTCGGCCCGGGCCGGCCTGTGCCCCGCGTGCGGGTACGACCTCCGCGCGACCCCCGCCCGCTGCCCGGAGTGCGGCCGGCAGCCGGCCAAGACGTAGCCGGCGGGATCGCTTTCCTTTGAGGTGCGGGCGTCCGGGCGTACTTTTGCCTTCCCGGCCCGGACTCTTCCTCCGTGTCCTCCGTGAGTCCGTGGTGGAAGCTAGCGCCGGACACGTCCGGATAACGTAGGTCCGACAAACTCGCGGGCCGGCGGGATGGGGGGCGAGTCGGGAGCGCGCGCCCGGACTCGCTCCGTAGGCTTACGGAACGATTCCGAAGTCTTCCGGGACGGAAGAATAGTCTCGCGGACCGGCAGCGCAGGACTGCGGGACGCCGGCGCAAGACCACGGAGCGGAAGAACAGGACTGCGGAACGGTCCCGCAGGCCTCGGGAACCGCTGAACTGTTCCAAAGGATTCGGGGGAACGCCCCGGAAGTCGAGGGGACCCGGAGGCTCGCCGCGGCGGTGCGGGGGGAGGAAGTGGCACGGAGCCACGAGGTAGAGATCAAGCAGCAAGGGACCGAGTGGGGACGGGTCGTGTCCGCACTCGGTCCCTTATTCCCTACTCCACCACTCCGTGCCTCAGTGCCTTCGTGCCTTTGTGCCTTCTTCGCCCCCCGCGCGACGAGTCGCCCTACCGGGCCGGCACAGTCTCGATCATGTCGACCATCTTCTGCTTGGCGGCGCCGCCGACGATCAGGATGCGCTGGCCGTCGGGGATCAGGCGGTGGACGGCGCGGGGGGTGTTGGTGCTGTGGAGCTCCCACTTGCCGCCGTCGGCGCTCAGGCGGAACAGTTCGCCGGTGACGACGCTGGCGTAGACGTTGCCGTCCACCGTGCAGGCGGCGGGGCCGAAGCCGTTGCGGCGCTCGCCGGGGAGCGGCGGGCCCTTGCGCCACGTGCCGGTGCGGGTGTCCAGGACGTCCACGTCGAGCTGCGACTGGTTGTTGTCGTCGAAGCCGCCGATCACGAACACCTCGTGCCCGCGGGTCGTGACGATCAACGCCCGGCGGACGAACGGCTGCTCGAGCTTCGTCCACCCCTTCTCCGGGGCCGACAGGTCCAGCACGTCGGCGTGCGACGGCCAGACCGACTTCTCCTTGCCGCGCTGCTCCCAGCCGCCGAGCAGGTAGAGCCTGTCGCCGACGACCGCGACGTCGTGCGACGACCGCGGGGTCGGGGCGGGCGGGAGCTGCTCCCACCTGCCGACGGCCGGGTCGAACTTCGCGACCTCGGCGGTCGAGTGGTTGTCCTTCGGCTGGCCCGGGGCGTTGCGCGGGGCCATGCCGCCGGCGCGGTAGATCGCGCCGCGGTGGGCGACCAGGTTCATCCCCTGGAGGATCGGGCCGCCGGGCAGGTCTTCCCACTTCGCCTCGGAACCGCCGCTGACGGACTTGAGGTTCAAACGGCGGAACTTGCCCGATACTGTCGCGGTCGAGTAGTCGTGCGTGGTCGCGGTGTGCCCGCCGTAGACGTAGAGCCAGCCGTCGAGCGTCGCGGCGCCGAAGCTGGAAACCGGCTCGGCGAGCTTCGCGAACGGCGTGGCGACGGGGATCGACGGCGACTGCACGGCCGACGCGGTCTTGGCAGTCGCGGCCGCGTGCTCGGCGACGAGGGTCGCGTAGCGGCGCTCCTGCGTGTACGCCTGCTCGCCGCGCTTGCCGGCGGCGTCCACCCAGTGCCGGGCCCACGCGCCGTAGCGGCCGGGCTGGGCGAACGACTCGGTGTAGCCGTCGGCATCCGTCTTCTGCGTCGACTGGCCGGCGTCGGGGTGGATGATCTTCACCTCCTGGCCGGCGAACGGCTTGCCGTCGGCGACGAGGCGGAAGCGGATCCCCTTCTCGGTCTTCGCGGGGATCAGTTCGATCGGGACGCCCTTACCGACGACCGTCTTCGCGTCGAACGCGTCGCCGAGGATCGCCTTGGGGTAGTAGACGAGCAGGTAGGCCGGCGAGTCGCCGCGCTGCCGCACGCCGAAGTCGGCGACGCCGTGCACCGTGCGGGTGCCCGAGCCGGTGAGCGGCACCGTCATCGAGTGGGCGGCGGTCGTGGCGGCGAGCGGCGCGTCCTGCCCGGCCGCATCCCGCAGCGACAGCTTCAGGCCGCCGGCGAGGCGGTCGGTCTTCACGCTCTCGTCGACCGCGAGCGTCTCGCTGAGCACGACCGTCGCCTTGCTGCCGTCGGCCTCCGGGAGGACGAACGGGAAGTGGGCCGACGCGCGGCCGGCGAGCAGGGAGAATGTTAAAACGAGAAACGAAAAACGTAAGCGGGGCATAGGGGCTCCTTCTCTTGCAATCGGCGTGAATCAAGTGGCACGGGCATCTTGCCCGTGGACTGCCGCGTGAGGTTGGCGGATCAACGTCATTCGCCTGCCCACGCACCCGTTCATGGGCAGGATGTCCATGCCACGACTGCGTCTCTATTGGTCCTCTCTGCGCTCTCCGCGTCTCCGCGGTGAACCCTCTTCGAACGGTTAGAACCCGAAGTCGAACTCGGCGTCGTCGCCGCGCGTGTTCCAGAGGCGCATGTCTTCGAGCTCGGTGGCGGTCTTCGGCTCGACGTGGCCGTCGAAGAAGGCGGTCAGGACGGTCTTGTCGTACCGGCCGACGGGCAGCCCGCCGGCGATGCCGGTCTTGGCGACGGCCTTCCCCTGCTCGGCGACCCACCAGCGGCGGTCCGGCCCGGGGGAGTGGCCGCGCGGCGGCTGGACGTAAAAGTAACCGTCCCACTCCCCGGCGTCGGGGCGGCGCGACTCGGTGAAGACGATCTGCTCGGCCGCCCGGCGGACCTCCGAAGCCTTGAACATCACGTGCTTGCCGGTGTTCGGCCGGTCGCCGACGTACCCCTGGAAGAACCCGCCGTCGTGCCCGCCCATGAAGACGCTGTTCAGGCCGAACCCCGCGTACAGCCCCTTCTGGTAGTCGGTCTCCGGGACGTTGTCGTAGTAGTAGACGATCGGCCAGACGTCGCCGACGTACCGGATCAGCCGCCACGGGTAGCGCTGCGACGTCGGCGTCCCCACGATCGTGCCGTCGGGCAGCTCGGCGGTCACCGGGACGCCGTTGACGACGGCCGGCGGGTAGCCGAGCAGGAGCGCGCCGCGGTTGTCGAGCGAGTACTGGACGTACCCGGTCACGAGCTGCCGCAGGTGGGCGGCCGCCTTCACCTTCGCCGCGCTGCGGCGGGCGCCGGACAGCACCGGCATCAGCATCGAGATCAGCAGGGCGATCACCCCGATCACGACCAGCAGTTCGACGAGCGTGAATCCGCGGGAGCGTTTCATGACGGACCTCGGACTTAAATGGCGGCGGGCAATTCGGCCCGCGGGGCAAGCCGGCAACGGCGACGCACGACGCGAACCGGAGCCTTAGGCCCGGCGGCGGCGGCGGCGGAGGGCGGCGACGCCTGCGGCGACCGCGACCAGACCGACGGCGGCCGGCTCGGGCACCAGCGTCTGCGTGTCGACCGCGATCTCGGCCATGCTGGTCGACCCGCGGGCGGCGGTCCACTCGATCGTGTAGCTCGCGGCGTTGCCCGGGAGCTCGAACGAGATCGCGCGCTCGACGTTGAAGCTGGTCGCGCTGCTGCCGCGGGTGAAGAACAGCCGCTCGTAGTCGAACGACGGCAGCGAGTCGACCCGCTGGCCGTTCACCAGCAGCCGGGAAAAGTCGGTCTCGACCGGGTTGTCCGGTGTCGACGCGACCCAGAGGCCGTCGGTGTCGAACAATGCGTTCGCGGTCGTCGTGATCTGGAGCAAGAACTTGGTGACGACGGCGTCGGGGCGGTTGTAGCTCGGCACCACCGTGTTCATCCGGATGATGCCGGAGCCGGCGTAGAGGTTGCCGGTGCTGGTGACGGTCGCGCCGCTGGTCGCGTGGTTGGCGTCGAACGCGTTGGCGGGGCCGTTCGGGTTGACCGCGAGCGGGTCGGTGGACGGCGTGGGCGCGGGCCGGAGGTTGGCCGACGTCGAGGTGAAGGCGTCCCAGTGTTGGTAAGTCGTGAGTTCCGCACTGGCTTGCGCCGCGGAGGTGGGCCGGCCCCAGCTCGGCTGCTGGTAGGCGACGGCTGCCCCGGCGGACGAAGCACCAAGGAAGAGGGCGGCGGGAACGGAGACAACGCGCGTGAGATTCATTCTCAACTCCTTCTGTGGCAGCAGAGGGTACTGAGAATCAGTCTCACGTCAAGCTAAAAATGACAAGCGGTTGACCCGTGCTTTCGGATCGGCTCAGTCGAACTCGAACGCGTCCTTTGCCATCACGATCGGGCGGTTCTGCCCGATGTTCAGCAGGAAGCCGGCGGCCATGAAGCTGGTGACGAGCGAGCTGCCCCCGTAGCTGAGGAACGGGAGCGTCACGCCCGTGACCGGGAACATGCGCAGCGCGACCATGATGTTCAGGAACGCCTGCCCGGCGAAGAACGTGACGATGCCGACGGCGACCAGCTTGCCGAACGGCTCGCGCGTCGCGGCCGCGATCTCGATCCCGGCCGTGAACAGCGCGAAGTAGGCCCCGAGGACGACGGCGACGCCGAACAGCCCGAACTGCTCGCCGACCAGGGCGAAGATCATGTCGTTGTGGGCCTCGGGGACGTACCGGCCGACCGGGATGTTCCCCATCCCCTTGCCGGTGAACCCGCCGGAGCCGAACGCGATCACCGCGTGCTCCTGCTGGTAGCCGACGCCCTGGAGCAGGGTCGGGTCGTCGCTGAACATCGACTGGACGCGCTCGCGCTGGTAGTGCTTGACCAGCATCGGCAGGTGCTTGAGCACCGGCACGCTCGGGCAGACCGTGCAGCCGGCCATCTTGCACGTGCCGCTGAACCAGAGGAGCGGCGCGAACGCGACGCCGATCCCGAGGATCGCCAGCAGGTGCCCGAGCTTGGCGCCGGCGACGAACAGCATGACGAACAGGGCGGGGATGAACGTCAGCGCGGTGCCGAGGTCGGGCTGCTTCAGGATCAGCGCGACCGGCCCGAAGCAGAGCGCGAACGGCGCGAGCAGGCCGGAGAACGTGCGGTAGTTCGAGCGGAAGCGCAGGTACCGCGCCATCACGGCGCAGAACCCGAGCTTGACGAGCTCCGACGGCTGCATCGAGAAGCCGGGGAAGCTGATCCAGTTGCTCGCGCCGTTGATCACGTGGACGCCCGGCAGGCGGACGACCGTGCCGGCGACCGTGTAAAGCACGAGCAGGATGCTGAGGAAATAGAACCCCCAGGCGAAGCGGCCCAGGTACGTGTAGTTGGCGGCCTGGAACGCGACCATGCAGCCGAAGCCGATGAACAGGAAGATCAGCTGTTTCTTGCCGTCGGCCGGGTTGTCGCCCCAGATGCTGATCACCCCGGTCGACGAGAGGACCAGCACCGCCGCGATGACGGGCCAGTTGGTGGCGATCGCGAGTTGTTGCCAGAACTTCAGCACGGCTTAGTGGGCAGCGGGCGGTCGGCAGCGGGCAGTGAAGGCGGCGTCGTGGCACGGGCATCTTGCCCGTGGACCGGAGGGTGGAGTCGGCGGATCGCCGTCACCCGCCGCCCCAAGCACCCGGCACGGGCGGGATGCCCGTGCCGCGGAGAAGTGCCCGCGGCGCCCGGCGATTCTCACCGGTTTCGTTATTCAAACAAGGCCGCGGGGACGGCATCTTCGGGCCGGTTCGGGGGCATGATCAGCCAGAGGAAATCGCCCTTGCGGGGGGCCGTGCGGGCGGGGAGCAGGACCTTGATGACGCGGCCGTCGGCCTGGTCGGTGTGGGCGACGCAGCTGACCATGCGCGAGCCGGGGGCGGCGGCGGAGTGGCCGACCGCGACGACCTCGGCGGGGACGGCGTCACCGTCGCGGAAGGTGCGGAGGACGCGGCGGCGGCGCGCCACGGCCACGAGGAACAGCACGGGGACGAACGGCACCAGCATCAGGGCGGCGAGCATCTCGCGGCCGAGGTCGGCGGGCTGGGTGCGGCCAGTCCAGCGGGTCGGGTCGGCGGGGTCGACGTAGAGCGGGACGAACGTGCGCGTCAGGATCTGCTCGCGCCGCCCGCCGAGCGGGCCGAAGACGCGGTGCTCCTGGCCGTCGTGGGTGAACGCGAGGTAGACGTTGACGTCGGGCGGGAGGACCTTGTTCTTCGGGGCCTCGCCGCCGCGCTCCCAGCTCAGCACCTCCGCCTGCACCTTCTGGCCGCGGGTGATCAGGCGGCGCTCCTGGTTCCAGAGGTAGAGGCGCGAGACCGCGTAGTAGGTCGCGATCACCGCGAGCACGATGGCGAGCAGCCACCAGACGCGGACGCGGCGCTCGGCCCAGGCGCGGCGGCGCACGGCGGCCGTGACCTCGCGCGGGGCGTCGGGGGGCGGGGGGAGCTCGTCGGACGCGGCGGGATCCGGGACGGGGTCGGTCAAGGCGCGGTTCTCCGCGGGCGGGGACGGGTGGAAACGGCACGGCTACTTCGACTTCTGAAGGTAGCCGTGTTCGAGGCAGGCATCAAGGATCGCGTTGGCGACCGGGCCGGCGTCCTTGCCGCCGCTGCCGCCGTACTCGACGAGGACCGCGAACGCGATCTTCGGGTCCGTCGCGGGGGCGAAGCCGATGAACCACGCGTGACCGAGCTCGGTGCCGCTGTTGCCCGAGCCGCGGTACCAGGGCATGTCCCTGTTGGGCACGTCAGGGGTGCTGGGCTCGTAGAACTTGCGGACGACCTTTCCGTTCTCGTCGCGGAGGCGCTTGCCGGTCGCCGGGTCGTGCTCGATCGTGTTGAATTTTGCGGCCTGGGCGGTGCCGGTCTTCCCGGCGACGAGCAAATCGTCGCGGCGGAGGATCGCGCCGGTGCCGGCGGCGCCGTTGACGACTGCGATCATCCCCTGGTGCGCCTCCTCGACGGCCTGCGCGTTCAGCTTCAGGTCGCGGCGCTCGACGTGCGACGACTCGCCGGCGAGCAGGTGCGGGCGGACCCACGTGCCGCGGCGGGCGATCGTCGCGGCGACGTTCGCCATCTGGATCGGGGTCGCCAGCACCTGCGACTGTCCGATCCCGCTGAACCACGTCGCCGACCGCCAGTTCGGCACCTTGACCTGCCCGGGGACCCGGCCCTCGACCTCCGCGAGCCCGATCTCGGTGATCCGGCCGAGGCCGAACTCCTTCATCCAGTGGCCCAGGCCGTCCATCTTCAGGCGGTCGGCGGCGATCTCGAAGTAGACGTTGCACGACCGCTCGCACGCGTCGGAGAAGGTCAGGAAGCCGGTCGGGTGGGGGGCGGACGACGGGACCGGATGGTGGGCGGGGTTGGCGAGCAGGTGGCCGAACTTCGACGCGACCCAGCAGCGGCCCTCCTTGCGCAGGCGGCCGTCGATGCGGAGGAACCCCTCGCACTCGATCGTCTCCTCGGGCCGCAGCACGCCGGCGGTCATCGCGGCGAGGCCGACCAGCGGCTTGACGGTCGACCCCGGCTCGAGCGCGGCCTGCGTCGCGCGGTTGATCAGCGGGCGGTCGACCTGGTTCTTCAGCAGGGTCGGGTAGAGTTGCTCGAACTGGTTGACGTCGTACGTCGGGTTGCTGACCAGCGCCCGGACCTGGCCGGTCGGCACGTCGATCACGACGGCGGCGCCGTACATCGCGTGCTCCGGCATCTGCACGACCCGGAGGTCCTTGCCCGGGTTCTTCGGGTCCCCGGTCTCGACGTACCGGAGGAACGCCTCCTGCACGCGCATCTGCAGCTCCATGTCGATCGTGACCCGGACGTCCTGCCCGGGCTGGGGCGGGACCGTCTCGAGCACGGTGTCGCGGCCGGTCTGGCGGACGACCGTGCCGCGCGCGCCGCGGAGCTGGCGCTCGGCGAGCCGCTCGAGGCCGGCGCGGCCAATCATGTCGTTGTAGAAGTACTTCTTCGACTCGTCCTTGTCGACGTTCGGGTCGGCCTCGAGGTCCTCGCGCATGACCGGGGCCATGTGGCCGACGACGTGGCAGCCGATGTCGTGGTACGGGTAGTTGCGGCGGGTGCCCTTCTTCAGCTCGAGGCCCGGGCACCGCTCGCGCATCTTGTCGAGCTGGATGTACGCGTCGTTGTCGATCGCGCGGAGGATCGGGTGCGTCTCGGTCTGCTCGGACACCGTCACCTTGAAGTTGTCGATCTGCGGCCCGGCCTGCGAGTCGTCCGTCAGCCAGCGGAACCACGAGTCGCGGTCCTCCTTCTGCTCGCTGTCGTGCTTCTGCTTGGCCTCCTCGTACCGCTTGTAGAGGACGTACCGCTGGCGGAGCTTGACCCGGCGGACGATCGACGCGCGGACCTCCTCGATCTCGTCCGGCGTCTTGCCGGAGATCTCGGCGAACTTCGCCCAGAGCGCCTTGAGGTCGGCCTTGACGGCGTCGACCTCGGCGTCGACCAGGCGGACCCGCTCGTCGCGGCTCCCCTTGTACGCGCCGCGGGACTGCAGGCGGCCGCGGGCCTGGATCCGCAGCCACTCCCTGCTCTCGGGCGCGTCGACGTCGATCGCGCGGTAGTCGAGGGCGGCGTCGACGCACGGCGCGTCCTCGGCGATCGTCCGCCCCTTGACGTCGAGGATCCGCCCGCGCGACGTCTCGATGTGCGACTGGCGGCGGCCGGTCAGCGCGGCGCGGGCCTGCCAGTCGGCCCCCTGCACGACCTGCAGCCACCCGGCGCGGAGCACCAGCAGCAGCGTGAACCCGGCGAGCGCCCCGAGCAGGATCTTGATCCGTCGTTCGAACATCCGTGCACCGTCCGTGGTGTGAGGGGCCGCCCGGCGCGCGTCACTTGCGCGGCTTGCGGAAGCCGAACGCCCTGCGCATCCGCTGGAGCGGGAACAGGACGACCGGCGCGAGCAGCGCGGTGTACAGGGCCCCGCCCAGGTGCGCCAGCACGCCCGCGCCGCCCCGCTCCGCCGCGCCGTGCAGCAGCGGGTAGACCCAGCCGTGCACCGTTAATACCACGGCGGACAAAATCCCGCCCAGCAGCGCCAGCGTAAAATGCGTCAGCGGGTGGTCGCGGTACACGATCTCCTGCACGCTGAGCACCGACGCCGCGACCAGCGCGTAGCACAGCGCCCACGTCCCCAGCGGCTGGAGCGTCAGCAGGTCCTGCATCAGCCCGAGAAAGAACGCGCCCAGCAGCACCGGCTCGCGGGCGCCGTTGATCCCGAGGAACACGACGACCATCAGGACGAAGTTCGGCGCCGCGTCCCGCACCTCGACGAACCCGCGCAGCGCGACCTGCGCCCCGAGGGCGACGTAGGCGAGGATGAAGTAGGTGAGCCAACGCATGAACAGCGGGCGGTAGGCAGTCGGCAGAGCAGGCTTCTTCCCTGCCTACCGCCTACTACTTTCTCAACACCAGCACCTCGGGCAGGGTCCGCAGGTCCATCCGCGGCTTGACGACGATCTCCGCGAACAGCGGCTTGCTCGGGAGCGGGCGGACCGACTCCACCTGGCCGAACGGGCGGCCCTGCACGATCTTTCGGTAGTCCGCCGGGTCGCTGACGATCACGATGTCGCCCGGCCTCAGGACGCCCTCGACCTCCTTGACGGTCAGGTTCTCGACCCGCATCTCGCCGCCGGTGCCGCGGACCGACGCCTTCGGCAGGCCGAGCGTCACGATCGCGCCGTTGTCGTACCGGGCGAACTCGGCGGCGATGGTGGAGTCGCGGTCGGTCACGAGCCGGACCCGGCCGCCCTCGACGAGCTTGCCGACGACGCCATCCGCGTAGATCACCGGCGTGCCGACCGACGTGTCGATGCCGCCCGTCGGCATCAGCGACAGCGACGCGCGGGTCGGCGAGCCGTCCCCGCCGATCACGGTGACCGGCTTGAAGTAGTCGAGCAGCGGGCCGAATTTCTTCCGCTCGGCCTCGACCAGTTTGAGCTCCTGGAGCTGGCGCGTCAGGAACGACACCTGCTGGCGGAGCACCCCGTTCTCGGCCGCCAGCTCGTTGTCGGTGCGGAACCGCTCCTCGCCGGGCGGCGGGGTCTTGCGGGCGAACTTCGCATGGACGTACGCCGCGATCGACCGCACCGGCTTGACGACCGGCACGAGCAACACGTCCGCCTTCCCCTGGGCCCGGCGCGTGACCGACGGCGGGATCGCGATCGCCCCGAGCAAGGCGAGCATCACCAGCACGAAGAAGACCTGGTTGAACGAGCTCGAAGACATCCGTGTCTCAAGTCAGAGAAAGCGACGAAGCGGCGGGGCGGCGATGGCACGGAGCGACGAAGGGGAAGACCGGCCGTGACCCGCCCCCTTCGTCGCTCCGTCGCTCCGTCGCTTTTCGCTACGTGCCGGTCACCCCTCGTCCGCGTCGCTCTCCATCGTGTCCTTCCAGAGCTCGAGGTTCTCGAGGTACACGCTCGTGCCCCGGGCGACGCACGTCAGCGGGTCCTCCGCCAGCTTCACGTCCAGCCCGGTCGCGTTGCTGATCACCGTCGTCAGCCCGCGCAGCAGGCTGCTGCCGCCCGCCATCGTGATCCCGTTGTCGACCAGGTCCGCCGCCAGTTCCGGCGCCGCCTGCTCGAGCGTCTGCGTGACCGCCTGCACGATCGCCGTCACCGGCTCCTGCAGCGCCTCGCGGATCTCCTCCGCCGTCACGATCGTCTTCCGCGGCAGCCCGCTGATCATGTCGCGGCCGCGCACCTCCATCGACGGCTCGTCGTCCCCCCACGGCGCGGCCGACCCGATCTCGATCTTGATCCGCTCGGCCATCTGCTCGCCGATCGCCATGTTGTACGTCTTGCGCATGTGGTTGATGATCGCCTCGTCGAAGTCGTCACCCGCCACCCGCTCCGACCGGCAGACGCTGATGTCGGCCAGCGAGATGATCGCGACCTCCGTCGTCCCGCCGCCGATGTCCACGATCATGCTCGCCGTCGGCTCGGTCACCGGCAGCCCCGCCCCGATCGCCGCCGCCATCGGCTCCTCCACCAGGAACACGCGCCGCGCCCCCGCGCGCTCCGCGCTGTCCAGCACCGCCCGCTTCTCGACCGCCGTGATCCCCGACGGGATCGCGATCACCACCCGCGGGCCGATGAAGTGCTTCCGCCCGTGCACCCGCCGGATGAAGTAACTCAGCATCGCCTCGGTGATCTCGAAGTCGCTGATCACCCCGTCCTTCAGCGGGCGGATCGCCGTGATGCTCCCGGGCGTCTTGCCCAGCATCTCCTTCGCCACCAGCCCGACCGCGTTGCCGTTCTGCAGCACGCGGTTCGTCCCCTTCTTCACGGCGACCACGCTCGGCTCGTTGAGCACGATGCCCTCACCCTTGACGCACACCAGGGTGTTGCACGTCCCGAGGTCGATCCCCATGTCGACGCTGAACATGCCTAAAAAGCGGTCAAAGATCACGTGGCGACTCCTGGAAAATCCGACACCTCCCGCGCGGCCCCGGCGGGCCGCACGGACCGTCACGCACCCCTGGCAGGGGTATCGACCAGAAAAGGGGACGACACTAGAAGATGGCGGGCGTGGGCAAGCCTGGCGGACTCACCCACGTCGCAGGAGCGGACACACAGGCGCCCCCGGACGCCCGCGCGGGAATAACCATCGCTCGCGCACGCTGTTGCGGGACCTGCGGTCCGGGCCGGTCTTCCAGAACCCCGGGAACGGGCTCAGCCTGCACTCCCGCAGACCGACGAACAGCCCGAACCAAATGCCCGGTACGCAAGGGGTAGGGTACATGAACCAACGATTGCCTGCAAACCCGCGGGAAATGGGGGACGTGGGCAGGAAATGCGCGTTGTGACGACGCGCGAAGCCGGGGCGCCTGCTCGCGTGATGCGGATCGAACCCCCGTGGCACGGACGATCAGTCGTCCTCCCGGGAATGGCCCGGCGTCAGCGCGAACGTCGCCTTGTAAGCCCCCTGCTTGGTGTAGTACTGCACGTCCCCCTCGAGCCGCGCGTTGTTCCCCCTGCCCGTGACCGCCCCGTCGACCCGGATCACCAGCTTCGGCGACACCACGTAAAGCGTGAACCGGCCCGTCTTAGCGCTGTAGTTCAGCCGCGACGTGTGCTCGAACGCCAGCGGCCCGTCGAACGTCACCTCGCCAAACAGATCCCCCTTCACCTTCCCCACCCGTAGCGTCATCCCCCCCTCGACGTCGCCGTCGACTTCCGCGTGGCGGCCGGCCCACTCGCCGACGAGCTGCGCGGCCGGAACCGGCTTCGGGTTCGGCTTGGGCTTGGGCGTGGGCTTCGGTTTCGGCTTCGGTTTGTTCGGGGTCGGATGATGACCGGGCGACGTCGGATCGGACGGCGCAGACGGATTCGATGGCGCCGGGCTCGACGGCAGTGGCGCCGACGGCTGACCAAACACCGGCGGCGGCGGGGCGCTGGGCAGGCACTCGGCCCCCAGGAACACGCTCGGCGCCGCCAGCAACTGCCGCGACTCCAGCATCTCGAACATCGGTCGATTCGCCGTCCGCATCGCGCCGCACTCCTCTCCCCCCGCAGCACCCCGTTCCGCCGCAACCCCTCAGGGGAGCGCGCCGGCTAACGAAACGCCTCATAAAATTAGTCGGCGCGCCCACCCCCCGACATGAACGCCAACCCCTCAAGCACCGCACGATCCCGACAAACGGGGCCTTGCACGCACAGGTGTAACAGGCGGCAAAGTCCGGCCTTGCGGGCGCGCCCGTCGAGTGCTTTGCGCCAGTTCGGTGTCAAAATCGGGTTGTGTCAGGGCACTCATCCGGTAAAGTGGGACCCACCATGGCCGAACCCCGCAGGCTTCGCTTAAGTGACGTTCGAAGCGTCTTCCGCGTGATCGGTGAAGTCCGCGAGCACGGCGGCGAGCCGAAGATCTGGCGGCCGCACATGGTCAAGCGCCTCTGCAAGCTGTTCGGCGCCGAGATCGTCGTCTCCTCCGAGGTCCACGCTCAGACGAGCAAGACCCCCGGCAAACTCAAGCTGATCGACATCGGCTGGGGCTGCGACGGCGAGGAAAACGTCTGGGAGATCCACTCCGAGCGCGACGACGAGAACCTCGAAGCATGGCGGATCGCCGCCGGTCAGGTGCCCGAAGCCCAGGCCGCCGCCGCCAGCAACGGCGCGGCCGTTGAGGTGCCCGTCCGCCCCATCAAGCCGGTCTACGGCGGCAAATCGTTCGTCCTCTCCCAGTGCCCGCTCCCCCACATCAACGCGGTCGACCAACTCGGCGTCCACCGCGCGTTCGGCGAGGCGCCGTTCAGCTCCGCCGAGCACCGCCTGATCCGCCTGTTCCACACCGAGCTCGGACGCCTCTGGCGCAAGGACGTCCTCCGCGCCGCCAAGGACCCCCACCACGACCTCCCCCCTCGCCTCTCGCAGACCCTGACCGAGCTCCTCGCCGGCCGCAGCGAAAAGGAGATCGCCGCCCGCCTCGAGCTCTCGCGCCACACGATCCACAACTACGTCAAGGCCCTCCACCAGCGCTTCGAAGTCTCCAGCCGCGGCGAACTCCTCGCCAAGGCCGGCGCCGCCTCGAAACCCGACTTCACCCCCAAGCTGAGCATCACCCTCCCCCGCCAGGAAAAGGGCGCGGCGAAGGACTGAGAATCGGTCCCGCTCAGTAGGCACTCGCCGACGTTTAGCCGGCCCGCTTGCGGGCCGCGTCCTGCGGTCCCCCGCCCGCGCCCCGTCCGCAAACCCGCTCGAACCATCCACCGCCCCCTCGCCCCGTCACTGCTTCAACTCCACCTCCGTCTCCTTCCCCGACGCGATCGTCACCTCCTGCGCGTTCGGGTCCGCCGGCATCCCCGCGTGCATCGGCTTGGTCGACACCGTGTACGGCCCCGGCGGCACCTCGTCGAACTGCCAGCTCCCGTCCGGCTTCACGTTCATCGACCCGCCCCACTTGCCGATCTGCTCGCCCGGCGGCGTCACGTGCACCGTCCCCCCGCCCGCCGGCTTGCCCTTCCCGTCCACAACGCGCCCCTTGAGCACGCCCGTCGCGACCAGCTGCACCGTCAGCGGCCGCTGCACCGGCACCTCGAACAGCTTCAGCCCGTCCGTATGAAACCGCCCCTTCGCGTGCGCCCACACCTGCGCGTACCCGCGCGGCAGCCCGTCCAGCGTGAACGCCCCCTTCTCGTCGGCCGTCGTCTCCGGTCGCGCCGGCGAGTTGTACCCCCGCCCGTCGATCCCCATCACGTTGCTCGTCCGCACGCTCACCCCCGCCAGCGGCTTGCCGTTCTCGTCGACCACCGTGCCGGTCAGCTTCGCCACCGCCGCCAGCTCGATCGTCAGCCGCCGCGCCGACCCGTCCCGGAACACCTCGTGCTGGATCAACCGCGGCGCGTACCCCGGCGCGCTGGCGACGACGCGCCCCCGCCCGGCCGGGATGTTCGCCAGCTCGACGCGCCCCAGCTTGTCCCCCGCCGCCGTCGCCGCGACCTCCCACGCCGGCTGCCCGTGCCCGCGCTCCGCGCCACCCCCTTGCGGCGCCGGCTTCTGCGTCTCGACCACGAGCTGCGCGCCCGGCACCGGCTTCCCGCTCGCCATGTCGAACACGTCCGCCCGGATCGTCGCCCCCTGCGCCGCCCGCTCCCCCCCGACCCGCCCGTCCACCACCGCCACCCCGTCCGGCACGCTCACCCTCTTCCAGTCGATCTTCGGCGTCAGGTAGACGTCGATCCGCGGCGCCGCCACCGGCTGGCGGAAGTTCGGCTGGTCCGCCATGAACGTCGTCCGCGGGTCGTTGAACACCTTGTGCCAGTTCTGAGGCACCCAGACCGTGAACGACCAGTCGTACCGCGTGTCCGCGCCCTTGTCCTTGTCGTCGCGCAGGAATGGGCTGTGCTGCGGCCCGTCGTGCAGCACGATCTGCACCGGCGCGGCCGACCGCACCGCCGCCAGCGCCTTGAGCGCCTCGTTCAGCGCCTGCATGTCCCCGCGGTACAGGAACACCGACTCCCCCCCGCCGAACGGCGGCCCCTCGTACCACCCGACCCGCGACTTCAAATTCGCAACGTCCACCGCCCCGCTCGGCCACCCCGCGTCGTTCACCGGCGCGTTCCCCCGCCCCACCATGATCAGCGCCGGCGCGACGCGCGCGACCCCGAGCAACACCAACACCGCGACCAGGCACTTGAGGCGCGACGGCCCGCAACGAGGACGATGCATGAGACGCTCCGTGCAAGACAGACCTGAAGACCCGCCCGCATAGACGCCCGCCCCGCCGACAGGTTCCCAACCCAACCCATGCCCGCCCCCGCAAAGTCGTCATCCTGAGGGAGCCTTAGCGACCGAAGGATCTGGCCGCGAACGGCAAAGCCCCCGACTCGCCGAACGACGCTCGCGGACAGTTGGCTGATCGTCGCCGCCCAGCCCCGCCCCCCTACTTCCGATGCGTCAGCCCCTTCATCCCCAGATCATCCCGGATCGCGTTCGCCGCCGCCCACAGATGCGTATCCCCCTCCAGCAGCTTCACCACCGCCGTCGTCGACACGCCCAGGTTCACCGCCACCGCCGCCGGATTCCCCCCCAGCGCCAGCAACAAATCGAGCACCAGCCCCCCCGCCGCGGCGTACAGCGGGTGCCGGTGCGACGCCTCGATCTGGTTCTGCCGCCGAATCGTCAAAAACCAGTCCGGCGGCTCGAAGTGCGCCAGATCGACCGGCTCCCGCAGCTCCGCCGCCAGCTTCAACCGCAACCGCCGGTACGCGTGCAGCTTGTTCTCATTGAGCGACCGATACTCCGTCGCCGTCGCCGAGATCGTGGTCGGCAAATGCACCAGCCGGACCCCGTTCGACGTCTTCTGCCGCTTCTGCCCCCCCGGCCCCCCCGACCGAAACGTGTCCCACCGACACTGCCCGAGAAACGCATCCTCGTTCAGCAGTCGCGTCGACGAATAAACCGGTTGCGCCACGCGCCGGAGCGTACCCCCGCCCTAACTCTCCCGACAACGCGCGATCCCCCAAAGGCGGCATGCCCACTTCAGTGGGGCATGTCCCCCGCCCTACCGCCCCCCCAACAACGGCAACTGCACCTTCACGCTCCGGTCCGCCCCATCATCCAACCCCGGCGCCGCCCCGATGAACTGCTTGTCCACCATCTTCACGTCCCGCACCGGCGGCGCCACCCTCGGCCTCAGGTCCGGCGCGTCCGCCCCGTCGTGCCGCTTCAGCACGTTGTAATACTGATCCCGCTGCGCCGGCACCCACCCCGCGTCCCGGATCAGCCGGCAGATCTCCCGCTCCTCCAGCTTGTACGTCGTCCCCGCCGCGCTGACGACGTTCTCCTCCATCATCACCGACCCCATGTCGTTCGCCCCGAAGAACAGCGCGAGCTGCCCGATCTTCGGCCCCATCGTCACCCACGAGCTCTGCAACGACGCGACGTTGTCGAAGAACAACCGCGCAATCGCCAGCGTCCGCAGGTACTCGTCCGCCCCCGCCATCCGAACGACCCGCCCGCGCAGCACGTCCTCGTTCGTCGAATCATCGAACGCCCCGTGCGCCGCCGGATCCCACTCCTTCGCCCGCCCCAGCGGCGTGTTCTCCCGCTGGAACGGCCAGTGGATGAAGGCGGTATACGAGCCTGCATTCTGAACCGGACGAAGCTGAGCGACGTGCTCGTTCCGCAGCCCGTAGAGCCCAGGATACGGCGATCTCTCAAACACCCCAGGCCACCTGTGCATCACTCGTGCGGCAACGCGCTCGGCCGCACCGAAATTGCACGCTTCCGGCCCGGTGCGCCACCCCCCAACCGCCTTGGCGTAGTCCTGCATGTCGCGCAGCGCGCTCATATGCTCGATTCGCTCGCGCACGAACTCGATGTGCCCGATCAACATCGTCGCCGACGTGTTCATCCCCTCCTCGTGCGCGACGCGCATCACGCGAAGCCAATCGTCCCCGCTGCACTTCCCGATCCCGATCCTTCTTCGCACGCGCGGCGCGAAGATCTCCCCCCCGCCCCCCGGAATCGTCGCCAGCCCCGCCGCCTTGAACCGCCGGACGATCTCCCGCACGTCCATCCCGAAGAACCGCTCGAACTCCACGAACTCCGGCGGCGAAAACGCGTGGACGTGAACCGTCGGAAACTCCCCCTTGATGTACCGCAGCAGGTCCTCGTACCACTCGATCGGCAACCGGTCGTTCATCCCCCCCTGCATCAGGATCTGCGTCCCGCCGATCGCGACCAGCTCGCGGATCTTCGCCCCGATCTGCTCGAACGTCAGCGTGTAGCTGTCCGCGTCCTCGTGGTCCCGCCGGAACGCGCAGAACGTGCACTTGGCCGTGCAGACGTTGGTGTAGTTGATGTTCCGGTCGATCACGTACGTCCGGTGATCCTCCGGGTGCATCCGCAGCGCCCGCGCGTGAGCCCACTGCCCCAAATCGTGCAGCGACGCCCGCTCGTGCAGCTCCAGCGCCTGCGCGTCCGTCAGCCGCGCCGCCCCCTCAATCACCCGATCAACGTCGAACGACAGCTTGCCCATACGTCGCCGGATTCTAGAGCCCCGCGACCCGCGCCGCACCCCCGCCCCGACCTTTCAGACCTTTCAACGCGCCCGCGCGACACCGCAGGTCGAGGCGCGGGTGACCCCTGATCAGCGGGGAAAGCCCCCCACTCACCTCACGCAGGACACCGCGCCGGCGTCGACCGCCTCCGCGCCCTTCTCGCCCAGCGCCACGTACCGGCTGCCGCGTACCGAGGCGTCCGCCTCGCGAGCGATCATCCCCATCTTCAACAGCCGCAGCAGGATCACGTTCGCCGTCCCCCGCCGCCCCTCGCGCCGCCAGTGCGCATTGACGTCGGCCGTGCTCGGCCGCCCCTCCCGCCGGATGAACTCCAGCACCGACTGCTCGCCCGTCATCGAGAACCGCCCCCGCTTCCCCGCCGCCACCCGCCCCGGAAACGTCAGCTCCAACCGCGGCCCCGCCTCCGCCACCGGCGCCCCGCCGCCACCCACAACCGCCCCCACCACCCGCCCCACCTGTTCCAGCACGCGGTCGATCTCCGCGATCGCCAGCGCATGCCGCCGCCGATCAGCCTCGAGCCGGCTCACCATGCTGACCAAGCTCGAATCGTTCGTGAATTCAGTGTTCATACAAATAGGGACGCCGATGTGGCGAAAAGATATGCCCCATGAACCTACTATGTTCAGAGTACTACAGCACCACAACTACTGCAACCCGATAATCTCCCCATTTTCACCCGCCACACCTACCGCCATGGGTGGGTCGGTAATTTCACCGGACAGGTCAGGGCATCCAGCGCCGGTGGCTGACTGTCCCTTGCCGACTCGTCGTCAACGGTCATCCGTTGCGGATCACGTAGCGACTGCCGCGGACGGTCGGGTCTTCGATTCGGCGGATCTGCGAATCCTTTAGCAGTTTCAGCAGGGTGACGTTCGCGGTGCCCTTGCGACCCTCAGCCCGCCAATGCGCGTTGATGTCCGCCGTGCTGGGCCGCCCCTTCGCGCCAATAAACTCGAGAACCGACTGCTCGGCAGTCTGGGCAAACCGCCCACGACGTCGCACGCCTCGGGAAAACTCTTCGCGAGGCACTTGGGTGCCGTTGACGGGCAAACCTTCGGGGGTGCCTCCCAAGACCGCGCTAACCTGATTCAGAACTCGGTCGATATTCGCAATCGCCGCGGCATGGCGCTCGCGGTCGGCGAGGAGCCGTTTGATTTGTTCCGCCAAGTCCGTCTCGGTGTTCGTCATAGGTTCGCGGCGGCGGGCCAGCCTTCCGCAGCGGAACACAACGCGGAAAGTGATGCACCCCGCTCTTCCTATATTAGCTTAGATTCCCCCCCAAGACAATTAGAAAGCAATTAGACACCGTTCAATTAATCGCACAAACCGACAAATCTGCTACAGCCGACCAAGAAAACAACTAAGAATGAAAGAACAACAAACCTACGCCGACTGCGCAGTAGCGGATGCTTCGCTGGTGGCGATGTAGCGGCTGCCGCGGACGTTGGGGTCGAGTTGGCGGACGATCGCGCGGGTTTTCAGGAGCTTGAGGAGGATCACGTTGGCGGTGCCCTTGCGGCCCTCGGCTCGCCAGTGGGCGTTGATTTGGGCGGTGGTGGGGCGACCCTCGCGGCGGATGAAGTTGAGGACGGACGCGTCGCCGGTCTCGGCGAATCGACCGCGCTTCGGGCGTGCGGCCGGGGGAGTTTGGGGGTGGAGGATGAGGGCGTCCCCGGCGGTGTGGGTGGGGGCGGGATCGCGGCGGAGTGCGCTGACGGCCTGTCCGACCTGCTCCAGCACCCGGTCGATCTCGCGGATGGCGTGGGCGTGGCGTTGGCGGTCGGCTTCGAGGCGGGCGATCATGTCGGCGAGGCTACGGGATTCGGTCTGGGACGCCGGGGTTACGGTGGGTGTATCCATGATGTGATCCGCGACGAGCAGAGGCGATCGGAGAACAAAGACGTCGAGATCCACTGCGGCGTAACAACGAAATACTATCTGTGCCATTATTGATCGGCAACGTGCGGAATTGGGGGACAGCAAATGAGGTTAGGAGAAACCCGGAGTGTGTCACCGGTTATTCCTATTCGACGGAAATCGTCTCGTTTTCGGTTGCTTCGGCAGCAGCACCTCACTAGATTTCGGACGGGCGATTAGCTTCGAAAGCCAGGGTGATGCCATGACAATTCGCAAAGGGTGTGAGGTACTTTCTGCGCGCCTGACCGAGCTCCTCGAGCAGGCGGCCGCGGTTCGGCAGTCGGTTCGGTCGGTCGGTCAGACGGCCGAGGGGGCGGGTGGTCCGTTCGAGGAGGTCGAGGCGAGCTTCGGCGACATGGCCGCGTTCGTCGCGGATTCGCTGGGGGACGTCAGCGACCGGTTGCAGCGACTGGATGAGGTGCTGCACGTGATGCGGGAGCGGTCGGAGGCGGCGGGAGAGCTCGCGGAGCCGGTGGCAACGGTTTAACCGGTTTACAGTGCACGGCGTACCGGTCTCCGGGGAGGAGTGGGTGCCTCCCTGGGGGTCGGTCTCGCCATTTTTGCCTGTTCATTTTCGGCCCGGCAGGGGCGAAGACCTCCGCGTCTAACGTGGCGATTCCGCGCGGGTTACGCGCGAGGCGGACCGCTTGTCGCTTGGCGGGCGACGGTCATAACGGACTGGGTGCCTTGGTTCGGGGCAGAGGTGGTCACGAGCTGACCGCCGAGGTGCTCTAGGCGTTCGCGGAGGTGGAAGAGGCCGAAGCCGTTGGGGCGGGAGACGGTGGATTGGCCGAGCCCGACGCCGTCGTCCTTGACGGTGACGCGGGCCTCGGCGGGGGTGACGTCGATCTCGACGCGGGCGACGGTGGCGCGGGCGTGCTTGACCGTGTTGGTCAGGAGTTCGCGCACGCCCTGGAAGAGCAGGACCTTGAATTCCTGGTCGAGGGCGTCGGCGTCGCCGGTCGCGGTGACGACGACGTCGAGCCCGTGGCGGCGGTGGATCTGGTCGCCGAGCCAGTTGACGGCGGCCTCGAGGCCGGCCTCGTAGAGGAGCGGGGGGCTGAGCTCGCAGGTTAGTGACCGGGTGTGTCCGATTGCCTGTTCGAGGGACGTGACCACGTCGTCGAGGACGGCGCGGTGGGAGCGGTCGAGGGTGGCGGGGTCGGCGTTGAGGCGCATGCCGTCGAGCTGCATCTGGGCGACGGCGAGCAGGCTTCCGATCTGGTCGTGGAGGGCGGCGGCAATCTGTCGGCGCTCGCGTTCCTCGGTCTTGGAGACCTCGGCGGCGAGGGCGCGAAGGCGCTGGCGGTGCTCGAGGACCTCGCGCTCGGCGCGTTTGCGCTCGGTGGCGTCGGTCGTGACGCCGAACAGTCGCCAGCGGCCGGGGGAGACCTTCTGGATCTGGACTTCCTCGCTGAGCCAGCGTTCGCGGCCGTCGCGGTCGTAGCAGCGGTACTCGTGGCTGTAGGACGCGCTGCCGCCGAGGACCGCTTGTCGGAAGACGCGGCCGGCGGTGAGGACGTCGTCGGGGTGGCGGCTTTTGACCCAGGCGCGGTAGTAGGAGCCGGCCTCGTTGAGGTCGAGCGGGAGGACGCTCTGGGCGGCCTGCTCGTCCTGGACCCAGACCTTCCAGGCGGGGATGCGGATGCTGCTGCCGGGGCTGTCGGTCTCCCAGTCCTTGCCGCCCTCGAGCTCGGCGCGCCAGAGGATGCAGCGTGCGTAGGACGTGACGCTGCGGAGCTCGTCGCGGGCGCGCTGGCGGTGGGCGGCCTCCTGGCGGAGGCGGGAGACGGCGCCGGCGAGCTCGGCGGTGCGCCGCTCGACCCGCTGCTCGAGGTCGGACTTGACGTGGTCGACTTGGGCGAGGGCGCGGGTGCGACGGCTGTTGAGGACGACGGTCAGGGCGGCGACGCCGACGAGCGAGAGGAGGCGGACAACGCCGGTCCCGAGGGGGCGGGTGCCGGCGTCGGACGCCAGCACTTGGAGCCAGAGGAGGGAGAGGCCGACGGCGAGGGCGGACGGGACACCGCCCCCGATGATGGAGGTGACGACGACGGCGATCAGGAAGGGGAGGACCTTCTCGTCGATGAAGGCGTTGGGCCATTGGCTCGTGGCGAGAGCCGCGAGCGCGACGGTCGTAACGGCGGCAATGGCACCGTGGATCCAGCGGCGGTAGGGGTTTTCGCCGAACCAGGCGCGGAAGAGCTTGGAGGCGCGATCGCCGGCGGAACCGGACGGGTCTGTCGTGCCCCCGGCGCGGGTGAGGATGCTCCAGCTGGTCAGCTTCATGACGGATCTCGGCGCTCGCCGGGTTGCCGGGGGCGCGCTCCCCTTCGGTCGCGGCTAAACGGGTAGACCTTGGTCGGGGCCTAGCCACGCGCGGCGGCGCGGAACATACTAGGAGGTTTTCCGATCCGAGCAAGGGAAAAACACTGGTCCCGTGGGGGAGTAATCCAGCTGGCAAACGCGCAGATTGGGTCAGGGCCAGGCGGCGCATTCGTAGTTCCCCGTCGCACTGGTGTTCTTCTGGCCCCTGAGGGGGCCGGGCATGGCCAGGGGGAGCGCGCCGACATACTTTTGCAGGTCTGACGCCCCTGGAAGCCGCCCGCAAGCGGGTTAGCCAAACGTCGGCGGCATCAGGATTGGCGGGCGAGTTCGTGGGGCGATTGGGGCGGGTGGGGCCTGTACCAGAGGGTGGGGTGGTTGCCGGGGGCGGTCACCGGGGAGTGGCTGACGAAGCGTTGGCCGTGATGGAGCGCGTGCAGGGCGGGGAGCAGGTCGTGGTTCAGGCGGGTTTTGAAGAGGAAGCCGGCCGCGCCGGCGCGAAGGCCCTCGGCGATCATCCGGTCGTCGGTGTGGAGGGACATCAGCAGCACCTTGGGGCCGGCGGCGGTGGTGGGGCAGTTGGGGGAAGGGCGGGCGGCGGCCAGGTTGCGGGTGGCGGGGATCCCGCCCGTTCGCCGCATCTGGACGTCCATCAAGATGACGTCGGGATGGCAGGCGTCGATTTGGGCGGGGACCTCGTCGCCGTCGGCGGCCTCTCCGACGACGCGGGTGGCGGGGGTTCGGGCGAGCAGGTCTTGTAGCGCGCGGCGCATGGCCGGGTCGTCGTCCACGATGAGGATGCGGAGGTTCAATCGGCCTTCTTGCGCGGGTCGCGGGGGGCGGGGACGGGCGCGCGTAGAGTGTCAGGGATCGACGTCCGCATCGGGATCATACGAAACGGTATCGGAGCGTGCAAAACGGGCCTGGTTTAGTCGTCGCGGGGCGGGCTGCGGGCGCGTTGGGGAACGGGTGGGTTACTTGTCGAGGGACGTGAGGCCTTCGCGGATCGCGAACTTCGTCAGCTCGGCGACGGTTCGCAGGTTCAGTTTGTCCATGATCTGGCCGCGGTGGGACTCGACGGTCTTCGGGCTGACGTTGAGGGCGGCGGCGATCTCCTTACTGGTCTTGCCCTCGGCGAGGAGTTGGAGGACCTCGCGTTCGCGCGCGCTGAGCGTGCTGAAGGCTTCTCCGGGCTTGTCGGGTCGTTTGAGGCGCTGGACGACCAGGCCGGCGATCGCGGGGCTGAGGTAGACGCCGCCGCGGGAGACGGCGGCGATGGCGAGCGGCACCTCGCGGGCGGCGGTGTTCTTGAGGATGTACCCGGACGCGCCGGCCTTGAGCACCTCGGTGACGAACTCGCCGCTGGAGTGCATGGAGAGGATGATCACGCGGGTGTCGGCGCCGAGCGCGACGATCTGGCGGGTGGCCTCGAGGCCGTTGAGGTCCGGCATGGCGATGTCCATCAGGACGAGGTTGGGCGCGAGGTTGCGGGCGAGGTCGATGGCGGCGCGGCCGTTCTCGGCTTCGCCGACGACCTCGACGTCGGGGAGGCGTTCGAGGACGCCTCGGATGCCGGTGCGGACGACGTCGTGGTCGTCGGCCAAAAGGATGCGGATGCTCGCCATGGGCGGTACGTCGTTGCGGAGGTGGAATGGGTCCGGCCGTACGCCCGGCAAGCTAGCACTCCCGGCGGGTCCGTGCAAGTCGGGGGGGGTAAGGGGGGCGGGGTTTGCGGGCCGGGTGTGGCGGCCTTGTCGGGCGGCCGCGGGGCTGCGCGAACCCTCACCCCGACCCTGCCCCGGAGTACCGGGAGAGGGGGTGACTGCGGACGTGCGATCGCCCTGGTCGGCGGGCGGGCGGGCGCGACCGCATTAGACATTCCGGGAAGTGGATTCGTTACACTATATGTGTCAATGTCGCCTCGTCAGGCGGGCGACCCAGGAAAGGACCACGTTCGATGGCGAAGATCGTGATCGTCGACGACGATGTCGACACGTGCAAGGTGATGCGGCGCCTGTTTGCGCGGTGGGGGTGGTCATCGGACTGCGTGACCGACGCGCGGGCGGCGCACCGGGCGGTGCGGGAGGCGCGGCCGGCGGCGGTGCTGCTGGACGTGACGATGCCGGAGCTGGACGGGTTCGCGGTGTTGGCGGCGATCCGGTCGGACCCGGAGGTGGCGACGGTGCCGGTGCTGTTCCATTCGGCGCGGTCGGACAAGGCGACGTTGGAGCGGGCGTTGGCGGAGGGGGCGGACGACTACATTCCGAAGGGGACGTCGGCGAGGCGGATCCGGGAGCGGGTGGGGCTGTACGTGCACGGGGAGGGGGCGGAGGGGGACGCGGCGGGCACCTGAGCTCTCGCGAGGGAGGATCACCGCAGAGACGCAGAGGGCGCGGAGAAGACGGGGAAAGATTCAAAAGACGATATCGGACATGAGTTTCGCGCCGCACCGGTGGGGGAGGGGTGCTGTGGTTCGGAAGGTGCTACTCGGGCAGACAAGAATGTCCGCCCCACTGCAAACGAGGAGAAGCAGGTGGTTCGGGGGGCCTGCACCTACGGTGTGACCGCTAACTGCGGGCGGTAGGGTCGGCGGGTGCTCGCGTCGGGGGGTTTGGGGGCGGGCGGGTCACTGACTGCCGGCGCCTTTGACGGTCATCTTCAGGGTGTAGACGGACTTGCTGGCGGTGATGAAGAGGGTGTCGCGGTCTTTGCCGCCGAAGCAGACGTTGGCGGTCCAGCCTTCGGGGATGTCGATCTGGCGGACCTTTTTGCCGGCCTTGTCGAAGACGGTTACGCCCTTGCCGGTCAGGTAGAGGTTGCCCTGGTCGTCGAGCGTCATGCCGTCGGAGCCCTGCTCGCAGTGGAGTTGCTTGTCGGTCAGCGAGCCGTCGGGGGCGACCGTGTAGCGGTAGGTCTTCTTCGCGCCGATGTCGGCGACGTAGAGGACACGGCCGTCGGGGGTGCCGACGATGCCGTTGGGCTGCTTGAGGTCGGTGGCGACGCGGGTCAGGGTTTTGCGGTCGGGGGCGAGGCGGTAGACGGCCTGAACGTCCTGCTGGGCGGCGGGGTCGCGTACGCCCTTCCAGTAGTCGCGCTTGTAGAGCGGGTCGGTGAAGTAGATCGTGCCGGAGGGGTGGACCCACAGGTCGTTGGGGCCGTTCAGGAGCTTGCCGTTGAAGTCCTTGACGAGGACCGTGTGCTGCTTCGTGGCGGGGTCAACGGACCAGAGTTCGTTCCGCTCGTCGGCGCAGGCGAGGATCTTGCCGTCGGTGTCGAGGCAGAGGCCGTTCGAGCGGCCGGCGGGTTTGAGGAAGTCGGCGAGCGAGTTGTCGGCGGCCGACCACTTGACGATGCGGTCGTTGGGCTGGTCGGTGAAGTAGACGTTGCCGTCCCTGTCTGCGGCGGGGCCTTCGGTGAACTTGTAGTCGGAGCTGAGCTTCTGGGGCTGGGCTCCGGGGGCGACGACCTCGGATTGCTGGCCGGCGGCGCGGAAGGCGACGCCGAGCATCAGCAAGGCGGCGACGGTGGTGGCGGAGAGGGTCATGGGGGGCTCCGTGGTTTGAGGGGCGCGGCGATTCTAAAGCGAGGACGGGACGGTGACCAGCGTCCTTTCGGGCACCCCGCCGAACGCGCAGGGGTGAGGTGACTGGCGGTGTCGTGACCGGAATCCGCGGTTGATTTGGCGTTACGGTTTCGATTACGTTGCGCGGCGGGTGAGTCGAGCGGCTGGGACTTCTTGCCGGCCGGGCGGAGGAGCTATCTAATGTTGAAGGCGTTGCGCGGGGCGGCGGGCCGGTTTCCGGTGGTGGGGCCGGCGATCCGGCGGGTGTACCGTACGCTGTTCGAGGGGGAGGGGCAGGTCAGGCCGATCCGTAGCGGGCCGCTGGAGGGGATGAAGTACTACCGTTACGCGTGGTCGACGCCGCGCGAGGACCTGGTGGAGACGAATTGGGACGACGCGGCGGCGGGGGCGTTCGCGAGGCTGGTCAAGGGGAAGCGGCGGGTGTTCGACGTCGGGGCGAACTGGGGGTTTTACGTGCTGCTGGCGCACAAGCACCGGGACGCGGGGTGCGCGGTGGTCGCGTTCGAGCCGCACCCGCAGTCGGCGAAGGAGTTGGGGACGCAGGTCACGCTGAACGGGATCCGCGACGTGACGGTCGTGCAGGCGGCGGTGTCGGACCGGGCGGGGACGCTGGAGTTCATCGACACCGGGTCGGCGATCGGGCAGATGCTGGCGGCGGTGGACGGGCGGTCGGGGAACGCCCGGCGGATCCAGGTGCCCGCGACGACGCTGGACGGGGCGGCCGAGCGGCACGGGGCGCCGGACCTGGTGAAGCTGGACGTCGAGGGGGCGGAGAACCTCGTGCTGGAGGGCGGGCGCAAGGTGATGACGGAGCACCGGCCGGTGCTGATCGTCGAGGTGCACGGCGCGGAGCGGGCGGGGCGGTTTTACGAGCTGATGGACGAGTACGGGTACGCGTGCGAGACGCCGGCGGGCGAGCCGGTGGCGGGACGGGTGTATCACCATCATTTGGTGTGCACGCCGCGTTAATCGGGGTCATTCGTCGTGTGTTTTGGGCGGGGTGGGGGTAAAACGTGACGACGTGAAACGTGAGGAGGAGACCCGCGCGCCTCCCGGTTCATGTGGTTATGACTTTACGCTGCCCCCCCCTGCTGATGTTGATGGTCGTCGCCGTGGGCGTGAACGGCGGGTGTGATCGGGATGCGGCTGGCGGGGCGGACGCGCCGCCGGCGACGAGGGCGGTCGCGGCGGCGAGTGGGGTCGCGGTGGTGGCCGCGCCGGCGGGCGGGCTGGAGGCGGGGCGGGCGTTTGACGTGTTGCAGGCGAACTACGGGCCGTACTGTGTGCCCGGGGATGACCTGTCGTTTCCGCTGAAGGTGTTGTCGTTGTCGGCGGATCAGCACGCGTTCTGGCGGGGGAGCCGGGACCTGTTTTTCACGTGGGCGGCGGAGCACGCGCGGGACTGGCTGGCGGACCCGGGGGCGTACGTGCTGAACCACGGGGACCTGCATTTGGGGAACATCGGGAGTTACGCGAAGGAGGGGCAGCTTGGGGACAAGGCGTTCGGGCCGGTCGATTTCGACGACACGGCGCGACTGCCGTTCCAGTCGGAGCTGCTGCAGGGGATGATCGCGCTGCGGCTGGTCGCGCGGGAGAACCAGATCGATCTGGGCAGGAGGCGCGAGGCGCTGGCGCGGGCGATGTTCGACGCGTACCGGACGGCGGTGGCGTCGGACAAGACGACGCTGGAGCTGGTGTCGGACGAGCGGCGGGTCGGCAAGTTCATCGACGCGGCGGTGACCGAGTCGTACGACAAGACGCTCAAGAAATTCACGGACGGGCGGGGGCGGTTCCTGCCGTACGTGACGACGAAGAAGGACAAGGCGGTCAAGGAGATATTGCGGCCGGCGCGGGAGCGGACGGACGACATGGCGGCGGGGCTGGCGCAGGCGATTCAGAACTCGGCGGGGGCGCGGGCGGCGTTTCGGTACCACGACGTGGCGACGGTGCGGCGGTCGATCAAGGACGTGTGCCGGCGGACGCGGGTGGAGAGCGTGGGGAGCCAGGGGCTGCGGAAGTACCTGGTGCTGCTCGAGCGGCCGCTGCGGGGGCTGGAGATGGACGTGGTGATGTACGTGAAGCAGGAGCCGCCGGCGGCGGCGGAGCGCGCCGGGGCGATCCCGCGGGACCCGCGGTCGCCGGGGCGGCGGTGCTCGGAGGACATGGATCAGTTGACGAACCCGACGGCGTATTTGAACAGTTGGTGCGACATCGGGAGCGAGTCGTACTGGGTCACGTTCAAGGAGCCGTGGAGCGAGGAGCTGGAGGCGGAGGCGGTTCGGGACTACGAGCAGTTGCTGGAGGCGTCGCGGGTGTGGGGGTCGGTGGCGGGGGCGATGCACCGCAGCCAGGGTCCGGCGGTGCGGGCGGCGATCTTGGAGCGGCTGGACCGGCCGGGATTGTTCGACCAGTTGCGGCACCGGAGCACGCTGTACGCGGCGGAGTTGGACCGGCAGTACCAGGAGTTTCGGGGAGACCCGCGGGCGAAGGCGGAGGGGGCGAAGGCGCAGGCGGTGATCGACGCGGCCAAGGCGGAGGCGGCGCGGGCGGGGGCGAAGGAGGAGGGGTGAGGGATGAACGGTGTCTGAGAGCAAGGGGACGGCCGAACTGGACCTCGTGCCCCGGTGTGTCGCGGACGGTGGGGCGGGAGTACGGGTTGTGAGGGGTCGCCCGTTAGGGGCTCTGTGGGCACGCCGCTAAACGCGCAAGGGGGGTGCAGTGGTCAGGTCAAGGGATTTTTGGCGAAGCAGAGGTCTTCGACGACGCGGCCTTCGATCAGGTGTTCGTGGATGATGCGCTCGGCGTTTTCGGGGGTGACGTTTTTGTACCAGGTGCCTTCGGGGTAGACGACGGCGATCGGGCCGGCGGTGCAGATGCGGAGGCAGCCGGCCTTGGTGCGGAAGCAGGGGCCGTCCTTGCCGGCGAGGTTGAGCTGCTTCATCCGCCGCTTGACGTGCTCCCAGGTCTGCTCACCGGCGGCGGGGTCGCAGCAGTCGGGGCCGAGGCAAACGAACAAATGGCGGCGGAGCTTGCCGATGCCGAACGAGGCGGCCATCGTCTCGGGGGGGAGGTGGTCGGGGTTGGGCATGGGGCGGATGATAAGCCCGGCGGCCGAGGCGCGAAGCGCTGGCGGACGGTGGGGTCGAAATTTTGCCGGCGCGTGCCGGATTTGTGCGAATCAGGTATGACAGCGGCATGGACCCAGGCGCGGAAGTTGACGTGGCGGGAGCGGTGGCGGTTCGGCCGGCGCGGGTGGCGGACGTGGCGGCGATGGCGGGGCTGTTGGCGGAGTTGTTCGCGATCGAGACGGAATTCAAGGTCGACAGGGCGAAGCAGGAGCGGGCGCTGCGGATGATCATCGAGCGGCCGAGCGCGTTCGCGTGGGTGGCGGAGGCGGGCGGACAGGTGGTGGGGATGGTGACGGCCCAGACGGTGATGTCGACGGCGGAGGGGGGCGAGAGCGCGTGGGTGGAGGACGTGGTCGTCCGGAACGACTGGCGGAAGCGCGGGGTGGGGCGAAAGCTGATCGAGGCGGTCGGCGCGTGGTGCGAGGGGCGCGGGATCACGCGGATGCAGTTGCTGGCGGACGGGACGAACGCGGAGGCCATGGCGTTCTACGAGGGGCGGAAGTGGGGGCGGACGCGGATGGTGGTGTTTCGGAAGATGGTGTAGGGGCGAAGCGGCAGGCGAGGATGGAGGATGGAGAATAGAGGATGGATGAAGAGACGGCCGGTCGTTACCGGTGATCTTCCACCATCCTCTATCTTCTATCCTCCATCCTCGCGTCGTTCAGCGCCCAGGAGTAGTCGGTGAACTCGAGTTTCCAACCGGTGTAGTCGGCGCCGGTGTACCTGGCGACGTAGGCGGGGAGGTTGGGTTTGCCGCCGAAGTCTTCGGGGTACCAGTTGAAGATCTGGGAGAGTTTGAGGGTGCGGGTCTGGGGGTCGATGGGGTTGCGGGTGCGGTCGGCGAGGAAGGCTTTCATGTTCCGGTCGAGGGTGGCGTCGAGGTCTTCGGGCTTGTAGGCGCGGGGGAGGATCGGGGGGCAGGAGCGGGCGCCGCAGACGAGGGCGACGTGGATGCGGGGGTCCTTGAAGGTGGGGCGGATGATGTTGTGTTCCAAATCGTTCAGGCTGATGGTCTTGCCGATGGTGCGGACCAGGGGCTCCTTGAAGACCTTGTGGTCGAACTCGGCGACGGTGTAGCCGGGCTTCAGGCGGTCGCAGATCGTCTTGATCATCGAGGCGTTGTAGAGGTTGATGTAGTAAGCGAGTTGGGTGGGACGGTCGAGATTCGCGACGTCGGTTCGGGCGAGGGTGTCGAGGTAGGCGGTCAGGGCGGGGAGGTGCTTTTGCTTGATCGTGGCGTAGTCGATCAGTTCGTCTTTGACGGTGGCTTGGAGGAGGGTGTCGAGGGGGGTGTGGTCGGGGGATTGGGCGAGGGCGGGGGGAGCGAACCACGGGGACACGGAGGCACAGAGGAGGAGGAAGAGGAGGGGTTTCATGGGGTTGGTTCCTTTTGGGTTTTCTACTCACAGGCGGGACGCGCGTGCCACCTCGGGTTGAAGACACGGGTGGGGCGCCCGTGGTACGGGCCACTGGGTTAGGCCAGGACCTTGCCGTTGTGGCGGAGTTCGACGAGGTGGACGGGGGAGGCTTGGAGTTTGTCGGTGCGGAGGATTTGGCCGGTCTTCGGGTCTACCTCACCAAAGGAGAGGACGCCGGTGGGGCAGGATTGGACGCAGGCGCTGCAGCGGACGCACTGGGGATCCTGCATGGCGAGGCCTTTGTTGGCGAAGTTCATCACGTCGATGCCCTGGTGGCAGACGCTGGTGCAGACGTTGCAGGAGATGCACTTCTTCTTGTCGGCGAGGATGCGGAAGCGGGTGAAGCGGGCGTAGACGTGCATCAGGGCGGCGAGCGGGCAGGCGAAGCGGCACCAGACGCGGCCGGAGAAGTGCCAGTAGAGGCCGACGCCGAGGATGCCGGCCCAGAGCAGGTCGACGAACCAGACGTAGTTCAGGAACGGCAGGCGGTTGAACAGGTAGTCGAACCACCGGCCGGCGAAGGAACTCGGGGCGGCCCAGGCGACGCTGCGGAGGACCAGGAGGAGGAAGGCGAAGGCGAGGAAGGCTTGGCCGACGAGGTTCAGGCGGTTCCAGAACGGGCCGTGGGGCATCTTGTGGCGGTGGGCGTCGCCAAGGGTTTCGGCGAGCGCGCCGCAGGAGCAGATCCAACCGCAGTAGGCGCCCTTGCCCCACTTATAGACGATCAGCGGAATGATCACGAAGGTTTGCACGAAGCTGATCGCCAGCCAGGTCCACATCGGCTCGCCGGTGAAGACGTTCCAGAAGAAGAGGGGGAAGGCGAGGATCAGGCCGAAGGCCCGCCAGTATTCGCGGCCGTGCTCGGTGTAGGAGGCGACGGGGAAGAGGGAGTCGGCGACAGTCTTCATGAAGCCGCCGTCAAAGAGGCCTTGGTGACCGATCCAAGGGAGGATCAGGTACGGGAGCAGGAATAGCGGGACGACCTGGATGGCCATCAGCGTGTAGGTCTGGACGGTGACGTAGGGCGTCTTGCGGCGGCGGATGCGCGCGAGGCCGAAGAGGACGATGGCAAGGGAGTAGGCAAGGGAGTAGTGGAAGCCGGGCTCGCCCAGTGAGACGCGGAGGGTGCCGAGGAGGGTCTTCGGGTCGTTGAAAACGGGGACGTCTTTGAGCCAGGTGGCGAAGGAGTACGGGAACCACTTGTTCTCGGAGAAGGTCGTGCCGAGCGTGATGATTCGGCCGAGGCCGGGGACGGAATTGGGGTCGAGGCCGCCTTTCTTCCAGTGGTAGACGAAGGTGAAGATCGCCAGGGCGAGGGCGAGCGTGAGCCACCACCTCGGCGTGCGGTCGCCGTGGACGGGGAGGTTGGAGCGGCGGAAGAAGTCGAGCGGGGCCTCGCGGCCGAGCATGGTGAAGACGGCTTGATTGGGAATGCTGAGCGGGGTGCCGGTGCGCGCGAGGGTGAGGGTGACGGTGTCAGGTTCGACTCGGGTGACGGTGGTGTTCAGGCGGAGGGTGAGGGAGCCGGGGTGGCGGAGGTGGGCCATGTAGCCGGCGACGGCGGGGGTGGTGAGAGGGGAGGCGGGGTGTTCAATGGTGGCGAGGGAGGAGTCGTTTGTCGCTCGAGAAGACCCCTCACCCCAGCCCTCTCCCACGGCCGATGCACCGCGCGGCGAGGGGGTGTTGTTGGCGGACTTGGGAGAGGGAGGGCGCGACGGTCCGATGTCGGCGGGCTTGAGGGCGTGGGCGAGTTGGTGCAGGCGGTCAACGTTGTCGGGTTTCGGGCGGGAGAACTCCGGTTTGCGGTAGCTGAGGGTGACGTGGGAGCCGGTTTCGGCGAGGGCGATGGCGGCTTCGAGGGCGCTGTCGCCGCCGCCGACGACGAGGACGTGCTGGCCGGCGAAGTCGGTGGGGTCGTGGAGGCGGTTGTAGACCTTGGGGAGGTGTTCGCCGGGGACGTTGAGCTTGCGGTGGTTGCCGGAGCGGCCGATCGCGACGATGACGGCTTTCGCTCGGAGAGGGTTCAGGGTTTGGGGTTCAGGGTTCGGGGAAGAGTCGGCGGGGGCGAGGTGGACTTCGAGGTGGTCGCCGTGTCGGGTAACTCGCTCGGCCCGGGCGGGGCGGGGGATGATGGGCTTGGTTTGTTCGTGCAGGTCGTCGATCAGGGATTCTTTGACGGTGGCGTGGAACTGGAGATCGCCCGCCGGCGTCAGGTCCGTCGGGTAGGTGTAGATCGGCTTGGCCCTAGGGAAGTTGATGATCGTGGCGAAGGGTTCGGCGGCTTCGAGGATCTCGAAGCGGAGGTTGTGCTTGCGGGCTTCGAGGGCGGCGGCCATGCCGGAGACGCCGGCACCGAGGATGACCAGGTCGAGAATCGGCGATTGCGAACTGGTGATTGGGGATTGGGAGGTGGCGTTGGTGAGGATCTTGCGGACGGCTTTTGCGCCGGTGTCGCTGCTGAATTTGAGGAGCGGGATGCCGGCGAGGTCGCCGACGACGTAGACGCCCGGGATGGTGGTGGAGCCGTCGGGGTGGACGACGGGGAGCTTTTCGACGGTGCCGGCGGGCCACTGGGTGTGGAGCCAATGTACGTAGCGGGCGAGAGGGTTGCGGCGGCGCGGCGCGCGCGGGGCGCGGTCGGGGTCGGCGGCGCGGGGGCCGCCTTCGGGTTGGGTCTGGGGCGAGGGGGGGTCGGCGATGCTCATGGGTGCGACGCGCCGGGTCGGCCGTTGGATGCCCGTGCGCCGCGTAAGGTAACACGGCTGGGCTGGTACGGATTGTAGCGCTCGGCGCGGCGGCGGGAATTGCGCTCCCCTGCTTCCGGCCCGTTTTTGCTTGTTGAGCGGTGCGCGGGGTCGTATCGTCGGCGGGTGGATTTCACAGGAGAGTTCGCATGTACGACCAGGACGCGCCACGGCTTCGGCCGCACCCGACGAGCCGGTTCGAGCCGCCGCAGCATCTGATGGATTTGGAGGCGGCTGCGGCGGAGCTGGGGGCAGAGCCGCCGCACGCGAACGGGCGACGTCAGAAGACGCTTTACCGGCACGGGCGAATGTCGGTATCCCTATTTATGTTTGACGCGGGCGCGGTGTTCCCGGAGCACAAAGCCGAGGGCGTGGTGACGATCCAGGCGCTGGCCGGGCGGCTGACGGTGGAGGCGGAGGGCCAGCGGCACGAGCTGCCGGCGGGGCGAATGCTGGTGCTGGCGCCGTCGGTACGGCACTCGGTGGCGGCGGCGGAGGCCAGCCGGATGCTGCTGACGGTGCACTTCGAAGGGGCGGGGCATTAGCATCTTGCGGAAGCGGATTCACCGCGGAGACGCCGAGAGCGCGGAGAAGGCGGGGATTCGGAGTGGGGGCGCACCGCTTCCTACGCCGCCGGCAGGGGCCTCGGCGTGGCGCTTGAGGTCGAGCTTATCGCGGCCGTCGGTTTAGGACGGCCGCTCGCCCAGTTCGCCGTGGATGTAGCGGCCCCAGAGGCGGCCGGCGTGTTTCCAGGGGTCGGGGGTGGGGACGCCGAGTTTTTGGAAATGCCGGCAGACGTTTTCGACGTCGCGGCAGAGCAGCGCGTACGAGTTGGCGTTCATCCGCGCGTCGACGGCCTGGGGGAAGTCAATCACGCGCGGGCGGTTGGCCCAGTAAAGGATGTTGAACGGGGAGAGGTCGCCGTGGACGCGGTGGCGGTCGAGCATCGCCTCGACGTCGCGGAGCAGGGCCCGCAGCGCCGCGGACGCCTGGGCGGGCGTCAGCTGCGCGTGGCGGAGTTGGGGGGCGGCGGCGGCGTCGTCGCCAAGCCACTCCATGACGATCGCGTTGCCGCGGCAGGCGACGGGTTTGGGGACCGAGACGCCGGAGGCGTGCAGGATGGTTTGCGTCTCGAACTCGGCAGCGACCCACAGGTTCTGGGCGACCTCGAGACCGAACTCCGAGCGGTTCGCGACGGCGCGGCGGACGCGCGGCGGGCCGATGACGCGGCCGTTGCGGTAGGCGTCGTTGTTGCGGAAGCTGCGCCGGCCGGCGGGGCGGTAGACCTTGGCGGCGTACCACGCGGGGCCGCGGCCGGGGGTGCCGCGGCAGCGGAAGACGGTGGCCTCCTTGCCGCCGCGGACGGTCTCGAGGACCTCGGAAATCAGATTCTCGTCGAGGAAGCAGTTCAGGGCGGAGAGGAGCGTGTCCTGTTCGTCGGGGGACATTGGGGTTGGTCCTTGGGGATTTGGTTTCGCATGGGATTCGACTCACGGGATGAGGGGGTAACGGCATCCATAGTTCGTGCTCCTTTCGGGATCGGGGAATGTGCGCGCAAGCGCGCGTCGACGCGTGGACTACGCGAAGTGCGAGTGGGCAGCCCCGCCGGGGACGGCGTCAGATTCGACTTACGTGGGATCGGGCCGTCGTCCGTCAGGAGGCGGCCGCGTCGAGGCGCGGGACGACGGGTTGGGAGGGGGTTTCGTTCATTGCTCGCGCCTTTCTCCCCCCTGCTGGGGGCATAGCGTGCCACGGGCCTGACGACACGTCAAAGGAAATCTGACAGGCCAATCTGGCGGATGCGATCAGGCGGGAATCTGATTGACAAGGGACTATGGACAACTGACAACGCTTCCATGCCGGACAAGCCGTCGAAGATCGCCGTGGTCGGGGCCGGGTCGGTGGGGGCGACCGTGGCGTATGCGTGTCTGATCCGGGGGGTGGGCAAGCAGATCGCCATTTACGACGTGAAGGCGGAGAAGGTCGAGGCGGAGGTGCTCGACCTGAGCCACGGGCTGCAGTTCGTGCCGATGGCGACGGTCGAGGGGTCGGCGGACGTCGAGGTCTGCCGGGATGCGGACGTGGTCGTCGTAACGGCGGGGGCGAAGCAGAAGCCGGGGCAGACGCGGATGGACTTGGCGGCGACCAACGCGCAGATCTGCCGGGAGATGGTGCCGAAGCTGCTCGCCGTCGCGCCGGACGCGGTGTTTTTGCTGGTGACGAATCCGGTGGACGTGATCACGTACGTGACGCTGAAGGTCAGCGGCCTGCCGCGCGAGCGGGTGTTCGGGTCGGGGACGGTGCTGGATTCGTCGCGGTTTCGGTTTTTGATCGCGAAGCGGCTGAAGGTGGCGGTGCAGAACGTGCACGCGTACATCGCGGGGGAGCACGGGGACAGCGAGGTGCCGCTGTGGAGCAGCGCGAGCGTCGGGAACGTGCCGCTGCACCAGTGGGCGGTGCCCGGGCACGGGAAGCTGACCGTGCGGGACCGGACGGAGATCTTCCAGAACGTGAAGGACGCGGCGTACCAGATCGTCGAGGGGAAGGGGGCGACGAACTACGCGATCGGCCTGGCGACGGCGAAGATCCTCGAGGCGCTGCTGAACGACGAGAACCGCGTGCTGCCGGTCAGCTCGCTGCTGAGCGATTACCACGGGCTGGACGACGTGTGCCTGTCGGTGCCGTGCATCGTGAACCACCGGGGCGTCGAGCCGCCGCTGGAGATCCCGCTGAACGACGCGGAACTGGCGGGGCTGCGGAACAGCGCGGAGACGATCCAGGCGGCGGTTCGGGCGGTGGGGTTCTGATGCGGTGAACTTGATCGAGCGGAGGCGAGTCATGTCCCTGGTCAGCCGTCGGAGGTTCATCGGGTCTGCGGCCGTTGCGCTGGCGTCCACCGCGACGGTCTCCAGACGCTCGACCGCCGCCGACGTGGGTCTACGCAAGCAGGCGGCAGGCGCCTTGGGCCGCGCGGCCGGGTATTACCGGCAGCTCGCCGTGCACGGCGGGTACGTGTGGTCGTACTCGCAGGACCTGGCTGACCGGCGCGGGGAGACTAAGACATCGCCGACGCAGATCTGGATACAGCCGCCGGGGACGCCGTCGGTCGGGCAGGCGTTTCTGCGGTGTTATCAGGTGACGCGGGACGCAGGTTACCTCGACACCGCGCAGGCTGCGGCGGACGCGCTGGCGTACGGGCAGCTGGACTCGGGCGGGTGGCACTACATGGTCGACTTCGACCCGGGGGCGGACAAGCAGCTCCGCCGGGCGATCGCGGCGACGTTGCCGGCGAACCAGCGGGCGAAGCGGAAGAACGTGACGACGTTCGACGACGACACGACGCAGGCGGCGGTGCGGTTCCTGCTGGCGGTCACGCGGACGCCGGATGCGGACCAGGGCCGCGGGAGGCGCGTGTCGGACGCGCTCGGCTACGCCCTGGCAGGCCTCCTCCGTGCGCAGTACCCGAACGGCGCGTTCCCGCAGGCGTACACGGGCCAGCCGCGGAACGACGGCGATTTCCGGCCGGGCCGCGCGCAGATCCCGAAGGACTGGCGGGAGCTGCCGCGCGTGAAGGAGTACTGGTTCCACTACACGCTGAACGACCACACGCACGGCGACTGCGTCCGCACGCTGCTCGAGGCGCATCGGGCGACCGGGCGGACCGACCTGCTCGACGCGGCGAAGCGGGCGGGGGACTTCCTGCTGCTCGCCCAGCTCCCGGACCCGCAGCCGGCGTGGGCGCAGCAGTACACGCCGGACATGCACCCGGCGTGGGCGCGGAAGTTCGAGCCGCCGGCGGTGGCGTCGGTCGAGTCGGTCGGGGTGTGCCGGACGCTGATCGGTCTGCACCTCGCGACCGGCGAGGCGAAGTACCTCGAGCCGATCCCGGGCGCGCTGGCGTGGCTGGCGAAGGTGCGGCTGCCGGACGGCCGGCACGCCCGCTTCTACGAGCTCGGTACGGATCGGCCGCTGTACACGACCCGGGCGTACGAGGTCACGTACAAGGACGACGATCTGCCGACGCACTACGGGTTCCAGGTGAGCCCGCCGGTCGACGCGGTGGCGAAGCTGTACGACGGGGTGAAGGCGGCCGGGCGTGAGGCGTGGCTCAAGCGGCCGGCGAAGGCGCCGGCCGCGCGGTCGCTGGAGGCGGCGGTGCGGGAGGCGGTCGCGGCGCTGGACGCGAAGGGGCGGTGGCTGGATCCGGCGGGCCGGATCACGTCGCAGCTGTTCGTGCGGAACGCGGGGGTGCTGTGCGACTACCTGGCCGCCACGGGGGAGGAAGTTCGAAATCCGAAACCGGAAACCCGAAATCCGAATCAATGATGAATGACGAAGGTCTGAATGACGAAGCCCGAATGATCCGGCACACCGTGGCTTAGTTGTCTTGGTTCCGGTGCTCCGCGCGAGATTTACTTCGCCGCCTCGACTTCTCGCAGGGCGGCGCGGGCGTAGGCCCGGGCGGCGGCGTTGGCCGGATCGGACCGGGCCGCGCGTTCCTTCAGGACGTCGAGCGCGGCGCGGCGTTGGGCGTGGGCGGCGGCGAGGGCCTCGGTCAGGCCGACGCGGGCGGCCAGGTCGCGGCGGTCGACGGCGCGGACGAGCGCGGCGGTCACCGCGCGGGGCTCGAGGCCCATCTCGTCGAACTGGCGGGCGGCGAGGGCGCGGGTCGAATGGTGATCCGACCTCAGGTCGGCCAGCAGGTGCGGGATGCGGGCGTGGGTGATCACGTCGTACCGGCCCAAAAGTCGGGCGGCGGTGAGGCGGAGGTTTTCGTTCTCGGTCTCGAGCAGGCGGTTGAGTTCCGGGCCGAGGGTCGCGACGACGGTCTCGCCGGTCGGCTCGATGACGGCCGCGAGCTGCAGCGCGGCCATGGCCTGGCCTGCGGTTCCGAACCGCAGCCACGGGCGGAGCCGGGCGGCGGCGGCCCCGACTGCCGGTGCTCGCGCCGCGGCGGCGTCGGCGGGCAGGTCGGCGGTGGCGAGCACCCGGAGGGCGGGGAAGGCGGGATCGGCCTGGACGGCGATCGCGGCGTCGAGGAGCGCGGGCGGGTCGAACGTCATCGGGTCGGCGAGCGCGAGCCGCGCGGCCTTCTCGCCCAGAACGGCGTCGGCGTCCATCAGGAGCCGGAACAGGGCCAGGCGCACCGCGGTCGGGTCGAGGTCGGGGTCGATCACGGCCGCGAGGCGGTTGCGGTGTTCGATAACCGCCTCTTTCGCGATCGACGTCGCGGCGCGGATGTGGGGGATCGCGCCGACCGCCCGGATCGCCTGCTCCAGAGGATCCCAGCCGATTGCGACCCGGTGGGCGAGGATCCGGCCGACGATGTGCGTCCCGGGCGGTTCGAGGTTGCGGATGTACTCCTGGGCGGCGGTCGACCCGGTCGTCGGACCGCCGCCCTGCGCGGCCGCGGCCAGCGTGCGGAGCGCGCGGACGTTGGTCTGGTCGGGCCGGAACAGCTGGTCGGCCGCCGGCTTCGCCTGCGCCCGGACGGCGGCGTCGGGGTCCGCCAGGGCGACGAACAGCAGCGGCGCGGCGTCGGCGTGCGCCGCGTCCACGGCGATGCCGAGCGCGACCGCGCTCTTCCGCTGCGCGGGCGTCATCGCCGGCAGCGTGTCCGACAGCGCGCCGAGCAGCGACCCCCGCGCGTCGTTCACGAAGAGCCGGTTCATGTCGGTCGGCAGCTTCCCCGTCGTGTCCCAGATCCGCACGGCCGCCAGCGCGCCCAGCCGCCGCAGTTCCGGGCTCTGCATCCCGAGGAACACCGCCGCCCGTGGGAAGTCGTCCCACGTCTTCACCGACTCGAGCATCGACTCGGCCAGCTTGCGTGGGTTTCCTCCCTCGGCGACCGCGGCCATCTTCCGCAGCCGCTCGGTCTCCTGTTGGCCGACGAGGTCGACCAGCGTGACGTACGCGAGGTCGCGCACCGGCTCCATGTCGTACAAAGACTGCCGCGCGAGCGCCTCGGCGGCGGGCAGTGCGCCGCGGCCCATCGAGGCCAGGGTCGCGCAGGCGTCCAACTTCTGATGACTGCCCGCGCGGGGGTCGAGCAGCAGGACGACGCAGGCGTCGAGCGACAACGCGGCCCGCCGCGGCACCTGCGCCCGGGCCGGCACGCAGGACACGACGGCGACGACGAGCATTGCCAGACCCGCACGATGCGACGACCGCATGAGTCACCTCGGTTGATCGAGCCGCCCCCACGGCGGATTGTACCGGGGCGGGGTGGCGGCTGTTAGCATGAGCGGCGGCGGTGAATCAGGAGTTGTCAGGAGGACCGCATGGGGTGGTCGTGCGGGTCGTCGGTCCGCGGCAGGCGGCACGAAGCCCTCACCCCGGCCCTCCCCCGGCTTACCGGGCGAGGGGGGGAACAAGGAGCCGAGCGTTGCACATCCAGACCCACGTGTTGTCCGGCTGGTGCGTGGCGAACTGTTTCCCGCTGACGCCGCGCGAGCGGGTGTTCGCGATGCTCGCGGCGTCGCTGGCGGACTTCGACGGGCTCGGCATCGTGTTCGGCGAGCGGTTCTACCACGACTATCACCACGTGCTCGGGCACAACCTGGCGTTCGCGGCCGTGCTCAGCCTGGGGCTCGCCGCGGCGTCGACCCGTCGGGTGCTCGCGTTCTTCCTCTACCTCGGGCTCGCGCACCTGCACCTGCTGCTCGACTACTACGGCTCGGGGCCGGGGTGGCCCATTTGCTACTGGTGGCCGGTGTGGCACGGGCGTGATCAATGCTGGATGAACCCGGACGCGTGGCCGTTCTACTCGTGGCAGAACATCTCGGCGGCGTTCGCGCTGCTCGGGTGGACGGTTGGGATCGCGGTGGTCGCGCGGCGGACGCCGCTGGAAGCGATCATGCCGGAACTGGACCGCAAGCTCGTTGGCGGGCGTTTCCCTGACTCCAAACCTGCGGCGGCGCGGTGACGCACTTCCGCCGAGTCCGCTGGCTTTTCGGGTTGAGGCTTGTCGCGCGGCGGGGGTACGATCACGGCCGTCACGGGAGGTGACGTATGGATCTCGTCCGCTGCGGACGCTGCGCCAAGCAGGTCCCCGACTCGGCCAACTACTGCCGCCGGTGCGGGTGCGTCGTGGACGCGATGTGGGGGGCGCCGGCGCGGCGCCGCGTGCCGCTCGAGGTGCGCCGCCGGCTCGCGCCCGACGTCGCCTCGTGGGTGCTGGCCGGGATGGTTGGGATGCTGGCGCTCACGTGGGTCACGCTCGGGCAGAGCGTCGCGGAGATCCGGGCACAGCCGTTTCCGTCGTCGCCGTCTTCGTCGCATGTACGCCACGCGGACGACTCGCACCGCCGCGCGGTCACCGCCGCCCACGTCTCCCCGGCCGAGCCTTGACCGGTCGCACCGCGTTCGTTCCCGCACCCCGTGGGCTTGCCATCGCCGCCGCCCCAGTTCTTCGTTGCAGCCCGCGGCCTTGGCGTCATATCATCGGCGAGGCCACCCAAGTCGTACCGAGGTGTGAATGGACATCGTGCGCTGCCCCCGTTGTGCGAAGGAGGTCCCGGACGCGTCCCGGTTCTGCCGGCGGTGCGGGTGCTCGCTCGCCTTCCGATCCGCCACGTTCACCGCGCCGGTCGTCCCGCCCGAGATCCCACCCTTGCCCCCCCTGCCGCACCTGTACGACAACCGTCGCGGCGGCGGCGTCGCCGCGGCCACCGTCACGCGCCGCCCGGCCACCCGCCGCACCCCGCCGCAGGCGAAGAACGCGTCCGGCGGCGGGGGGGGTGTCGTCGTGCTGCTGGGCATCGGTGCGGCGTTCATGTTGGCCCAGTCGTCGGTAAGGCCGAAAGGGTGGTGCCCGCCGCCGGCGCCGCGGGCGGTCACGGAGCGGCCGTACGCCTACCCGCGCTCGTTCGACCGGATCGAGCGCCCGACGCCGCCCGTGTCCCACCCCCTGCCGCTCAACGGCGGCGTGCATCGCGTCCCGACCTTCCGGCCGCCGCCCGAGCCGCCGGCGTCGCGCGACTTATCCTACCCGGCGCGCGGACCGGATCGCGGCCAGGCCCAGCGGTATCGGTACGTCCCGCCCGGGGCGTCCGACCCGTACCACGGCCCGGGGCAGCGCTAGCCGGTGGCGCACGAGATTCAACCGGACGGCCGGGTGCACGGCGTCGTCTTCGGCTGCCGGCGGGCGTCGGACGGCCGCTGGCTGATGGTTCGCCGCAGCCGGCACGTCGCGATCCTGCCGCGGAAGGTCTGCTTTCCCGGGGGCGGCGTGTGCCTCGGCGAGTCGCAGCACGCCGCGTGCGCGCGGGAGGCGGCTGAGGAGCTTGGGCTTGTGATCACGCCGGTCAGAGAAGTCTGGAGACACGAGTTTGACGATCGGCCGCTGACGCTGTTCGGGTGGCTGGCGGAACTGCGTTCGCAAGGGATGACGCTCGATCCGCTGGAGATCGAGGAAGTGCTGTGGCTGACGCGCGAGGAGGCGGTGCGGCACCCGGACGGGCTGCCGACGAACGCGTCGTTCATCGACGCGCTCGAACGCGCGCTTTGATCGAATTGCGGGGCGGGCGTCCGGCCAGCCTGGTCTTCCTATGTGTCACCTGTGATTGTCCGCGCGCGGCGGGTAGCATGCCGACTCAACTCTTAAGGAGGCTTCATGCCCTTCGCCCGGACCGCCGCCACTACGCTGCTCGCGCTCGTCGCGCCGCTCGCCCCCGTGACCGCCGTCGCCGCGATTCCGTCTTTCAGGTCTCAGGAGATCGACGCGAGTTTGAAGATCGGGTACGCCGTTAGCCTCGTGGACGTGAACGCCGACGGCAAGCTGGACGTCGTCGTCGTGGACAAGGACCGCGTGGTCTGGTTCGACAACGCGGGGGCGTGGAAGCTGCGGACGGTGATGGCGGGACAGACCGCGCTCGACAACGTCTGCCTCGACGCCCACGACATCGACGGCGACGGCAAGCTCGATATGGCCCTGGGCGCGGGTTGGCGGCCGGGCAACACGAAGGAGCCGTCGACGCTCCAGTGGTTCCGCCGCGGCGCGACCCTCGACGAGCCGTGGCAGGCGTTCACGATCAAGTACGACGAGCCGACGCTCCACCGCATGCGCTTCGCGGACCTCGGCGACGGCAAGAAGGTGCTCGTCACCGTGCCGCTGCAGGGCCGCGGCTCGACCGCGAAGGGGAACTGGGGCGAGGCCGGCGTCCGCACGCAGCTCCACCGCATCCCCGCCGACCCGACGCAGGCCGAGTGGCCGACGGAGCTGATCACGGACGCGTTGCACGTGCCGCACAACTTCCAGGTCGTGAACGTCACCGGCGGCGCGGGGCCGGAGATCCTGGCCGCCAGCTACGAGGGCGTCTCGCTGATCTCACGGGCCGGGGAGAAGTGGAACGTCGCGCGGCTGGGCGAGGGCGACCAGGCGAACCCCGCCAAGAACCGCGGGTCGAGCGAGATCAAGCTCGGCAAGCTGAAGTCCGGCACGAAGTACATCGCGACGGTCGAGCCGTGGCACGGCAACCAGGTCGTCGTCTACACCCACGCGGCGGGGGCGAAGGACTGGAAGCGCCAGGTGCTCGACAGCACGTTGATGTGGGGTCACGCCGTGTCGACGAGTGACCTCGACGGCGACGGCGACGAGGAGCTCGTGATCGGCGTCCGCGACCCGCTGCCGGGCCGGGCCAAGCCGGGCGTCCGGATCTACAAGGCGACCGACGCCGACGGGGCGAAGTGGGACAAGTTCGAGATCGACCCGGGCGGCGTGGCGGTCGAGGACTTGGCGGTCGCGGACCTGAACGGCGACGGCCGGCCGGACATCGTCGCCGTCGGCCGCGCGACGAAGAACGTGCGGGTGTACTGGAACGAGGGGAAGTGAGGGGTCGCACCCCCTCCGGGATCCGGCCCCCTCTCCCGGCCGCGACGATCGATCGTCGTCTGCGGTCCGAATAGGGCGCGGCGGGGAGAGGGTTGGGGTGAGGGGCTCTCTCGCGTACGGGTTGCACGACTCGCCAATCGAGAAGACCCCTCACCCCCGCCCTCTCCCGCGGCCGGCAGTGTCGTTCGGCGAACGCGGGCGTCGCTGGCGGCCTTGGGTGAGGGAGGAGGCACTCGGCAAGCTTCCCCCGCCCCCTCACCGCTCGACGTACTTTCGGATGCCGACGATGTAGAGGGTCGTGAAGTAGACGATGATCGACAGCACCGCGACGATCCCGCCGCGCGTGCCGGCGAGCCAGAACGCGAGCACCATGATCGGGCCCATCAGGAGGGCGCCGATGCCGGCGGCGGCCTTGAGCCACGTCGGGATTTTGTCGAGCGTGTCCATGCGCCCCATGGTAGGCCGGCAGACCTCGCGCGGGAATGCCGGCGGCCCGGCGTTCGGGTCAGGTTTCGCGGCAGCGCCGCGGGTGCGCCGGTATGATGGCCGCGTGCGGTTCCTCCTCCGATGGCTCGGTCGGATCGTGTGGGTGGTGCTGCTGCTCGCGTGCGCCGTCGCGTGGGTGGCCAGTGACTCGTCCCAGCTCCGACTGCTCCGGATCGCGCCCGACGGGATGTGGATCGCCACCCTGCTCCGGGGCCGCGTGCAGGTGGTCGTCGAGCGGCTGCCGCCGCACACGCGGAACGTTCGGGTCGTCGTCGGCGAACGGACGCTCGACCCGGGCGTCCACTGGGACGCGCTGCCGCGGGACGAGGCGCGGGCGGAGACGCCGAGTCGCGCGGTGCGGGACCTGTCGGTTCCGCCGCCGGGCCGGCCGGGCCTGTGGAGGCGCCTGGGCTTCACCCGGGGGTACGCGGTCGGCCGCTCCGGCACGCACACGCACCTGCTCACGGCCCCGTTCTGGGTCGTCTTGGCCACGGTGGCGCTGCCGGGGGTGCCGGTCGTGTGGGGGCTCGTGCGGGCCCGCCGCCGCGCGGCGGTCGGCTGCTGTCCCGGCTGCGGGTACGACCTCCGGGCCACCCCCGACCGCTGCCCGGAGTGCGGCGCGGCGCCGGTCGTGGCCGGGGGGGGTTGGGGGCCGGCGCTCCGTTGACTTTTGACCCGAGGCGTTTGACATTCCCGGCGTGCTCCCGATCCGCCGTTCGCGCACCACGCTGCTCTACGTCCTCGCGCTGGCGCACGAGTTCCGGTGGTCGCTGGTCGTGTTCCTGACGGCGCTGTTGCTGGGGGCGCTGGCGTTTTACTTCACGCCGGGGGAGTTCCCTAAGCCGGAGCAGGCGACGTTCTTCAACTGCGTGTACGCGTCGTGGATGTCGATGCTGGTGCAGCCGGTGAACGCGGTGCCGAGCACCCCCCTGCTGGTGCTGGTGTGCGGGGTCAACCCGCTGATCGGGCTGATGGTGCTGGGCGAGGGGGTCGTGCGGCTGGCGCTGCTGCTGTTCTCGAAGCGGCACGGGCGGAAGGAGTGGATGCGGGTGATGGCTTCGACTTATCGCGACCACGCGGTCGTCTGCGGGATCGGCAAGCTCGGCACGCGGGTGATCGAGCAACTCGTGGCGGCGCGGGTGCCGGTCGTCGCGGTCGAGCGGGACGAGGCGGCGCGGTTCCAGCGGCAGGTGCGCGAGCTGGGCGTGCCGGTGATCGTCGGGGACATGAAGGACGACCAGACGCTGGTCAACGCCGGCGTGCCGCACGCCCGGGTCGTGATCATCGCCACCAACGACGACATCGCCAACCTCGAGGTCGCGCTCGACAGTCGGCGGCTGAACCCGCGGGTGCGGATCGTGATGCGGTTGTTCGAGCAGTCGATCGCGCAGAAGATCAGCGGGGCGTTCATGGTCGACGTCGCGTTTAGCGCGAGCACGCTGGCGGCGCCGATCGTGGCGGCGATGTCGATGGGGACGAAAGTCTTGAACTCGACGCTAATCGCGAACATCCCTCACGTGACGGCGGAGTTGACGGTCGCCGAGGGAGGCGCGCTGGCGGGACGGACTATTGAGGAGGCCGAGCGCGGGTACTGCTGCAAGGTGCTGGCGCTGACACCGGCGACGGGGCCGACGCAGTTGCCGCCGGGCGCGGGGACGATGATCCGGGCGGGGGACGGGCTGGTCGTGCACACGCCGAGTGCGCAATTGACGACTCTAGCGGGGGCGGCGGCGGCGGGTGTTGGCGTTGCGGCGGCGGTGGGGGCCAGGGTGTAGGGGTCGGCGGTTGGGGAGGCGGCGCGACCCGCGAGCGGCGCGGCGGGCCCGTTCGGCGACATGGTGGAGGTGTGATCCATTTTCCTGACCCTCGTCTGCGGGCGTCCGCACATGGTTTGCAGACCTTCGGGGGACACGGAGGATCTGCTATGTCGAACGATCTCAACCCGAGTGGCCCGGACGCGGCGGATGCGCTGGAGCCCGATCGCGGGCCGGGGCAGCGGAGTAAGGGGTGGACGAAGGTGGGCGACGACGCGGATCGGACGGGGGTGCGGCCGGACGATCCGGCGGGGAACGCGGGGCCGGTGCCGGCGTCGGGCGCGCGGGACATCGGGGCGGACGAGTTGGACCCGGTGACGAGCGGGGACGGGGCGAACCTGCGCGGGTTGCACACGAACCCGGATCCGAGGCCGCGGCAGCCGGGCGGGGCGCGTTTGGCGGGCTCGGTAGGGGACGCCGGGGCGGACGCGGGCGACGGGTCGCTGGACGCGACGGACGACACGACGGTGACCGGCGATCCGGACGTCAGCCCGGCAGCGCGGGCGCGGGGGGACGACAACGTGACTTACGGTGGGACCGCGAACAGTGGCGGGGGCGAAGGGGCGGGAGATCCGGACACGGGTTATCGACAGGGCGGGGCGAGCGGGGCGCTGGGGCCGGAGGATCTTGAAGAGCCCGGAACGGGGGCGGTAGACCCGCGCGGGCCGGACGCGGACGCCGGGCCGCGGGGCGACCCGAAGCAGCACGGGCGGGACACGGGACTCGGGAAGGCACAGATGTATCCGAGCGGGGCGGGGGAGACGAACATCCAAGGGGAGGGTGAGCGGCGGGAGTCGCGGTAGGGTTGTGGCGCAAAACTTCGTTCTTCGGGTGGGTCGGGGGTTGGCGGGTCAAGGCGAGTGGGGAGTACCCCGATGCTCCCCTTGGTGACCCCGTTTCGACACGGGGACTCTGGGGCATTCGGTTCCGCGAAACCGCAGGCAATCACGGCGCGGCGGGTGGGGCGGCGAGGAAAACGGTACGCGGAGAAGCGGCGGATAACGGTATCCGGTTCAGAAAGAGCGCGCATCTACCTAAGGGGGAGGTGTTGTGCGCCGGGGGCAAAGAATCGTGGGTCGGGGGCGCAGGCGGGCCGGATTTATGGGAGTTTCGAGGTGGGAAGGTTGTTGGATTAGTCAGGACGGTGTTGCGCGCCGCGCGTGTCAGGCGCGCAACACCGGTGTCGGTTGGTGGGGGTGGAGGGTTAGTCGGCCATATCGTCGGCGGCGAAGTCCTTCTGGTTGCCGCTCATCTGGTTTCCTTCTTGATCTTCGCCTTGGCTGTCGGAGGAGGGGCTCATCGCGTTGTCCTGGCCGGTGGCTTCGCCCATGCTGATTTCGCCGGCGAAGGAGTCGTCGCCGCGGGCGGCGGGGTTGGTGGCGGCGTCGGCGCCCTGGTTGGAGGGGGCGGCTTGGACGCCGTCGGTCGGGGTCACCGTGGAGCCGAGGACTTTGCCGGCGTTTTTGCCTTTGAAGTTCTGGGTGGGGGGGCCGGAGGCGAACTCGCGGGCGGTGCCGTCGGAGTCGTCGGGGCCGGGCTTGTAGCCGTCGGGGCCGCTGGCGGAGATGGTGCTGCCGCCGGCGCCGAAGCCGATGATGTCGGTGTCGACGTCGCCGCCGGAGCCCGAGCCGGTGCCGCTGTCATCGGCACCCGCGCCGGCGGTGCGGACGCCGTCGTGCTCGCTGGAGCGGGGCTGGGTGGCGCCGGGGTCGGCGCGCTTGGTGTTCTCGTTGACGTAGTCGCGGTCGCGGCTGGGACCGGAGCCGACCGGGGCGCCGAAGTCGCCCCTGGAGGCGACGTCTTTAGCGAGCTCGGGCTCGCTGCCGGGTTTCCAGTTGGACATGTCTTTCTTGGGTGTCGTTTTGTCGGCCATCGGGGTCTCCTTCGGGTCGGGAAGCGGCCACGGTCCCCTTCGGGTCGCGGCTAAACGAAGTCATGGGCGGTGTAGCAAACGGCGGGGCACCGTGCTCGGGAAAGCGGGGGTGGGTCGGTAGAATTCGAGGCATGACCGAGCCGCGGCGACCGACGCTCGATTACGGCCGCGCAGACCCGGAGGACGTGCCGTGGTGGAAGTTCCGGTGGGGCCGCGGCGCGTGGATCGCGGTCGCCTACCTCTGCGTCGTCCTGACGATCATTTTCGCGGATTGGATCGCGATCGGGTGCCGGCGCAACCGGATCGCACCAGCGCCGCCGCCGGCTGGGACGCGGCCGGCGCTCAACATCCCTTTGGCCCCCGGGTAAACTCTCGTGACTGCTGAGCCGCGGTTGTGGACGCCGCGTCGCGGCTTGGCACGTCGCACACGCATTTCACCGAACGACGTATTTCCCGCCTGGAGAACTTTGTGAACCGACTCGTCCGTCGCACGATCGCGCTCGCTTGGGTTGCCGCTTTGCCGTCGTTGTCTCGGGGCGCGGGGGACCCGTTCGCGGAGGGGGTTCGGCCGACCGAGCCGTTGGCGGCGGAGCGGCAGGCGAAGTCGTTCAAGGTGCCGGCGGGGTTCAAGGTTCAGCTCGTGGCGGCGGAGCCGGAGGTGAACAAGCCGATCAACATCGCGGTGGACGCGCGGGGGCGGCTTTGGGTGACGAGCACGATCGAGTACCCGTGGCCGGCGAGGCCGGAGAACGGGAAGCCGCGCGACGCGGTGAAGGTGATCGAAATCGACCCGTCGAGCGGGCGGGCGACGAAGGTGACGACGTTCGCGGACGGGATGAACATCCCGGCCGGCGTTTACCCGTACAAGGGCGGGGCGATCGCGTTCTCGATCCCGAACATCTACCACCTGCAGGACACGGACGGGGACGGCGTGGCGGACAAGCGCGACGTGCTGTACGGGCCGTTCGACACGACGCGCGACACGCACGGGATGACCAACTCGTTCACGCGCGGGTACGACGGCTACCTGTACGCGACGCACGGGTTCAACAACCAGTCGCGGGTAACGGCGAAGGACGGTTCCAGGCTCGAGATGAACTCGGGGAACGTGTACCGAATGACGCTGGACGGGCGGCACGTCGACCACATCTCGGTGGGGCCGGTGAACCCGTTCGGGCTGGCGTTCGACTCGACGGGGACGCTGTGGATGGCGGACTGCCACACGAAGCCGCTGCAGACCGTCTTGCGCGGGGCGACGTACGAGCACTTCGGCCGGCCCCACGACGGGCTGGGGTTTTACCCGAAGATCATGGGACATCTGCACGGGTCGACGGCGATCGGCGGGGTGGTCGTGATCGACGACGACCGGTGGCCGAGCGAATTCCGGGGGAACCTGCTGTGCGGGAACCCGATGACGAGCCGGATCAACCGGGACACGCTGACGTGGAGCGGGTCGACGCCGACGCTGAAGGAGTTGCCGGACTTCCTGGCGAGCGACGACCCGTGGTTCCGGCCGGTGGCGTTCGCGTTCGCGCCGGACGGGTCGATCTACGTGGCCGACTTTTACAACCGGATCATCGGGCACTACGAGGTGCCGCTGACGCACCCGGGGCGGGACCGGGAACGGGGGCGGATCTGGCGGATCGTGCCGCCGAACGCGACGCAGTTCCCGGACCTGACCAAGGCGTCGGTCGAGGAACTGGTGAACGCGCTCGGGCATCCGAACATTACCGCCCGGATGCTGGCGACGGATCAGATTGCGGATCGAGTTGGTAAGGACGCGGTGCCGGCGCTGCGGGCGGCGCTGGGGGGGGATAAGGCGAAGCAGAAGGTGCACGCGCTGTGGGCGCTGTTCCGGCTGGGGGAGGTGAAGGCGGAAGAGGTCGCGGCGGCGGCGAAGGACGCGGACGCGCTGGTGCGGACGCACGCGGTGCGGCTGCTGTCGGAACTGAAGGAGGTGTCGGCGGAGCAGCGGCAGTTGATCGTGGCGGCGCTGAAGGACGCTGACCCGCACGTGCGGCGGAACGCGGTGGACGCGCTGGGGCAACACGCGACCGCGGACAACCTGCGGCCTCTGCTCGACCTGATCGCGGCGACGGACAAGGGGGACGCACACCTCGCGTACGTGGCGAAGATCGCGCTGCGGAATCACCTGGCGAGGCCGGAGGTGCTGGCGGGGCTGCCGCTGGCGCAGTGGGGCGAGGCGGACGCGGTGGCGGTGAACGAGGTGCTGCCGGCGGTGAAGTCGGCGGCGGCGGCGGGGCTCATCATCAAGCAGCTCAACAACGGTCACTTGACCGGCGGGTCGATGACAGACCTGTTGCGGCACGCGTGCCGGTTCGGCGGGGACGCGGGGACGGAGTCGGCGGCAGACTACGCGAAGAACTACGTAACCCATGCCGATCAGCAGCTCGAGGCGCTGAAGGCGATCCAGGCGGGGACGCAGGAGCGTGGCGGCAAACTGTCGGCCGGCGCGCGGGCGTGGGCGGCGGAGTGCGTGGGGAAGGCGCTGCCGCGGTCGGCCCGGAGCGCGTCGCGGATGCAGACGGTGTCGGACCTGGCGCGGGCGCTGGGGCTGAAGGAGTGCGCGCCGGCGCTGGCGGCGGTGATGGCGGACGCGAAGGCGGACCCGAACGCGCGGGCGTCGGCGGTCAAGACGGTGCTGGCGCTGGACCCGGCGAGCGCGCCGGCGGTGGCCAGCTTGGTGGCCGACGTCGGGCAGTCGGCGGCGCTCCGCGAGGCCGCGGCGAAGGCGCTGTCGGAGGTGAACACGGACGAGGCGCGGCAGTCGCTGCTCAAGCCGATCCGGGACAGCTCGCACGCGGTGGCGACGAAGCTGGCGGTGGCGCTGGCGGGCAGGCCGGAGGGGGCGGCGACGCTGCTCGACGCGTTCGAGCGCGGCACGATCACGCCGCGCCTGCTCCAGGAGCCGACCGTGCGCGACAAGCTGGCCGCCGCGAAGATCAAGGACCTCGACGCGCGGGTGAAGAAGCTGACGGCCACGCTCGCGCCGGCGAGTGCCGAGCTGGACCAACTGATCGCGAAGAAGAAGGCGGCGTTCGACGCGAAGAAGGCGGACGCGGCGAAGGGGAAGGACGTGTTCGCGAAGAGCTGCGCGACGTGTCACCAGATCGACGGGCAGGGGTCGCTGGTCGGGCCGCAGCTCGACGGGGTGGGGAACCGGGGGCTGGAGCGGCTGCTGGAGGACGTGGTGGATCCGAACCGGAACGTGGATCCGAACTTCCGGTTCTCGAACATCACGCTGGAGGACAACGACGTGGTGTCGGGGCTGATCCGCGGGGAGGCGGGGCAGACGATTTTGCTGGTCGACTCGACGGGGAAGGAGAGCACGATCAACAAGGCGGAAGTGAAGACGGTGACGCCGAGCAAGCTGTCACTGATGCCGACGGGGTTCGGGGAGCTGCTGTCGGCGGAGGACTTCAACGATCTGACGGCGTATCTGCTGAGCAGGACGGGGGGCGAGGGGAAGTAGTGTTGGCGCGGCGGGACCGGGTGGGAAGACCGCCGCTTGGCGGCTGTTTCGCTGGCCGGGGGCTCTAGCGGTCGGCGATTGTGCGGCTCATGGTTGGGACGCGGATCGGCGCGATCGCGTAACCGTGCTCGGCGGGGACGAGCGTGACGAGGGTGGTGGTGTCATCGTCGTCGGTAGCGTCGTCGAGGTCGGGCCCGGCAGCGAGGGCGGCGGGCTGAGAGTCGGGCGCGGCGGGCGCCTCGGCCGCGGCGGGCCGAGACTCGGCGGGGGCGGAGTCGGGATCGGCGTCGTCCGGGTGGTGCGCGGCGTCGGGCTCGGCTGGGGCCGGGGGGGGAGTCGCCAGGGCGGTGGCCGAGTTGTCGGGGGTGACGGACGCGGGATCCTGGTCTTTGCCGAGGCGGATGACGTGGGTGCCGGCGCTGCGGAGGCGGACGTTGGAGATGTCGCCGCGGAAGATCACGGTCTTCACGGACGGGTGAACGATCAGGATCGTGTTGACGTACTCGTTGTCGAGCAGCTCGAGGCGGTCGATGTTGGCGAACTCGGTGGTGGGCGGGGTGTTGCGCCACGGGTCGTCGGCGTAGATTCGCTTGAGGAACGAATCGGTGGTGCGGAACTTGCACCGCTGGAAGGTGACGGTGCCGAACGCGCCTTCGCGGAGGCACAGGAGCTGATGCTGGGCGTCCTCAAACGCGGTGTCGGTCGCGCTGAACGAGCCGACGATCGCGCCCTGCGCCTCGGCGGCGACGGCCTTGCCGCTGACGCCGGCCCAGACGTTGGAGAAGACGCTGTGGGTGATGTTCACCGAGTTGATCTTGCCGGTCAGCGTGAGGGCGGCGAGGTCGGTGACGCCGGAGACGTAGACCTTGTGGAGGTGGTAGTCCTCGTTCTGGTCGAGCACGAGCGGTTGGGAGACGGTGCGGTCCTTGATGGTGACGTCGGCCGAGGCGGACGGCGCCGGGGGGAGGGCGGCGGCGATGGCGAGGCCGGTGAGGCAGGCGAGGCGGTGGACGGCGGCCGACAGACGCATGGGAATCCTCCCTGATGGCGCGGCCCGAAGTCGCGGCAGGCCGCGGGCGGCGCGGGGACACCGGAGCGGAACTTTATCAGGCTAGCGAGTACAAAGCTATCGGGAAATAGCCGGCGGCGGGCCGGGCCGAAGCGGGCGGAAACGGCGGGTTCCGCCGCGTCGACGCCCGATGTTACCAACGTGTTGCGCCGAAACGACTCGGTCTCACGATCACGTCTGACGCCCGCTCGGGGCAAAAGATTCACATGGGCCAAGGAACGGAATCGGGTCGGCCGTCGCGGAAGTGGGCGATCCTGCGGCGGGTGCTGCTTGGGGTCGTCGTCGTCGTGGCGCTGGTGTTCCTGCTGGGGCCGGCGGTGGCGGCGCCGTTCGTCCGGCAGCGGCTGCAGGACATGGTGTCGAAGAACCTGAACGCGCGGCTGACGATGGACTCGCTGTCGTACCGGTTCCCGTACGGGGTAAAGGCGCGGAACGCGGCGCTGGTGGCTACGGACGAGCGGGGCCAGGCGGTCGATTTGCTGCGGGTCAAGGAACTCGAGCTGGCGCTGACGAAGCTGCCGTTCGGGGACGGGCCGCTGGTGATCGAGCGAATCGCGGTGCGCGAGCCGTCGGTGCACCTGGTGATGAACGAGCAGGGGCTGGTCGGGAAGACCGGGCTGGTGCGGCAGGAGTTGACCGTCCCGCTGCCGCCCGACCTGATCGTCAAGCGGAAGGAGCGGCCGTCGGACTACTTCCGCCTGCGGCGGTTCGAGGTCCGAGACGGGTCGGTCGTGTACGAGGACCGGCGCGGCGGAGAGGGCGCGCCCAAGGTCGTGTGGCGGAACTTGTCGGTCGAGCTCGACACCGAGCCGACGTCCGGGTCACTTTACCGGTACGAGATGGCGGCGAAGAATGCGCCGCTGGCTACGGCGAACGTCCGGGGGACGGTGGACGTGGACTCGCTGATGCTCGAGGTCGAGAAGTTCGTGCTCGGGGTCAAGGTGGAGCGGGGACGGCCGCAGGAGCAGTTGCCCCCGCTGCTGCAGGAGATCCTGCGGCGGTACGAGGTGGCGGGCGGGCTGACGGTGGACGGGCACGCGAGCGTGCCGCTGAAGGAGCCGGGGCGGGCAGCCTACGAGGTGGCGCTGGACCTGCCGTCGGCGAGCGCGCGGGTGTCGGACGGGGGCGGTCGGATGGACCGGCTGGCGTTGAAGGTGCGGGTGTCGAGCGAGGACCGGGCGGCGGCGACGCGGGAGGTCGAGCGGCCGGTCACGCTGTCCGCCGCGCCAGCCGAGGAGGAGAACGCAACGACGCGCGAGAACGCCGACGAGGCGGTGGCCGGCGGCTCGACGGCGGCGACGCGGCCGACGGGCAAGCCGAAGCGCCAGCTCGCGCCGCCGACGGTCGTGCGGCTCGACCTGCTCGACGTCGGCACCGGCGACACCGTGCTGCACGCGGAGAAGGGGGAGGCGGTGATCGACCCGGCGTCGCAGCAGTGGCGGGTGAAGGACCTGCTCTGCCGGCTGGACCTGGGCAAGGACCGGTCGGGGCTGCCGTCGGCAATCGAGAAGGCGCTGGGGCGGCTGGAGCTGAGCGGGAAGGTGCGGCTGACGGCGACGGCGGCCGGGCCGCTGCGGCCGGACCCCGCGCGGCGGGTGATGGACCAGGTCGAGTACCAGGTGGTCGCGTACCCGCGCGACATCTCGGTCAAGCCACCGAAGTGGCCCGGGCCGTTCACGAACGTGTCCGGGACGGTGCGGGCCAACCGCGAGGCGGTCGTGTTCGAGAACGTGGAGGCGCGGTACCGGGAGGACCGGTTCTTCGTCGCGGGCGCGCGGATCCCGCTGGAGAACGTCACGCAGGAGTTGCGGGTCAACGAGATCAACGGGTCGATGACGCTGAGCGGGCGGGTGGAGGATTACCCGAAGCCGTTCGCGTTCACCGCGGAGCAGTTGCACCCGTCGGGGACGTGGTACGCGATGGGGTACTTCGCGCGGAAGCGCGGGCAGCCGCCGGGGACAAAGCCGGACTTCCGGTTCGACGTGCGGAGCGACGGGGAGGCGGGCGGGGCGATCTCGCCGCGCCGCGTGCCGCTGACGGACGTGAAGGCGGAGGTGGTGGTCGCGACGAAGCTGGTCGAGGTCAAGCGGCTGGACGCGAACCTGCTCGGCGGGCGGCTGACGGCCGAGGGGCAGGTGACGCCGGGCAAGGGGGCGGAGCTGAACTACCAGGGGACCGGGTGGGCGCGGGACGTCGATCTGCGGGCGCTGTCGACGTACCTGACGAAGGACGGCCAGCCGCCGAAGCGGCTGAGCGGCAAGGCGAACGTGAACGTGCAGTTCGGGGGCACGGGTCCGGGGCCGGAGGAGGGACGGACGGCGGTGGACAACTTCGGCGCCGCCGGGCGGTTCGAGGTGCTCGAGGGGCATTTTTGGGACTTGTCGGTTGTGAAGGACGTGGCGACCGGGGTGAAGGTGACGAACGAGGCGCTGACGGTCGGGACGGCGGCGGGCGTGTTCGAGGTGCAGAACCGGGTGATCGACCTGCGGCAGGCGGCGGTCAGCGCGCCGGTGCTGGGCGTGCAGGGGTCGGGGCGGGTCGCGTTCGACGGGCGGCTGGACCTGCGCGTCGTCGCGGCGCCGCTCGCGGACTGGAAGGATCAGATGAAGCGGACGAAGATCCCGATCTTCAGCGACGTGGCCGGGGAGGTGCTGGGCGGGTTGCAGGCGATGATCAACGCGGCCGGCCGGACGCTGCTTTACGAGTTCAAGGCGACCGGGACGGTGAAGGAGCCGAAGCTGGAGACGGTGCCGGCGCCGGTGCTGACCGAGGGGGTGGCGCGGCTGTTCGGGGCGATGCTGAAGGGGGAGCGGCTGGGCGAGGCGGTCGGGGACGGGTACGGGGGCGAGACGCGTCGACAACGGTAGCGGCGCCGCGCGGCGGGCGTGCTGGAAAAGGACCGGCGGTGCTGGGGACGCACGCGTCGGGCGGTCGCGGCGGCGGGACGCTTTGTCCTGCGGCCAAGGTTACCCGTCCAGCCACGCGGCGAGCAGGTCGATGGCGGCCTGGAGGTCGCGCTTGTGGATCGACTCGGTGACCGTGTGGATGTAGCGGGTCGGGATCGAGAGGGTCGTGCTGGGGACGCCGCCGCGGCTGCGCTGCATCGGGCCGGCGTCGGTGCCGCCGCGGGGGAGGATGCTGAGCTGGTGGGGGATGTCGCGGCGGTTGGCGACGGCGTCGAACTCGTCGATCAGGGCGCGGTTGCCGATCGTCTGGCCGTCCATGATCGTCAGGGCGACGCCGGCGCCCTGCTGGGTAACGCGCTCGTCCTCCGGGACGCCGGGCGTGTCGACGCAGAGCGTGGTGTCGATCGCGACCGCGACGTCCGGCTGCTGGGCGTAGGCGACCGGCCCGGCGCCGCGGCAGCCGACCTCCTCCTGCACGGTGGCCGCCAGCACGACGTCGTACCGCGGGTTCTGGGCCTTGCGCATCGCCTCGAGCGCGACGAACGCGGCGACGCGGTTGTCGAGGCACTTGCCGGTCACGCACTGGCCGACCTCGGCGAACTCCTGCACGAGCGTAACCGGGTCGCCGATCCGCACCTTCCGCTTGACCTCGTCGGCGGGCAGGCAGAGGTCGACGCAGAAGTCGGTGATCTCCGGGATCTTCTTGCGGTCCTCCTCCTTGGCGATGTGGGTGGGGCGGCCGGTCGGGTTCATCAGGCCGACCAGGTCGTCGCCGGACGAGGTCTGGATCAGCACGCGGCGTGCGAGCAGGTTCTTGGTGTCGAACCCGCCGGCGTTGTGGACGCGGACGAAGCCCTTGTCGTCGACGTGGCGGACGTAGAAGCCGATCTCGTCGATGTGGCAGGCGAGGACGACCTTCTTCGCGTTCGGCTGCTTCGACCGCTTGACCGCGATCAGCGAGCCGAGGTTGTCGGTCCTGACGTCGTCGAACAGCGGCCGGGCCTCGCGCTCGAGGATCGCGCGGACGCGCTCCTCGCGGCCGGGGACGCCGGGGGTCTTGGAGAGCTGCTTGAGGAGGGCGAGGTTCATGACGGGGGAGGATAATCCGGCGCGGGCTCGCTGTCAGTCGTCCCGCGCCCGTGTCGCCCTCGGCGCCACGGTATACGCGAGGAGCCCGCGGGTCGGTCCCCGCGGGCCCCAGGAGGCGGTGAAGGTGGGTCGGGTCGCGGCGTTACTTCGCCGGGTGCTCTTTCAGGTCCTTCTGGATCTCCTGGAGGGCGAGCAGGATGTAGGAGGTGGCGAGGACGGGGTTGTCCTCGAACCACTTCTTCTCGCCGGCCCACGAGCCGTCTTCCTTCTGGAGGCCGGCGAGCTTGTCGGTCAGTTCGACGCGCCAGTCGTGCTTCTGCCCCTTGGCGTCGGTGATCGTCGGCTCGTCGTAGACGTTCAGGGCGCGGGCCATCGTGTGGTAGTAGTAGTAGAGGCCGTACTTGCTCATGTCGCCGTTCTTCGGGTCGACGCTGGGCATGCCGGGGTTGACGTCGAGCGTGTACGTGTCGCCGATCCACTTCCAGGCGGCCTTGACCCGCGGGTCGTCCTTGGTCAGGCCCGCGTAGATCATCGACTTGAGCCCGGCGTAGGTCATCGAGCCGTAGGAGCGGACGACTCGCTTGCCGTCCGGGCCGGTCACGACGCCGGCCTGCGACTCGCCGTCGTTGGCGGGGGTGTAGACGAAGCCGCCGTCGTTGCCGGCGAACTTCTGGTCGTTGGTCTCGCTGTTGTTCTGGGTGCGGGTGATGAACTTCAGCGCGTTCTGGAACGCGGGGTCGTCCTTCGAGAGCCCGGCGTTCTGCAGCGCCTCGACGGCCATCTGGGCGTTGGAGAGGTCGGGGCGTCCGGCTCGGCTGTAGCCCCAGCCGCCCCACCAGTTGTTCTTGTCGTCCTTGACGACCTCGCCCTTGGGGCCGGGGGCGGCCTTGTCCGTCCACTGGATGCCCTTGACGAACGCAGCGGCCTTGTCGATTCGCTCCTTGAAAGCGGGGTTGTTCGCGGCGGCGAGGGCGGAGATCGCGATCGAGGTGTTGTAGTTCGCGAGCAGGTCCTGGCTGATCGCGCCGTTGTCCTTCTGGTACGTGAGCAGCTTTTCGTACCCCTTGCGGACGATGTCGGACTGCGGGCCGACTTTGGGGTCCTGGGCGAGGGCGCGGACGGCCAGGGCGGTGAGAGCGGGCGGGTCCGTCTCCTTCTGCCAACCGCCGTCGGGCTTTTGCTGCGCCTTGAGAAAGGCGACGGCCTTGTCGATCGAGGCCTGGAGCTTGGCGTCGACCGCGGGCTTGGCGTCGTCCGCCGCCCACGCGTTCAGGGGGGCGGAAAGCGGGGTGAGCGCTGTCGGCGCAACCACACCGGCGGCTAGGGTCAGCGTCAGGATCGAACGGAGCGTGCGATTCTTGGTTGTCATGGGCGTCCTCGTGTAGGGATCAGACCGGTTTTGGGCCGGCGGATTGTACTCGTGACGTGGCGCTCCGGGGTACCGGTCGACCCGGTCAATCGTTCGCCAGCGGGTGGCTGTGACTTGCCAGTTTAGCGCCCAGTGTCCCCTCGGCCGAGCGACGGGCCACTTAATGGCGAAGGGTCGAACGGATGAGTCGGCCCGGTCGGCTCGGAAGTGTAGACAGAACATTCGGTTACACGGAATCCCTTACCCTGGCGCGCCCGTCCGAGATTTCTGGCGGGCGCGCCTCCCGTAAAACCGGGTGCGAGCGGCGCGGCGGCGGCGAATGGCCGGTTGCCCGACCGAGATGGCGTTTCGCGACGGACTACTCCTCTGCCCGCGAATCGGTGCTGCCGATCCTGGTAAATCCAGCACCCGTCCCCCGCCCGCCGCTCCACCCGTTTCTTGTAATCCGGGCAAGCCCCCGGGGTGATGGCTGTCGGGCTCCGGAGGGTCACGGGCGATCCCCCGGCCTTGCCCGGTTTGACGCGGCGTTCGCGGGGGTGTCGCGGGCGGTTACAGGACCTGGCACGCTGACCGGTTCAGGGCAATAGTTAGTCGCACCCATTGTGGTAGGGTTCGCTCGCACCAATATGCGAATTGCGAACCTCACCAGCACCGAAGCGGAGACGAACGGGAGAGACGGAATGGACGACAGCGTCCTGCTGGGCAGGTTCGCCGAGACCGGCTGCCAGGCGAGCTTCAACGAGATCGTCGACCGCCACAGCGGTTGGATCTTCTCGCTCGCGCTGCGCGCTGTGCGGGACCGGCATTTGGCCGAGGACGTCACCCAGGCCGTCTTCATCATTTTCGCGAAGAAGGCCAAGGCGATCCGCGAGGGGACGCCGTTGTCCGGCTGGCTGTTCAAGGCCGCCCGGTTCGCCGTCAGCGACGCGCTCAAGCGCCGCACCCGCATGCGCAACCGAGAAAACCGTTTCGCCGAGTTCTTCAAGGCCACGACGGGTGGCGACGGCGCGATGGAGGGCACGATCCCCGGCGACAACCCCGCCAACATCCCCGACGAGATCTCGCACACGCTCGACGAGGCCGTCGCGTGCTTGTCCGAGGCCGACCGCCAGGCGGTCCTGCTCCGGTTCTACGAGGGCAAGAGCCTCGCGGAGGTCGGGCAGGCGATGAACACGAGCGAGGAGGCCGCCAAGAAGCGCGTCGCCCGCGCGGTCGAGAAGATGCGGAAGTACTTTGCGAACCGCGGCGTGATCACGACCGCGACGGTGCTCCTGCTCCTGCTCGGCCGCCGCAGCGCCGAGGCCGCGAACTTCGTCCCGACCGTGGTCGCCCCCTGCGCCGCGCCGTCGATCGCCCACGCGATCGCCGACGGCGGGCTGCAACTGATGGCCCACGCTCAGGCGAAGCTTCTGGGCGCGATCCTGGCGGCGGGGCTGGCTGTGCTGATCGCCGTGCCGACGCTGGGCGGCGCGGTCGCGAGGCACGTCGCTGCGGGCGGCGACGTTGTCGCGCAGGACGTCCGGCCCCTTTACGGGCCAACAGACGACGTCCGGGTTCACACCCCGGCCCGGCCAAAAGAGTCGAAGTTCACGGACGTCTGGATCGGGCACAAGGGCCAGATCCTGTGGCGCTCCGACACGTACACCGACGCCGCGACCCGTTTGCCGTTCTACCTGAAGGCGGGCCAGAAGCAGGAGCGGCCGTACGCGGTCGCCGTGGACCACAAGGGCCAGTATTACATCCGCCCGCTCGACAAGGCGATCGTCGAGTCGCCGATCGTGCGCGACGGGCGGTGGGACTACGACAACGGCCCGGTCGAGCCGGCCGACCGCGTGAACCAGGTGCTCTCGCTGATCGACGCGCACGACGACGGCGGCCTCAGGCTCGCGCGCGGCGGGCCGTCGCCGCGGTCGGTCGCGTCCACCGTGCTCGATCCCGCGCGCGGGAAGCCCGAGCCGTCGGACGACGTGTCGGCGGATCCCGATTGGCACCAGGTCCCGCGCCACCACCCGGACGAGGACGGCCCGGTCGTCATCGACCCGCCGCCGTGGATGAAGACGAACAGCGCCGACGGCTACCTCCAGACCGGTCCCGCCGACTTCGATCTGCGCGGCGACTGGGTGCAGGTGCCCGAGCCGGCCACCGGCCTGCTGGTGCTCGGCGCGGCGTCGCTGCTGACCCTGCGGCGGCGCAGGCGTTAAACGGCTTCTCACCCCCGGTAACCCATCCCTGGCGGGAGCGCGGATGTCGCGGTCACGCGATTCGTCCCCGAAAGTCGTTCGCGCCCGGACGCTTTGCAGGGTTCTAAGTGGGTCGTCGGGGGCCGGAGTTCGCGGGTCGGGAGCGAACGGGAACGGCGTGACGGCGATGGGGCGGCCGCTGTTGTCACGTTCGCGTCTTCGGGTTCGGTAACGGTCGGCGATCCCTGCGGTAGAACGGTCCGGGACAGGAGCACTCCGGACATGGGTTCACGCTCGGCGGTGACGTGTGGGGCCGTACTTTTCTGCTGTTGTGCGCTCGCGGGCTCGGCGGGGGCCGCGCCGCCGGGGCGGGCGAGGGAGGTGTTTGCGGCGGGGGCAACACACGAGATTCATCTGCGCGTGTCGGCGGAGGGGTGGCGGTTGATGGAGCCGATATCCGGGTCGCGGGCGGCGCGGGGGGCGAAACCGTCGGACGGGGAGAAGAAGCAGCCGTACGTGGAGGGGGAGCGGGTGCCGGTGGGGCCGGTGGGGCTGGCGTACGCGTACGCGAAGGCGCAGGTGGAGTGGGACGGGGTGGTGGCGGCGGAGGAGGCGGGGGTGCGGTTCAAGGGGAACATCTCGTACGTCGCGTCGCGCGGGGGGCCGCGGCGGCCGATGAAATTGGATTTCGACCGGTTTGTGGAGAAGGGGCGGTTCGCGGGGCTGGCGACGATCAATCTGAACAACTCGGCGTTCGACCCGTCGCACGCGCGGGAGGCGCTGGGGTACGCGGTGATGCGGGAATTGGGGGTGCCGGCGCCGCGGACGGGGTGGGCGCTGGTGTACCTGACCGTGCCGGGGGCGTACGAGCGGGAGTTCCTGGGGCTGTACGCGCTGGTGGAGGAGGTGGACGACCGGTTCTTGAAGAAGCGGTTCGCGGATGACGGGGGGCTGTTGCTCAAGCCGGAAGGGGTGCGGGGGCTGGCGTATTTTGGGGAGGACTGGGCGCTGTACGAGCGGCGGCTTAACCCGAAGAGCAAGGTGGAGCCGAAGCAGGCGCGGCGCGTGATCGAACTGGCGCGGCTGATCAACCGGGCGGGCGACGGGGAGTTTCGGGCAAAGGTGGAGTCGTACCTGGCGGTGGACGGGTTCCTGCGGTACGTGGCGGCGAATGCGGCGATCGCGAACCTCGACAGCTTTCTGTCGACGGGGCACAACTACTACCTTTACGTCGACCCGGCGGACGGGCGGGCGCACGTGGTGCCGTGGGACCTGAACCTGGCGTTCGGGGGGTATAGCTGGGTGGCGTCGGCGACGGCATCGGCGGACACGCCGATCATGCGCCCGTACGTGGACCGGAACATCCTGGTCGAGCGGTTGCTGGCGGTGCCCGAACATCGTGAGGCGTACCGGGGGTACCTGCGGCGGGCGTGTGAGATGCTGGGGGCGGAGCGGGTGGCGGCGTGGCGCGCGCGGGAGATCGAGCCGGTGCTGGCGGCGGCGGGGCGGGCGGCGAAAGTGGCGGGGCGCGAGGGGCGGCCGAGCACGCGGCCGGCAACGGGGATGCGGCTGGATGCGCCGGAGCTGTGGTCGTGGGTGGCGGCGCGGGCGAAGTCGATGCGGGCGCAGTTGGACGGGGGGCGTCCGGGGACGGCGCCGAACTTCTTTGAGCCGGAGCTGGTGCCGGAGGGGTTGTCGAAGGCGGCGGGGGTCGGGCGGGCGATGATGGCGATGGTGGACGGGGACGGCGATGGGTTTCTCGCGGAGGCGGAGGTGCAGGCGGGGGTTCGCCGACTGTGGGCGGCGGCGGGGATGATGGAGGACGAGGGGATGGATCGGGCGAGCGCGGAGCGGGTGATGGAGCGGGTGCTCAGCGAGCGGGTGCGGGAGCGGGCGCCGGCAGACGCGTGGGCGAAGTGGGTGTTTCGGGTGGCGGACCTGAACGGGGACAAGCAGGTGATGGGGGAGGAGGTGGTGCGGGCGTGGCGGCGGATGCTGGGGGGGTCGGATCGGGATTACGACGGGGTGATGGGGGGGCGGGAGTTGGTGGAGTCGCTGGCGGGGGCGGGGGTGCCGTGATCCGGCCCCCTCTCCCGGCCGCGACGGTGGATCTTCGTGCGCCGGGCCGCGCGAACGCGGCGGGGAGAGGGTTGGGGTGAGGGGGCGTTTCGAGCGGCGAGTTGCGCCGTCCGCCGGTCGGGAAGAGCGCTCACCCCTGCCCTCTCCCACGGCCGATGGGGTTGAGTGGCGAAGGGGTGTTGAGGGCGGTTTTGGGAGAGGGAGGGCGCGTGCTGGCGCGGCGGGGAATGTTTGGGAGGGCGGGCCTTGATGGCCGTGTGCTGAAGCACACCCTACGGGATTGAATTGAAGACCCGGCCGCTGAAGCGGCCTCGCCGGGGGTGAACGGCGTGGGGTGTCGGTTGGTTAGACGTCGTCGCGGACGGCGTGGAAGGTGGGGAATCGGGGGACGCCGCCGTCGCTGAGTTCCTGGTAGTGGAAGGTGACGGTTGAACCGATCGGGGGCGGGGATTCGCGTTGTTTGTCGCTGAAGCCGGTGCCGATCGAGAATTCTTTGCCGTTGGCGAGGCGGACGAGGAGGGCACCGAGGCGGCCCTTGTGGCGGCCGGCGCCGGGCTGGTGGGCGATCACGACGGCTTCGTCGTCTTTGAAGGATTTGACCTTTAACAGGGTGGAGGAGCGGCCGGCGACGTAGAGGGATTTGGGCTGGCGGAGCATCAGGCCCTCGCCGCCGAGGGCCTCGATGCGGGCGAGTTCCTCCTTGAGGTGAGCGAGGCTTTTGCAGAGCGTGTGTTCGTGGACGGCGGCGTGGTTGTGCTTGGCGAGGGCGCGGAGGCAGTCGCAGCGGGCTTCGAACGGGCCGCCGTGGGCGGGCGCGTCGAAGACGAGGAACTTGACCTGCTTCCAGTGGTCTGACTTGTCCTGGCGGCGAACGATCGCGATCGTCTTCTGGAAGGACTTGCGGGCGAGGAAGAGTTCGCCGTCGAGCGGGTGATTCGGGAGGCCGGCGACGAACCATTCGGGGGCGTGGAGGACGTTGCCGAGGCGGGACCAGAGCTTGGCGCCGTCCCAGTAGGCGCGGACGCCGTCGAGCTTTTCACTCAGCCACCAGCCGGTGGGGTCGAGCTGGCCGTCCCAGGTCTCGGCGAGGAGGACGGGAGCGGCCTTGGCCTGGGCGGCGGCGCGGGCCTCGGACTTGGGGGTGGGGGGCGGGGCGGCGCCGCAGCGGTCGGTCTCGGCGGCCTCGCCGCGGAGTTTCTTGAGGTGCTTGCAGGTGCGGCGCTCGATCGCAACGGACTGGTTGCGCCAGGCGGGGCAGGAGCAGGAGTAAACGCCGCCGGTGTTCTTCAGCTCGTAAGGCTTGGAACCGGAGCCCTGCATGAGGAAGGTTTCGCCGTCGGCGAGATCGGGCATGGTGTCCTCCATGGATCTGAGACCCGCATGGGACCGCGGGAGGGGTAAGGTTGCAAGTCCTCGTGATGGCTGGGGGGCGGGTTTGCCGGGTCGTGGGTCGGCCGTTACAACAACTCGCGTGCAATCCTCCACCCCCCTTCCCGTCGGCGTGATCGGCACCGGGCGCATGGGCCGCCTTCACGCGCGCGTCTACAGCCAGATGCCGCAGGTGAAGCTGGTGGGCGTCTACGACGCGAACGCCGAGGCGGCGGCGGAGGCGGCGGAGCAGTACGACACGCGCCCGTTCACGAACCTGGACGAGCTGCTGGCGAACGTGAAGGCGGTGACGGTCGCGACGCCGACGGTCACCCATTTGGAGATGGCGCGGGCGTGCCTGGCGAAGCGGGTGCCGTGTCTGATCGAGAAGCCGCTGGCGAAGGACTCGGCGGAGGGGCGGCTGATCGTCGAGGCGGCGCGGGCGAGCGGGACGCTGGTGCAGGTCGGGCACATCGAGCGGTTCAACCCGGCCGTGCGGGCGATGGACCGGCTGGGCGTGCGGCCGCGGTACATCGAGGTGATCCGGATCAGCCCGTTGACGTTCCGCAGCATCGACGTCGGGGTGGTGCTCGACATGATGATCCACGACATCGACATCGTGCTGAAGCTGGCGGGGTCGACGGTGTCGCGCGTGGACGCGATCGGGGTGGGGATCATCGGCGGCGCGGGCGGGGTCGAGGACGTGTGCAACGCGCGGGTCGAGTTCGAGAACGGGTGCGTGGCGAACCTGACCGCGTCGCGCGTGGCGCTGAAGACGGAGCGGAAGCTGCGGGTGTTCTCGGCGGACGCGTACGTGTCGCTCGACTACCAGAAGAAGTACGGGATCGTCGCGAACCGGAGCGGGAACCTGGACGCGATCCGGGACGCGGTGGCGAAAATCCGCAGCGGGGAGGTCGAGGACCTGTCGGATTTGAACTACCAGGACCTGGTGAACGTGCAGGAGTTGCAGATCGACGACGTCGAGCCGCTGCGGGCGGAGCAGGAGGCGTTCGTCGGGGCGGTGGCGGGGGGGACGGCGTCGGTCGTGTCGGCCGAGGACGGGCTGGCGGCGGTGGAGGTGGCGGAGCGGATCGTGGCGGCGATCAAGCCGCAGGCGCTGTGACCGGCTGCGCCGGAAGTCCGAAGTTCGAAACCGGAAATCCGAATCAATGACGAATGACCGAAGCCCGAAAGGCCGATCGCGCAGGTGCGCCTTCGGTCACTCGGGCGTGTCGTTTCTTCGGGTTTCCTGGTCTCGGGTTTCGGGTTCCCCGGTCACTTCGCCGCGACGTACTGCGGGTAGCGCTGCATGGCCATGTCGACGGCGACGTTGAGCATGGCGGCGTCGGCGGGGGACGGCGGTTGGAGGCCAAGCAGGACGCCCATGTCGGGTTTCATGACGGCGCCCTTCATCAGGTTCTGTTGGACCTGTTCGCGCATCGCGCGGAACTGGTCGGACTTCAGCTTGAAGCGGATCGTGTCCTGGACCTTCTGCTCGTCGAACGCGTGGACGACGCCGGCCTGCCGCTTCTCGAGCTTGACGAGGTAGAAGCCGTCGCGGTCCTCGATGACCTCGCTGACCTCGCCGGGCTGGAGCTTCGCCAGCGCGTCGCGGACCTTGACGATCGCGAACGACTTGGGGGAGACGTCGAACGGCTTGTCGCCGGCGAACATCCGCTCGTCGTTCTCCTTCTTGGCCATGGCGGCGAAGTCCTCGCCGGCCTTGGCGCGCTTGTGCAGGTTAGCGGCCTTGTCGATCGCCTTCTCCTTCGAGCCGGTGCGCTTGATGTCGACCTTGATGATGCGGAACTCGGCCTTCTCGTTCTCGGTGAACTCCTTGTCGACGTTCCGGTCGTAGTAGTCGCGGACGTCGACGGCGGAGACCTGGATCTTCGGGTGGACCTTCTTCTGGTAGTAAAGCTTGATCAGCTCGGCGCGGTTCTGCTCGGCGGTGCGCTCGTCGAAGTCCATCGGGTTTTCCGGGTCGGTCTGCGACGCGCGGCGCGCGAGCTCGAGCGACCCGCCGGCCCGGGTGATCTGCTGCTGCCGCCAGTAGATGGTGGCGGCGTCGGCGAGGCGGCGGTCGTCGGCGTCGAGGTAGCGCTGGGCGGCGGCGACCTCGAGCTCGTAGCGGACGAGGTCGACGATCTGCTTGCGGACGTCGTCGGCGGCCTGCTTGCGGAAGCGGGCGGCGTCGAGGAGCTTGGCCTTGCCGCGGAGCGGCTTGTCGAGGAGTTGGAGGACCTTGTTGGCGTAGATCGGGGTGCCGTTGACCTCGGCGACGACGCCGCCGAGCGTCATGAACTGGCCAGTGGACGCGCCGATGGGGGGGAGGCCGGTCGGCGCGGCGGCGGAGCCGGTTGGGAGGGGGGCGGAAGGGTTCGTGGCGGTGGGGTTCGGACCGACGGGCCGGATCGCGCGGTCGATGACGTCGGAGACGCCGGTGCGCGGCGCGGCGGGGTCGGTGCCGGTCAGTGTGCTGCCGCTGGCGCTTGGGGCGAGCCCACCAGCGGTTGGGCCGGCGGCGGCCGCATTCTGGGAGTTGGCCGGCGGGTTGGCCGCGCCGCGGGGGCCGGGGGTGGTGTCGACGGGGGTGGGGCGGGGGGTTTGGCCGTCGGGGGTGGGGGTGACGCGGGCGGGGATCTGGACGGCGGGGCGGGCCGCCTCACCGGGGCCGCGGGGCGCGCCGCCGTCGGTGGGGATCTGACCGGTCGCCATGCCGCCGCCGGCGCCACCGGTGTTGGTCGTGCCGCTCCGCGGGGTCATGAAGGCGTCGGGGCTGAGGGGCTGCGCCTTGGGCTGCCGGGAGCAACCGACGCCGGCGGAGGCGGCGGCGGCGAGGACGAGGGCGGAGAGGCGGGGGGCGGTGAGCTTCATGGCGTGATTCCTGTCGCGCGGGTCGTCGGGCGGCGCGTACGCGGTCCGCCGCGGGTGAACATATCAAGTTATCGGACGCTCACCAGAGGGGGGATGAAAATCGGGCGGTGGCGGAAAGTGGGGGGCAATCGGATCAGGCCGGTCAGACACGGAAGATGGCGCCGAGCTTCTTGCCGAGGAGGGTGCTGGCACCGAGGATCGTGACGCCGAGGAAGACCATGGCCCAGACGCCCAGGGCGCTGGCAACGTATTTGCCGGTGCCGATGAGCTGGAAGAGCTCGTAGACGGTCTTGGTGATCGGCCAGTAGTCCTGCCGCTGGGCGAGGAGCAGGCTGTCGCTGACCTCGAGCATGCTGAACGCGAACGCGAGCATTGCGCCGGCGATCAGGTTGGCGAGGATCAGGGGGACCGTGATCCGGCGGATCGTGGTGGCGGCGCTCGCGCCGAGGTTGGCGGAGGCCTCTTCGAGGGTGACGGAGGTTTGCTGGAGGCCAGCGACGGCGCTGCGAACCATGTAGGGGAGGCGGCGGATCGCGTAGGCGATCACGAGGAAGAAGGTCGGGTTGGTCTGGACGTCGAAGACGGCCTTGAGGGCGGGGCTGTCCTTCACGGCGGGGAGCTTGGCGAGGTACGAGCTGATCGCGAAGTAGCCGAACGCCATAACGATCCCGGGGACGGCGAGCGGGAGCATGGCCAGGGCGTCGAGCGCGCCGCGGGCGCGGAGGTCGGAGCGGACGACGACGAACGCGATGGCGATGCCGAGGACGGCGTTGAAGATGACGGCGAGGGTGGAGAAGAGCAGGCTGTTGCGGATCGAGCTGACGGTCATCGAGTGGCCGAGCGCCTCGGTGTAGTTCGCGCCGGTGAAGCGGTGGGGGAGGATCGAGCGGTACCAGCTCCCCGGCTCGGCGAAGCTGGTCAGGACGACGCCGAGGTGGGGGAGGAGGGCGACGAACGTGACGAGCAGGAACGGGAGGAGGACGAGCAGGCCGCGGCCGCCGGTGACGGTGCGGGTGGTGGCCTGGACGGTGGCCTTGGCCTGCATGGCGTAGGAGCGGCGGCCGAACGCGAGCTTGCTGAGGGCGTAGAGGGCGACGCTGGCAACGAGCATCACGAAGACCAGCGCGTAGGGGAACGGGTTGGTGCCGATCTCCTTGAGGGCGTCGAAGACCTGGACGGGGGTGGCCCGCTGGTAGTTCATGATCAGCGGGGTGCCGAGCTCGGTGAAGCTCCAGATGAAGACGATCGTCCCGCCGGCGAACAGCCCGGGCATGATCAGCGGGAGCGTGATCCGGCGGAACTTGGTGAAGCGGCTGGCGCCGAGGTTCTCGGCGGCTTGCTCCATGGCGGGGTCGATGTTGGCCAGGGCGGCGGAGACGTTGAGGTACATGACGGGGTAGAGGCCGAGGGCCTGGAGGGTGATGACGCCAAAGTAGCGGGCCTCGCCGAGCCAGTCGACGGGGCCGAGGCCGAGGGCGGCGTTGAGGACGCCGTACTGGCCGAGGATCTGGGTCAGGCCGATCGCGCCGACGAACGGCGGGAGGATCATCGGGATCAGGACGAGGGCGGAGAAGAGCCTCTTGCCGGGGAAGTCGTAGCGGGTGGCGAGGACGGCGAGCGGGACGGCGATCAGCGTGACCAGCGTGGTCGTGCCGACGGCGATCATCACAGAGTTGAGCAGGCCCTGGGCGTAGACCGGGTTCTGGAAGACGCCGACGACGTACTTCGCGGTAAAGCGGCCGTCCTCGTCGAAGAAGCCGCCCTTGATCACCATCCCGAGGGGGTAGAGGAAGAGGAGGGCGAATAGGGCGGAGGTGGCAGCGAAGACGATCCAGGCGTTGGAGCGGCGCATCGGGGATTACTTCACTTCCTTCGTGGCGGCGCGGTAGTTGTCGCGGAAGAAGATGGTCCAGGCGCGGGTGTAGTCGAGGCGGTCGTACTTCTTGGAGATGTCGGGGGCGGTGCGCCAGTTGACTTCGACGGGCTCGCGGTCCGCGCTCCCCTTGAGTTGCAGCGTGACGTTCGGCATCCGTCCGAGCCGTGCCATCGCGGCGGGCTGTCTTGCGGGGCCGCCGGCTTTGGCGATCCCTTGCCAAGCTTCCTTAAGCTCGTCGCCGGCGTCGACGCACATCACGCGGACCAGTTCGCGCTGGAAGCTGAAGTGGGAGCCGGTCCAGCGGGGATGGTAGGTGAACTGCTGGGCGAGCTTGAACGGGTCGACGGCGGGGTCGGCGAGGTTGTCCGCGGCGTGCTTGGCGTGCTCGGCGTGCTTGGCCTGGATCGCGGGGTTAGTGGAGGGGTAGAAGTCGCGGCGGATCGGGAGGCGGCGGAGGGCGAACTTCTCGGGGCCGCCGGGCGTGCCGGGCTTGTACGTCCAGAGGCGCTGGCCGTCTTCGGAGAGGACGAACTCGATGAAGCGGATCGCGACGGCGCGCTGCTCCTGGCGCTTGCGGGTGCGGACGGCCAGGTCGGGGTCGTCGGCGGCGCCGCCGGCGCCGCGGAGGAGGCTGATCGGGTCGCAGGAGACGCTGGAGCCGCCGGCGGGGGTCAGGTAGAGCATCCGCTCTTCGCCGGCGGGGCCGCGGCTGTTCTGGGCCTGGTAGCGGCCGTAGAAGTCGATGGACATGGCGACGGCGGCGTCGCCGACGCTGACGTCGATCGGGGCCTTGCTGGCGGAGTCGGTGAAGTAGCGGGCGTTGGCGCCGATCCGCTGGACGAGGTGGACGCCGTCCGTCCAGCCGCGCTCGACGGCCTGCTGGTAGGCGGGGGGGACGGCGGGCGGGAGGTCGCCGCGCTGGTAGGCGGGGCCCCTGGACTTGGCGAACTCGACGATCTGCTTTTCGAAGGCGGCGATCTGCTCGTCGGTGAAGGCGGCCGCGCGGACGGCCTGGTAGACCTTCTGGTGGATCATCATCTCGAACGCCTTGGCGACGCTGCCGGACTTGCTGGGGTCGACGGCGCCGACCTGGGCGAAGTAGACGGGGTCGGCGAGGTCGTCCCACGTGGCGGGCGGCCGCCGGACGCCGAGGTCCTCGAGGCGGTCGACGTTGTAGCAGATGCCGAAGGTGCTGATCACGTTGCCGAAGAGCGTCGGGGTGCGCCAGGTCTCGCCGGAGAGTTTGTCGGGGATCAGGGGGACGCCGGCGTCGGTGGCGAAGAGGTTTTTGGGTTCTTCGCCGGGGTTCCAGGGGGGGACGGTCAGGCCCTGGCGGAAGGCGACGTCGTGGTCGAACTGGCCGCCGCCGAAGAACAGGTCGATGAGGGAGGTGACCGCGTCGGGGTTGTCGGTGGCGCGGAAGGTCTTGTAGACGTCGAGCAGTTCGGGCTCGGCGGGGGGCTTGTCGGCGGTCACGGTCTCGGTGGCGCGCGCGGGCCAGTCGCGCTTCAGCGTTTGCGTCCACCAGGCCTTGGTGGCGGCGGCGTACTCGCTGGTCAGGTAGCGGCTGATCTCGGTGGTGCCGCCGATCACGCGCCACTCGATCTGGACGGGCTTGGCGAAGCGGGCGCGGTGCCAGCGGTCGAAGCCGCGGCCGAACTCGTAGCGGATGGCCTCGTTGTGGGGGGTGACGATCACGAGGGTTACGGCGTCCTCATCGCGGGCGGCGGAGGCGGTGGCGGCGTCGCGGCCGCGGAAGAGGAACGGGAGCGCGACGACGGCGAGGAGGACGAAGAGGATGGAGAGGTTCTTGAGCATCCGTTGTGGCACGGGCATCCTGCCCGTGAGAACTGTTGCGTGATTCGTTCCGCAAGCCTCGCCAGCCGCACCTCCGGCACCCCCGTCACGGGCAGGATGCCCGTGCCACGTTCACCCGGTCAGCACCACGACGTCGGCCGGGTCGAACCAGACTTTGGCGCGCTCGCGGGCCTCGTCGCGGGCGACGATCTTGGGGTTGAGTTCGAAGGCTTTGACGGTGGTCTCGGGGGCGGCGGCGGTTGCGCCGTTATGGTTGATCGTGACTTGGTGCTGGGCGACCTCGCCGAGGTAGACGGTGTCGTGGACGAGGCCGTCGAAGACGTTGGGGCGGTCGGCGGAAGCGGAGGGCGCGATGCGGATGGTTTCGGGGCGGAGGCTGACGGTGACGGGCTGGCCTTCGCGGAGGCCGGTCGCGCCCAAGGCGCTGACGATCGGGCCGATGGGCGTTTGGACTTCGACGCGGCCGTTGGTGGCGGCGCGGATGGTGCCGGTCAGGAGGTTGGTCTCGCCCATGAAGTTGGCGACGAAGACGTTGCCGGGGCGGAGGTAGAGGTCCTGCGGGCGGCCGACCTGCTCGACGCGGCCCTTGTTGAGGACGGCCATCCGGTCGGCGATCGAGAGGGCTTCCTTCTGGTCGTGGGTGACGTAGATCGCGGTCAGGCCGGACGCGCGGCAGATGCGGCGGATCTCGGCGCGCATGTCGAGGCGGAGCTTGGCGTCGAGGTTCGACAGCGGCTCGTCGAGGAGGAGGCAGTCGGGGTTGACGACCAGCGCGCGGGCGAGGGCGACGCGCTGCTGCTGGCCGCCGGAGAGCTCGTTGGGCTTGCGCTGGGCGAGGGCGTCGAGCTGGACCTGGCGGATCGACTCGGCGACGCGGCGGGCCTGCTCGTCGCGGGCGGTCTTGCGGACCTCGAGGCCGAAGCGGACGTTCTCCTCGACGGTCATGTGGGGCCAGAGGGCGTAGCTCTGGAAGCACATGACGGCGTTGCGCTGGTTGGTGCCGAGGCGGGTGACGTCGCGGTCGTCGAACCAGACGCGGCCGGCGGTCGGGTCGAGCAGGCCGGCGATGATCCGGAGCAGGGTGGACTTGCCGCAGCCGGACGGGCCGAGGAGGAAGAAGAGCTCGCCCGCTTCGATCTTCAGGTCGACGTCGTCGAGGGCGACGGTCTCGCCGAACTTCTTGACGATGTGCTCGAGGCGGACGGACGTCATCGGGCGGGGATTGTAGCGAAATATCTGTTGGCGTCGCGTGAAGAGGGTGGGCAGTAGCGCGGTCAGACCCGGGCGCGGCGGTGGCGGCGGACGTTGCCGAAGAAGCGGGAGCGGCGGGCGGCGGTGGTTTCCGCGGAGTAGAGGCGCTCACTGAGCCAATACATGCCTTCGCGGAGGCGTTGGGCGGACATCCCTTGGGGCTCGTGGTTGACGTCGAACAGGGTGCAGAGGTCCCACCGGTTGTCCTCGATGATCCGGTTCTCGCGCTTCAGGCGGGTATAGAGCGGGGTGCCGGGGAAGGCGGTCAGGACGGTGATCTGGACGTCGTAAAGCGAGTGTTCGACGGCGAACGCGAGCACACCGGCGAAGACGTCGGGCGTGTGGCCGTCGAGGCCGAGGATGAAGCAGCCGTTGACGGTGACCCCGCTGCCCTGGATGGCGTCGATGCGTTCGGCGTAGCGGGCGGCCCACTTGGCCTTCATGTCGCCGCGGAGCTCGACGCCGGCGAGCGGGGCGGCGCCGGGGCTTTCGAGGCCGACCAGCACCTGGCGGCAGCCGGCGCGGCGCATCAGGTCGAGCAGCTCGGGGTCGTCGGCGACGGTGACGTCGGTCTCGGTGAACCACTTGACCTTGAGCGGGATGAGCTGGCGGCAGAGCTCTTTGCCCCAGGCCTTGTCGACGAACGTGTTGTCGTCGGCGAACTCGACGAACGCGCCGGGGCGGACGGCGAGGATCGCGCGGATGTCGCGGATCACGTCCTCGACCGGCCGCTTGCGGTACTTCTGCGAGAGCATCACGGTGGACGCGCAGAAGTCGCACCGCCAGGGGCAGCCGCGCGAGGTCTGGACGGTGAAGCGGTTGTACGGGCGGTCGCCGAGCAGGTCGTAGCGCGGGACGGGGAGCGCGGCGGCATCGACCGGCGGGTAGTCGCGCGCCTGGAAGACGCGGCCCGGGCTGCTCAGTCCCGAACCCTGAACCCGGAACCCTGAACCCTCTTCAGTGGCGGCGCGCACGACGTCGGGCCAGACGTTTTCGCCTTCGCCGACGATCACGTAATCGGCGTGGCGGGCGGCCTCGTCGGGCATCGCGCTGACGTGCAGGCCGCCCATGGCGACCTTGACGCCGGCCGCGCGCAGGCGGTCGGCGATCGCGTACGCCTCGAACACCTGCGCGGAGAACGTGCTGATCGCGACCAAGTCGCAGGCGTAGAGTTCTGCGGGCTCGGCGCCGTCGCGCTCGGCCTCGAAGTAGCGGACGTCGTGCCCCGGCGGCGTGCGGGCGGCGAGGTAGAGCAGGCCGAGGCTGGGCAGAGACGCGATCACCTTGCTGCGGTCGACGAACCCGGGGAGGGTCAGGCCGAGCTTGAGGAGGACGGGGTCGTGGGCGCGGACGCCGCTCATCGCGAGGAGGCCGATCTTCATGGTGCTGAGCTCCTAAGGGACGCCGGTCAGCGTGAGGATCACCGCGCCGAGCAGCGCGGAAACGGGCACGAAGAACCAGTGGCGGAAGCCGCCCCGCCAGCCGCTGAGGAAGCAGACGAGCGGCATCGTGACGCCGCCGACGATAAACAGCCGGCCGGCCCACGCGCCGTTCCAAGTGCCGGCGGGCGGCCAGGGGCAGAGCGAGAACAGGACGTTCATCATCCCTAGGGCGGCGAGCGCGATGTGCCCGAGGCGGACGATGCGCCGGCGGAACGACGCGTAGCCGCCCCAGAACGACTCGTGGTGGAAGAACAGGCCGATCGCCGCGCCGGTGACGAACGCGGCGACGACCATCGACCAGCCGGCGACGAAGTTGGGGACGTGGGTGACCAGCACTCTAGTAAGTGATAGCTAACAATTGGCAGGGTTGTCAAGAGGTGGCCTGTTCAGGTCTGGGCGGCGTGACGGGCGAGGGGGAGATCGGACTGGTCGAAAGGCTGTTCGAGATCGATGGGCCGGTCGGCCCGATCGATCACGCGTTCCTCGCCCAGACGATGCGCGTCCTGCTCGGCAACTACGCCGCCGTCGGGGGGGAGGCAAACGCGGGGCAACTGATGAAGCGGCTGTGCAACGCCGAGCGGCGCGTCCGGCGCGGCTCGGCGACGCGTCGATTACGCCAAGGAGCCGGCCGGCGCGAGCGCGCTAAGCCGGCAAATCGTTCAGGTGGTCGATCAGGATCCGCAGCCGCCCGTGGTCTCGCTTGTTGAAGTTGAACACCAGCCGGTGCAAATGTGCCAGCGTCGGCTCGTCCCGCTCGGCCGCCAGCGGCCCGCTGACCTTGAACTCCCCCTTGACGACGATGTCCTTGAACTTCGCGTTGATCTCCTCGAGTTGCTCGTCCGACGGCTTGCGGTGCAGCCGCAGCAGCAGGTCATCTTTGAAGTACCGCACGCTGTGGTAGTTCGAGTAGAAGTGCGTGACTTCCGCCACCGCCTCCTCCACGTCGTCAGTCACCTTGTACAGCCGCAGGTCGTCCGGGCCGATCAGCCCCCGCCCGAGCAACTGCTTGTCCACCAGCTTCTGCCAGTTCCGCCAGAACTCGCCGCCCGGCGGGTCGACGTACACGATCGGCATCGGCACGCTCTTCCCCGTCTGCACGAGCGTGAGCACCTCGAACCCCTCGTCCATCGTGCCGAAGCCGCCGGGGAACATGGCGATCGCGTGGCTCGACCGCACGAACATCAATTTGCGGGTGAAGAAGTACTTGAAGTTGATCAGCTTGGGGTCGTTTGCGATGTGGACGTTGGTGCTCTGCTCGAACGGCAGGCGGATCGCTAGGCCGAACGACGGGTCGGCGCCCGCGCCCCCGTGCCCGGCCGCCATGATCCCGCCCCCGGCGCCGGTGATCACCATCCACCCGTGGTTCGCCATCGCCTTGCCGAACGCCGCCGCCGCCTTGTAGTCGGCGTGGCTCTCCGGCGTCCGCGCGCTGCCGAAGATGCTGACCTTCCGCACCTCCCGGTACGGCGCGAACACCTTCATCGCGTACCGCAGCTCCTTCAACGACTTGTTGATCAGCTTGACGTCGGCCCGGTTGGTCTGGTCCCGCAGCAGCTTCAGCGACGTCTCGATGATCTCGCCGACCATGTCGCCGTCCGGGACTTTCTGGAGTTCCGACATCAGCCGGTTGGCCAGGTCGTGCACCTTCGTGAGGTCCGACCGCGGGACGACCGTCGGCTTCTGGGCCGACTCCTGCGTCTGTTCGAGGTTTTCGGCGAACGTGTCTTCGGTCTTGGTGACTTTGCTGCTGCTCACTGATTGTCCTGTTCAGGCCGTGCGTCCCCCGATTTAACCGCCGGTCTTATCGCAAACGCGCGCCCGCGGCAACGGCGGTAACGGCAATCACTGGGCAGTGGGCAGCAGGCGGTAGGCAGGATTTAATCCGGATCCGCGATGCCGCATCGACTTCTGCCTACGGCCCACTTCCCACCGATTGACAATCCCGCCCCCGCCCCCTACACCCCTCGGCTTACGAGGAGTCCGTCATGACCAACGTCCGCATCGGCGTCATCGGCCTGGGCAACATGGGCAGCGTCCACGTCTCCTACATGGACGCCGTACAGGGCGCAACCCTCGCCGCCGTCTGCGACGCCAACCCGGCCGCCGCCGACCGCGTCGCCCAGAAGTTCCCGCAGGTCGCCAAGTTCACGAAATACGAAGACCTGCTCGCCTCCGGCACGTGCGACGCGATCCTGATCGCGACCCCGCACTTCCAGCACCCGGTCATCACCGACGCCGCCTTCGCCAAGAACCTCCACGTCCTCTGCGAAAAGCCCGTCGCCGTCCGCGTCAGCGACGCCCGCAAGACCAACGATCTCCACAAGCGGCACCCCCACCTCAAGTACGGCCTAGTCTTCCAGACCCGCACCGTCCCCCTCTTCGTCAAGATCAAGCAACTGATCGACGACGGCGAGCTCGGCGACATCACCCGCATCACCTGGATCGCCTCCGCCTGGTTCCGCACCTGGACCTACTACGCCCTCGGCGGCTGGCGCGGCACCTGGTCCGGCGAGGGCGGCGGCGTCCTGATCAACCAGAACCCGCACAACCTCGACCTGCTCCAGTGGCTCCCCAGCCTGATGCCCAGCCGCGTCACCGCGATCGCCAGCCTCGGCAAGACCCACCCGATCGAGGTCGAAGACGAGGTCTCCGCCATCCTCGAATATCCGAACGGCGCGATCGGCCACTTCGTCACCACGACCGGCGAGTTCCCCGGCACCGACCGCCTCGAGATCGCCGGAGACCGCGGCAAGCTCGTCTGCGAGAAGGGCACGATCAAGCTGACCCAAACCCGCAAGTCCGTCCGCCAGATCCGCGAGCAGAGCAAGGAAGCCTTCGCCATCCCCGACGCCTGGGAGATCGACGTCCCGATCCCCGCCGCCAAGCCCGACGCCCACAAGGCCGTCACCCAGAACTTCGTCAACGCGATCCTGAAGAACGAGCCGCTGATCTGCCCCGGCGAAGAAGGCGTCCGCGGCCTGGAAATCGGCAACGCCATGCTGATGGCCGGCGTCACGCGCCAGCCCGTCGACCTCCCCATGAACGCCGACGCCTTCGACGCGCTGCTGAAGGACCTCGAAAAGCAGTACGGCGGCCGAAAGAAGCTCGAAGCCCCCAAGGACGCGGTCGTCGACATGGGGGCGAGCTTCGCGAAGAACTAGCCGGCCGCGCAGAGGAACAGGAGTCATCTTAGCCATGAACGCGTGCGAACAGGCCGAGGCGTTCCGGTTGATGCTCCTCATGGGCGTGGCGTCCAGAGGTGAGATCGTCGCGTGGGCGGACAGTCGCATCGAGCGGGACGAGAGTCCCCCGGAGTGGCTGCTCGATTTAAGTCTGGCCGCCAATCAGCACGACGACGTAGTCGAGTCGAAGCTGCGGGACCTGCCCTGCGAGGGCGACAGGACTGCCGCCGCTTACTCGGCCGTCGATCGCGTGGCCGAAGCGTTTCGCTCAGGGAGTGTTCCGCCCCAGGCGGCAGCTCGGATGCTCCAGCGCTGGGCCAACAGCGCGCGGGCAAACCAGCACGATGCGGAGCAAGCGATGGCCCCGAGCTGGTACGCGGACGAGGTCGAATACGGCTACACCTCCGAACAGGACGTGATCGACGCCCTGAACACGGCCTTCGCGCATTTCGCGACGATGCGGCGGTCAGGTTAAACCACGGGCCGCAACGGACCAGACTCGCGCCGTCAGCCGACGCCAAGCCAGGGTGCGGGAGAGAACCATCGGGGATCAATCTTCCCCCTTGGCCCCCACACTCACGCAGCTCACGCGGCGGTCTTGGACTGGTCGGACAGGGTGATCCGGTTGCGCCCCGCGTCCTTGGCGCAATAGAGGGCGGCGTCGGCGAAGCTGAGGAGTTGGTCGCCGCTCATCGGGCGGTTGGCCCGGAGGCTGCCGATGCCGATCGACATCGTCACGCCCATCTCGCGCTTCAGGAGCTGAGCGCTGGCGCGGAAGTACTCCTCGCGGATGCGCTGGGCGACCTCGGCGGCGGCCTCGCCGTTCGCGTGGGGCAGGAGCAGGACGAACTCGTCGCCGCCGTACCGGGCGGCGATGTCCATCGCGCGCTTGTTCGCGGTGATCACGCGGCCGGCGAGCATCAGGAGCTGGTCGCCCACCTGGTGCCCGAGCGAGTCGTTCAGCTTCTTGTAGCTGTCGAGATCGATCATCACGCAGGACAGGTCCTTCTCGTACCGCCGGGCCTCGGCGAACGACTGCTCGAGCGCCTTGCCGAAGTGGCGGCGGTTGTACAGGCCGGTCAGCGCGTCGGTCGCGGCCATCTCCTCCATCTTCTTCAGCGACTGCTCGAGCTGGACGTTCTTCTCGCGAACCTGGGCGAGCGCGAGCTCAATCTCCATCCGCAGCTCCTCGTTCTCGCGCTTGATCTTCGCGACCGCCAGGTTCTTCTCGACGACCAGCGGGATCGTGAACAGGTAGTCGCCCATCTTCACGATGTAGTCGGTCGCCCCCTTGCGGATCGCCTCGGCGGCGAGGTGGCAGGCGTTCTCGCCGGTCACGAGGATCACCGGGGTCTGGCAGCGGCGGCGGATCTCCTCGACCAGGGTCATGCTGCTGCTGTCGGGGAGGTTGTAGTCGGACAGGATCAGGTCGAACGCACCCAGGTCCTGCGCGAGGGCCTCGGCGAGCGAGCCGACGCCGAACCCGGTCTCCGGGCCGAAGTAGTCGTCGAGCGTCTCGCGGATCAGCTCGCGCTGGTCGGTGTCGTCCTCGATGATCAGCAGGCGGTGCTTGGACATTGGCGGCTCGGTTCGCACTTCGTGGCGGCTTCCTGGCACCCGCGGGCGGCGGTGTCGTCGGCGGGCCGTTCGTCGCCCGCCCGGCTCACCCGGGTAATCAGACTTACGATTCATCCCCGGGGGCGGCAACCGGCCCGATAAACCCGGGCGGCGCGGCTTAGCGCGGGGGCCGATAACCTCGCGGGGTCAATCACCGGCGACACGCGATGGCCGGCAGGTGGTGCGTCGGGTACTGGTGGATCGTCAGCCAGTAGGTCGTGCTCGCCAGCACCGTGCGGAGGAACTGCTCCGCGCTGGCCGGCTTGAGCGTGTAGCTGTTCGCGCCGTTGCGGGCGGCCTCGGCCATCTGCCGCTCGTCGGCGACGCCCGTCATCATCACGACGGGGATGTCGCGGAGCGCGGGGTCGGCCTTGATCTGGCGGAGCACCGCCTGCCCGTCCAGGTTCGGCATCTCGATGTCGAGGTAGACCAGCCCGGGCCGCGGGGCGGCGGCGTGCGGCCCGCGGCGGTAGAGGAAGTCCAGGGCCTCCTGCCCGTTGCGGCACTCGTGGATCTCGTTGCTGACCTTGCACTCGCTGATCGCGTCGCGGATCAGCGTCCGGCAGTCCTCGTCGTCGTCGACGAGGAGGATCGTGATCGGCTCGTCGTTGCACGTGATCATGAAGTCGTCTCCCGTCGGCGAGGCGGCCCCCTGCTGCGGCTTCTGCTTCTGCGTGACCGGTGACGGTGGGTTCGGGTTTGACATGGGGTACTGCTCTCGGCTGGTGTTCGGGGACGCCGCTGTCGCGCCCCTACGCGCCGGCGGCCTCCTGTGCGGGGTCGGCGGCGGCGGTGGTCATGGCGGCGGCGGCGGCGGCGGGGGCGGCGGCACTGCCCGCCACGTGCCGCCCGTTGATCGTGAACCGGAACGTGCTGCCCTGGCCGAGCCGGCTCTCGACCCAGATCGTCCCGCTGTACGTCTCGATGATGCTCTTCACGCTCGCCAGCCCGACGCCCTTGCCGGCGACGTTCTGCGCGGCGGTGTTCTTGCCCCGGCGGAACACGACGAACACCTTCCCGACATCCTCGGGGTCGATCCCGATCCCGGTGTCGCGGACGTAGAACTCGGCCTCGCCCGGGCGGACCTCGCACCCGACGTGGATCTCGCGCCGCTCGCCGTCGCCCATGTACTTGATCGCGTTGTCGATCAGGTTCTGGAACACCTGGCGGAGGCGGGCCTTCTCGCCGGTCAGCTTCGGCAGCGGCGTGTCGACGACCAGGTCGATCCCGCGGCTCTTCAGATCGTTCTCGAAGATGCCGGCCAGGTCCTGCACCATGCCCTGAAGGTCGACGGTCTCGGTCTTCTGGCGGCGGGTCTTGATCCGCGACAGTTCGAGCAGCTCGGCGATCAGGTCGGTCTCCATCTTCACGTTCTTCTGGATCCGCTCGAGCCGGTGGACGACGTCCTCGTCGAACTTCTCCCGGTGCTTCATCAGCAGCATCGTCGCCATCCCGTCGATGTTCCGCAGCGGCGCGTTCAGGTCGTGGCTGACCGCCCGGACGAAGTCCTCCTTCTCGGTGATCTCGGCGGACAGGCGGCGGTTGGCGACCTCGAGCTGGGCGGTGCGCTCGACGACCTTCTGCTCGAGGTTGCCGTTCGCCAGCTCGAGGCTCTCGTTCGCCTGGGCGAGCTTGACGTTGGCCTCGGCGAGCGACTGGTTGGCCTCGTTCAAATCGTCCTGCTGCTTCTTGACGGTCAGCACCATCTCGTTGAACCGCCGGGCGAGCTCGCCGATCAGGTCGGGGCGGTCGACGGCGACCGACGTGTCGAGGTCGCCGGCGGCGATCCGGTTCGTCGCGGCGACGAGCTGCCGGATCGGCAGGAAGATCCGGTGCACCAGCGCGTAGCTGAACGGCAGGCTGACCAGCGCGACAGCCGCGCCGAGCAGCGCGGCCCAGTAGTTGATCCGGCGGATCTGCGCCTCCTCCGACTGCTGGGAGATGCCGACCGACACGTATCCGAGCAGCTTCGTGCCCGGGTCGGCGGCGCCGGCGGAGACGACCGGGGTCGGCGGGACGACCGCGTGCGCGCCGCCCGGCGTGCCGGCCATCAGCGGGGACGCGACGTTCAGCACCGGCGCGGTCACGACCGCGTACCGCCCGTGCACCGGGGACACTTCTTGGTACACCTGCATCAGGGCCATCGTGCGGTGCTTGAGGAACGGGAGCGACTGCCAGGTGAAGTCCGGGTCGCGGCTGGACATCGTGATCGGCTGGCCGTTGCGGTCCAGGAACGCGACGAACAGGATGTTGCGGCTCTTGAGCAGGTCCTGGCCGATCGTGCGGAGCTCGGCCGTCTCGTTCGCCTCGAGCGACGGCTTGCTGGCCAGCCCGAGCGCGTACGAGATCTGGCGGGCCTGCTCGCCCATGATGTCCTCGAGGCGGGACTTGCTTTGCGAGACGAACAGCCAGCACGTCGACCCCAGGGCCACCAACAGGATCAGCATGAACGCGAGGATCAGCTTGCCCTGGAGGCCGATCCGCATCAGAAAGCGGTGCCGCCAGCGCGCGGCTTGGGAGGGCGCCGCGGGCGGCGGTGAGGCGGGGCCGGGATGGGCGGGCTGCGGGCGTTGCATCTCGGGCGCACGACGACGAGGCGTCGGCCGGGATGTCATCGTCGCGCCGGAGGCGCGAGTTAATTTGGGAAAGATGCCTTTGTGAAGTGGCCGGTATATTCTGGGGGTCTATGGGTGCGCGAATGCGGCGGGGCGGTCTTTTATGGGACGGGCTGGCTTGGCTGACGACGGTTGTCGCCGTGAGCGGGTTGCCGGCGCGCGGTGAACCCGCGGGGACGACGCGCCCGACACCACGCGCCGCGACCGCCCCCGCCACGCGTCCTGCGGCAACCGCGACGGAGGCCGACCCCGACCTAATCGGTTCGTGGCAATCGTCGCGCGCGATCGCAACCGAGGTGCCCGACGGCGGTCGGCGCGGGCGAGCCGCGCGGCCGACGATCGAGGGCGGCAAGGTCATCCTCGAGGACGTCGGCGGGCGGCGCGGCTTGCGGCTCGTGCCGGTGGCGGGCGGGCTGACGGCCGGCGACGACGCGGCGTTCGACTTCACCGCCGACTTCACCGTCGCACTGCGCGTCCGACTGGCGAGCGACCAGGGGGCGATCTACCTGCTGTCGAAGCGGTCGGCCGATAACGACGACGGGTGGGCCGTCGTGCACGGGCTGGCGGACGGCGGGGTCGGGTTCGTCGCGGCGCCGCGGGTGGCGGTGCCGACGCCGGTCAAGGCGTTCGACCGGTGGGTGCACGTCGCCGTCACGTTCCGCCGCCGCGACCTCCTGCTTTACGTCGACGGCAAGGCGATCGGGGTGACGGAACTGCCGAACGTGCCGCTCGCGTCGAAGGCGCCGCTGATCCTCGGCGCGGGCGTCGGCGGGCGCAAGGGGATGGACGGGTGGCTGGACGACGTCCGCGTGTATCACCGCGCCCTGACCGAGGGGGAGGTCGAGGCACTGTCCGACGGGCGCGAACCACCGAGCCCGTACCTCAGGTTATCGGAGGCGGAGCAGGCGCGGGTGCGGGGGCTGGTGAAGGCGTTGGGCGACGACGCGTACGCGAAGCGCGAGGCCGCCGCCGGGCAATTGCGCGGCATGGGCCGGAAGATCTATCCCCTGCTGCGGGAGTATCGCGACTCGGAAGACTTCGAGGTGGCGTCGCGGATCCGCGCGCTCCTGGGGGAACTGCCCCGAGGGGAGCAATGAGCGACCGGGCGGCCGGCGCCATCGACCCGACCCTGATCGAGACGCTGGCGGACGCGGCGTGGCCGGCGGCGGAGGTCGCGCCGCTCGGGCCGTGGCGGACGCGCGCGACCGAGGGCGTGACGCGGCGGGCGAACAGCGTCTTCACCGCGGGCGGCGGGCCGCCCGCGGGGGATGAGATGCGGCGCCTGGTCGACGCCGCGGAGCGGTTCTACGCGCGGCGAGGGCTACCCCCCTGCTTCCAGATCTCGGCGGCGACGGGGGCGCGCGGGCTGGACGCGCTGCTGGCCGCCCGCGGGTATGTCATCGACGGCGCGTCGGAGGTGTGGACGGCCGATGCGCAAGACCTCGCGCCGAACCCGGAAGGCGGCACCGTCGCCGAACTCCGCGGCCGCGACGACGCGGACGACGGGTGGCTCGGGTGCGCGTTCGACGAGCCGCCGGAGCGGCGGCGCGTGCACGAGCAGATCGTGCGGCGGGTGACCGGACCGCGGCGGTTCGTCTCCGCGATCATCGACGGGCAGGTCGTGGGCTGCGGGCTGGCCGTCAGCGACCGCGGTCACGCCGGGCTGTTCCGCATGACGACGCGCGCCGGGCACCGGCGACAGGGAATCGGGCGGGCAATGGTGCGCTCGCTCTGCGCCTGGGCCGTCGGCCGCGGCGACCTGCGCCTTTACCTCCAGGTGACGCATCAGAACGCCGCGGCGAAGGCCCTGTACTCGCGGGCCGGGTTCGCCCGCGCCTACGGGTACCACTACCGGACGCGGTGACGGCGAGCGACCCCCGGCCGGTGCCGCAAACCGGCCGGCCCTCACTTCACCGTGACGCTGACCGTCGTCGCGCGGTCGAGGGTCATCGGCAGCTCGATCAGCAGGCGGCCGTCGGCGATCCGGATCGGTCTTTCGATCAATTGGCCGTCGGCCGTCACCAGTGGCGTGCCGGGGGGGAGGCCGGCAATCTCGAGCACCGGGCGGGCGAGGCGGGGCGTGCGGGGGGCGAGCGTGACCTCGAAGCGGTTCGACTTCGCGGCAAGCTGGTACGAGCCGCGGTGCTCGTTGTAGCCGTCGTTGTTCTGGTCGCCGGGGGTATCGCGGTCGATCCGGCCGAACTCGGGGGGGACGGAGAGGTCGGCGGGGGCGGCGTGCTGGGCGGCGTAGACGTTGGCGGCGTCGCCCAGCGCCTTGGACAACGGGCTGAACGCGCCGTCGCGGTACTGGCGACCGTCGGGGTAGATCGCCCAGGTCTTGCCGGTGGCGGACACGAACCGGGCGCGGGCGTCGCCGGCCTCCTCGACCGACCACCCGTCGGCGGCGGCCTCGGACGTCTTGAGCGTCACGCGGAAGCGGTTGAACTTTTCGAGCAGGATCGTGAAGCCGGCTTGGCGGACCGTCCAGCCGACGCCGGGAGCGGCAGGGTCGGCGGTCGGCGTGTTGACCGCGTCGGCGGGCGGGGCGGCGAAGCTCCGGGTGTTGTTAATCGCGACCACGTCGTCGACGAACACCGGGCCAGCCGCCTCGACGCGGAACGTGAGCAGGCCGGCCTCGCCCGGGGCCGGGACGGGGAGCTGAGTCAGGTCGAGGAAGACGGGGGCCCAGGCGGTGGCGTCGGTCAGCTCGACCGTGCGCTCGAGCAGCGGCGCGTCGCCGCCGCGGGGGCGGTAGGCGATCGTCACCTTGGCGCCGCGGTGACCGGCCGGGTGGACGTAAGCGCCGGCGAGCGTCCACTGGCCGGGGAACGGGCCCGTCACCAGCGACGAGAGCTTCATCTGCACCTCGGCGGCGGGGGCGACCGACAGGGACGCGGCGCCGGTGTGGGCGCGGTCGGTCGCGACGGCGGGCGGTGCGGGGTGGACGAACACCAGGTCGCTCGGCCGCTCGAAGTCGAGCAGCACGCGGAACGGCGTGTCGGCCAGGCGCGGGCGGGCGCGGGCGATCTGCACGCCGATCGGCTCGGTCGACAAGGGCGGCGGGGTCGGAAGCGCGGCGACGTCGGCGGTCGACCCGCCGGGTGGCGCGTTCTTGACGCAGCCGGCGACGGCGGCGGCGAGGAGTGTGGCGGCCGCGGCCGCCCGGGCGAACGTCTGCGTTGTCGTCTGAGGCATCGGTGGGCGTCGGGTGAAGTGGTCGACGCGGGGAGTGTATCGGCGGGGACGAGCGACCGCGCGTCGTGCCGGGCGCTTGCGACACGCGAAACGAGCGTTATCGGGCGTGCGAGGGCGGCCAGGGCCGCTGCCGGCGCTTCGGGCGCGGCCCGGTGGGGATCCTCGAGCGACGTTATCGGTCGGTGCGCGGAAGCTCGATCGTCGTGGATTGCTCGACGCCGTCGCGGAGGTACTTCACCGACGGCGCGACGGCCGGGTCGCTCATGGCGGCGGCGAAGCTGGACGGGTCGCCGACGGACTGGTCGTTCAGGCGGAGGATGAAGTCGCCAGGCTGGAGGCCGGCGCGGGCGGCGGCGGAGTCCGGCGCGATCTCGCTGACGCGGACGGCCGGCCGGGTGCCGAGCGCGGCGTCGGCCTCGCGGCGCGGGTCGGTCTGCGGCACCTCGACGATCGCGAGGCCGATCTTCGCGCGGCGCACGGCACCAGACTTGATCAACTGGTCGGTCGCCGGCTTGCACCCGGCGGCGGACAGGAATTGGCCGTTGCGGGTGAACCCGTGGACGCCGCCGTCCATCCCGACGACGACCCCCCAGTCGCGGATCTCGTTGTTCCAGATCACCAGCCGCCCGACCCCGCTGTTCGGCGCGAGGAACATCGTCAGCGTCCCCTCGCGCGGGCGGTCGGCGGCCACCTTGACCGGCGTCCCGAGCGGCTTGTCGAGCTTGAGCAGCGTGATGTTGGTCTGGCGGTCGGAGCCGACAAAGCGGGCGACGGTCATCTGCCCGGGGCCGACCATCACGCGGACGCCGTAGGCGTCGAACGCGTCCTTTTCGACGCAGATCGGGACGAGGATGTGGCCCTCCGCGTCGAGCAGCAGGCCGATGTTGTTGGGCGTGAAGGAACCGGCCGGCGTGACGCTGACGTTCAGGTTCCGCCCGCCCGCGACGAGCTGGCCGTCCGGCGTCAGCCCGCCGCCCGCGTCGAACCGCAGCGCGCCGGCGCCGGTGCCGTTGGGGCGGAAGATCAGCTCATCACCCGTTGTCGACATCGTCCACGCGCCGACGGCGCGCTGCGTCGTCGCTTGGCCTTGCTGCCGTTGTTGCGTCGCCGGGGGCGCGGACTGTTGCGACGTCGCGGGGGCCGACTCGACTTGTGCGGTGATCTTCCGGTACTGCCCCTTTTGCGCCTGCTTCTGCTCCTGCTCGAGTCGCTGGCGGATCGCCGGGTCGAGCTGGTCGCCCCACTTCTGCACCGGGTTCTCCGCGGCGGCCTGGGGCCCGCCGGCCCACTTCGGCGGCGGGAGCTGCACGCGGACGACACCCGCCTGCACCTCGTTGTAAAGCGACTGCGTCTCCTCGTTGAGCTGCTTGAGCAACGGCCGCGCGCCGCCGTCCTGCGCCCGCGCCGCTTGCGGCTGCGCGGGCGCATCCGCGCCGACGACAACCGGGGCCACCGGCGCCCCGATGGTCGTGACCGCAGCAACGAGGATGGCCCTAGCACGCTTCCGCATCACGTCCCATTCAGAACCGGTCCGCGTTGACGACGAACCGCCCGCTCGCCAGTCGCTCGTTGCGCGACTGCCAGCGGTCCAGGTCGGCGGCGAACTCCTGGGCCTTCTCGTGCGAGTCGAACCGCTGCTGCCCGACGACTCTGCCGCTTTCATCCCGCAGTGTGACCACGAACACCTCGACCCGCCGCACGTCCACCCCCGGCCCGGCGGTGTCGCCGGCGAGGTTCCCGCCCCCCTGCCGGTCGAACAGCCCGCGCGAGAAGAACCCGACCGCCACGCACGCCGCCGCCGCCGCGCCGTAGCGCCACGGGCGGCTCCACACCGCCGGCCGCGCCTGCTGGCGGCGGACGTCCTCCCGCACCCGCGCCACCAGCGCGTCGACGGTCGCGTCGCCGGGTTCGAGCGCGGCGAACAGCGCCCGCCGCGCCGACCGCTCGGCCCGCAGTTGCTCCAGCGCCGTGCGGAGTTCCTCGTCTGCCGCCAGCCGCGCGCGGAGCGCGTCGCCCTCGGCCGCGTCCAGCGCGTCGTCGAGGTAACTGTCCAGAAGCTCCAGGTCGTTCTCGCTTACCGCCATCTCGTCCTCACCGCGGTCACCGCCGTGCTCACCGCCGGCTCTCCATGTACCCTTTCAACCGTTCGGCCAATTGCCTTCGGCCGCGGTGGAGCCAGGTCTTGACCTGGGCCACCGTCACGTCGAGCACCTGCGCAATCTCGACGTAGCTCATCTGCTCGTACTCGCAAAGCACCAGGGCCGCGCGGAAGTGCTCGGGGAGCTGGTCGATCGCCCGCCGCACCTGGGCGACCGTCTCCTGGTCGATCATCCCGCCGACCGGGGAGTCGGACCGGGCGGAGGGGTGATCGTCGGCGACGACGGTCATCCGCGGCTGGCGGAGGATCCGCAGGGCCTCGTTCACGACCGACCGCCTCATCAGCCCGCCGGGCTCGCGCCAGTCGTAACGCTCCCGGTGCTGGAACAAATTCATCACCGCCTGCTGCACGACGTCCTCGGCCGACGCCCGGGTGCCGACGATCGCCCGGGCAATGGCCAGCAACCGACGCGAGTGCGTGCGAACGGCGCGCTCGAATAGTTCCTCCGTCGTCGGCGGCATTCCGGGTTGTTCACTGCCACTTGAAGACATGCGCCCGCCGCGGCGAAAGTTGCGAAAAATCCGGCCGCGGCCGCGCCGCCCCGCGCGGCCCGCCGTCAGCCTTTGACGTACGCCAGCACGTGGTCGAGCAGGTCGTTCCCGAACTGCTCGTCGATCGGCCGGTGGCGGAGCAACAGGCGGTAGTAGATCGGGCCGTACAGCATGTCGATCAGCAGTTCCGGATCGACCGGCCGCTTGAACTCCCCGCAAGCATACGCCTGTCGGATCACCTCGAGCGTAAACGCCCGCCGCTTGCTCACGTACCGGTCGCGGTACTCCTGAAGCACGGACGGGTCGCTCTGCCCTTCGGAGATGATGTCGGCTGCCACCTTCCCGAAGAACCCGTTCAGCAGGCGGATCAGCTCGATGAGTTGCGTGCGGATCGCGTCCTCGCCCGACTTGGCGTTCGGCACGAGCAGTTTGGCGGCCATCCGCTCTTCGAACATGTTCAGGACGAGGGCGGCCTTGTTCGGCCACCACTTGTAGATCGTCGGCTTGCCGACCTTCGCTCGCTTGGCCACCTCCTCAACGGTCAAATCGCGAATCGACCGCTTGTGGAGCAACTGGTAGACCGCGTCCAGGATCGTCTCGTGCGACGCCGCCGCCGAGCTGCGGGGGCGGCCGCGGGATGGTTTCGGCTTACCGGCCACGGTTCACGCTTTCTGGAATATGATTTCCTTTACGTTCCGTAATTTTATTGACCTCGCCCCCGTCGACGCTATTAATATTACTGAACGTAAAGGAAACTAACAACCGCCAACTTCTCCAAGGTGCAATGATGAGCAAGATCGAAGGCAAGGTCGTCGTGATCACGGGCGCGAGCAGCGGCATCGGCGAGGCGACCGCCCGCTTACTCGCCAATCGCGGGGCGCGGGTCGTCCTGGGGGCGCGGCGCAAGGAGCGGCTAGCAACCCTGGCGGACGAGATTAAGGCCGCCGGCGGAACGGCCAGCTTCCTCCTCGCGGACGTGACGAAGCGGGCAGACGTTGAGGCGCTGGTTCGCCTCGCGGTCGACACCTACGGCCGGCTCGACGTCGTCGTCAACAACGCCGGCGTCATGCCGCTCTCCGCGCTCGAGGCGCTCAAGGTCGAGGAGTGGGACCGGATGATCGACGTCAACATCCGCGGCGTGCTCCACGGAATCGCCGCCGGCCTACCGGTCATGAAGCGGCAGAAGTCCGGGCAGTTCGTCAACGTCTCGTCGATCGGCGGGCACCACGTCTTCCCGACGGCGGCCGTCTACTGCGCGACGAAGTACGCGGTCGTCGCGATCTCCGAGGGCCTGCGGCAGGAGAACTCCGACGTCCGCGTGACCGTGATCTCGCCCGGCGTGACCGAGTCGGAACTGGCCGAATCGATCACCGACCCGGCGGCCAAGGAGGGAATGGAGACGTTCCGCCGGATCGCGATCCCGGCCGAGGCGATCGCGCGGTCGATCGCGTTCGCCATCGAGCAACCGGACGACGTGGACGTCAACGAGATCATCGTCCGGCCGACTGCGAGCCCGTACTGAAGACGGTTCCCACGGAGACGCAGAGGGCGCGGAGAAGCAACGTGGTGGCATGAATCCCGCGGAGGGGCGATTCGTCCGCTTCGTCGCGAGGGTCGGCGACCCTACAATGCGGTTTCGAGCGGCGGACTCCCGTCCGGCGTCACTGCCTAATGCCTAACCCGCTGCCCAACTCGCTCCCTCTGATCCAGGTGCCCACGCCCGCCCACCTCGCGCCGCGGGTCTACCTCGAGCGGCTCGACCACCTCTGGTTCCAGCTCGCCGGCACGCGCTGCAACCTGACGTGCACGCACTGCTTCATCTCCTGCTCGCCGAGCAACCACGCCTTCGCCTTCCTCGACTACGACGCGGTGATCGCCTCCCTTGAAAAATCCAGGCGGCTGGGCGTGAAGGAGTACTACTTCACCGGCGGCGAGCCGTTCATGCACCCGCGCGTGCTCGACATCCTCGAGGCGACGCTCGCGATCGGCCCGGCGACCGTGCTGACCAACGGCACGCTCTTCCGCGAGAAGACGGTCGAGCGCCTGCGCGAACTGCGGGACGCCTCGATCTACTCGCTCGAGCTGCGCGTCAGCATCGACGGCCCCGACGCCGCGTCCAACGACCGCGTCCGCGGTGCCGGCGCGTTCGACCGCGCGATGGCGGGCGTGCGGCGCGTCGTCCAGGCCGGCTTCCTGCCGATCGTCACGATGGCCCAGACGTGGGACGACGCCGAGGCGCAAGACGTTTACCAGCGGATGCGCCGGGCCCTGATCGACCTCGGCTACGCCCGCCCGCGCGTCAAGCTGCTGCCGTCGCTCAAGCTCGGCGCCGAGGCGCTCCGCGACCGCGGCTACCGCGACGACGAGCGCGTGACGCCGGAGATGATGAACGGCTACGACGCCGGGCAACTGCTTTGCGCCTACAGCCGGATCGTCACCGACCGCGGCGTCCACGTCTGCCCGATCCTGATCGAACAGCCCGACTCCGTCCTCGCCCCGACCCTGGAAGCCGCGGCCCGCGCCGACTACCCGCTCCGCCACCAGGCTTGTTACACCTGCTGGCTGCACGGCGCGATCTGCTCGAACGCCTCATCCACCGCCGACGCGAAGGAGTCCGGCCGCGCCGGCGGCTGAAGGAGTTTCTGGAAGGGAACCGAGGCCGGGACGCCTGATCGCCCGCGCCGGACGGGGTGCTGCCCCCTCCGCGCGGATGCCCCATGACCGGCGTTCAGTGGGGAATGCGGGCGACGACCTTAATCTCGAAGTCGAACCCCGCGAGCCAGTTGACGCCGACCGCCGTCCAATTCGGGTACGGCGCTTTCAGGAAGACCTCGCTCTTCACGGCCATGACCGTCCCGAACTGCTTTTCGGGGTCCGTGTGAAAGGTCGTCACGTCGACGATGTCGTCGAGCCCGCACCCGCCCGCCCGCAGGGTCGCCTCGAGGTTCGCGAACGCCAGGCGGACCTGGGCCTCGAAGTCCGGCTCGGGCGAGCCGTCGCCGCGACTGCCGACCTGGCCGGACACGAACAGGAGGTCGCCCGATCGAATCGCCGCGGAATAGCGGTGTAACGTGTAAAGGTCGTGCCGGCCGGCGGGGAAAACGGCGTCGCGCTGGGCCATCTTGGATTCTCCTGTTGCGGGTCGCGGAGAGTGGTGCCGACGGATTCACGTTCGTCACAACGTCTCAAGTCCAGCTCTCTGACCCAAGAACGAACCCACCGGGGTCGCCGGTGGGTTCTCGTCGGTTTGAGTTCTCGGCGAGCCGCTAATCCCGCGGCGCGGCGCGCGTGCCCTGCACGCCGACCGGCTGCAGCGACTGCGGCTGCTGCTGGCCCGGCGGGATGATCGAGCGGGCCGGTTGGCTCTCGCCCTGCTGACCGCCGATGCCGAGCTTCGCGAGGTCGACCACCGGAATCGGGCCCTTCGGGAGCGGCGGCTGGACCAGGTCCTGCCGGTCCTTCAAACTCGGGCCGAGGACGATGCCCAGGCCGCGGAGGGCGTCGTTGACCTCTGTGTCGTTCTGGTTGACCGAGAACGCCTGCCGCAGCGCGTCGCGGGCCTTGTCGGTTTGCTGCAGTTGCACGCAGTAGAGGCCGTACTCCTTCGCGTAGGCGAAGTTCTTCGGGTCGTTGACGGCCGCTCGGTTGTAGAAGTCCAGGGCCATGTCCGGCAGCATCCGGTAGCGGTAGACCTTCGCCAGGACGAAGAACTCCCGCGCGGCCGCCGCCCCCTTGGCGGAGCGGGCGGTCTGCTCGACCTTGTTCACTTCCACGTCGGTGTCATCCGACTTGACGATCGACTGGGCGAGGCCGTCGAGAGCCTTGAGCCGCGTGTCGTCGTCCTCCTTGCCGGCGAGCGAGAGGTTCTGCGTCTCGAGGCACGACCGGAACGCCACGAGGGCCTGCTGGTAGTTCCGCATCTCCAAGGACGACTTGCCGAGGTAGTAGTGCGAGAGGTAGTCGCGCGGGTCCTGCCGCAGCGCGGAGCGGAACGCGCCAGCCGCCTTCGGGTAGTCCCCCTGGTTGTACGCGACCATCCCGGTCTCCCGGCTGGCCTGGGCGTACGTGAGGACGTCGGCACAGCCGGTCGCCGCCGCGCCCGTCGCGAGCACCACCGCCAACCGCGCCCCGACCGCGACCCAACCCGACTTCAACCACCGACGCATGGCTACCTCCATGTAGCAGGACGTGCGAATCTCCATTCGCCGGTGAACCTACCGGGCGGGACATTGTTTGCAAGGGAAAGGGGCAGGAATTGCGCGGAGAGGGATTAAGGGACAAAGGCACTAAGGGACTAAGAGGTAAAAACAGCTCCCGCGCCCACCCTCAGTCCCTCAGTCCCTCAGTCCCTCAGTCCCTTCGCCTCCCGTTTGCCCCCATCCCCCCACCCCCGTATCATCGCCCGCCGCCCATGCCCGCACGGATCGCCGAAAAACTTGGCCGCGACACGCTGAACCTCCTCGCGGCGTTCGGCGAGTTCTGGCGGTTCGCCGGGCGGACGTTCGCCTGGATGGGGCCGGGCCTGTTCCGCTGGAAGAGCATCCGCCTGGTCCTCCCGCAGATGTACGAGGTCGGGTTCAAGAGCGTCCCGGTCATCGGGATCACCGGCGCGTTCATCGGCATGGTGCTGGCGATCGAGGCGTACACCCAGTTCCGCACGATCGGCCAGGAGAACCGCCTCGGCTCGATCATCAACGTCAGCGTGGTCAAGCAGATCGGCCCGGTGCTGGCGGCCGTGATGCTCGCCGGCCGCGTCGGTGGCGCGCTGACCGCCGAGCTGGGCACGATGAACGTCACCGAGCAGCTCGACGCGCTGCGCGTGATGGGGGCCGACCCCATCCGCGTCCTGGTCGTCCCCCGCTTCCTCGCCTGCGTGATCCTCCTCCCGGTCCTGACGATCTACAGCGACATGCTCGGCGTGCTCGGCGGGTGGCTGGTCTCGGTCAAGTCGCTGGGCATCCCGGCCGAGCCGTACTGGCGCTACTCGTCGGCCGCCGTCGACACCTGGCAGATCATGGAGGGCCTCGCCAAGGCGATGTTCTTCGGCGCCGCGATCGGCCTGATCAGTTGCTACAAGGGCTTCACCTGCGGCGCCGGCGCCCAGGGCGTCGGCCGCGCCTGCACCGAGAGCTTCGTGACCAGCTTCATCGCGATCATCGTGCTGAACTTCTTCTTCGCGAAGGTGGCGAAGGACTGGTACATCGCGATCTACGGCATCCGGGGGATCTTCGGGTGAGGAGAGCGTTACTGGTTGCTGGTTGCTGGTTCCTTGTGCCGGCATCCCACTAGCAACTAACAACCAGCAACTAGCAACTGCTCCATGTCGTTCATCCAGCTCAACCAAGTCTCCAAGTCCTTCGGCTCGCACGTCGTGCTCGACGGCCTCGACCTCTCGATCGAGGCCGGCCAGTCGCTCGTCGTGATCGGCGCCAGCGGCACCGGGAAGTCCGTCCTGCTCAAGCACATCGTCGGCCTGCTCAAGCCCGACTTCGGCGAGGTCTGGTTCGACGGCAACCGCGTCGACGACATGCCCGAGCGAGACCTGATGGAGCTCCGCCAGCGGTTCGGCTTCCTGTTCCAGATGGGCGCGCTGTTCGACTCGCTCAACGTCGGCGACAACATCGCGTTCCCGCTCCAGGAGCACACGCGCAAGCCGCCGGACGAGATTCGCGAGGTCGTCGCCCACCGCCTGCGGATGGTCGGCCTCCCCGGGATCGAGAAGAAGATGCCGGCCGAGCTCTCCGGAGGGCAGCGCAAGCGCGTCGCCCTCGCCCGCGCGATCGCGCTCGAGCCCCAGGTCATCCTCTACGACGAGCCGACCACCGGCCTCGACCCCGTCCGCAGCGACGTGATCAACCAACTGATCCTCAAGCTCGGCCAGGAGCTCAAGGTCACCAGCATCACCGTCACCCACGACATGGCCAGCGCGTTCAAGATCGCCGACCGCATCGTGATGCTCCACCACGGAAAACTCGTCTTCGACGGCACCCCCGCCCAGATCCAGCAGACCGACGACCCGATCGTCCACCAATTCGTCGCCGGCGAGGCCAGCGAGATCGAACTCGGTGCGCTGAAGAAGTAGCTGCCCGGCAGAACGAGCTCCGTCGTGGCATGGGCATCCTGCCCATGAACGGGTGCATTCGGTCCCCGAGCGACGTCGATCCGCCAACGCCACACAGCAGACAGGCGCAGGATGGCCGTGCCACGGGAGTGATTTCAGCCGCCCCTGCTACCTCACCTCAGCATCTCCCCCACTGCCCGCGTCGTCGCCGGCCTTGTGACCGGCTTCCCCGCCTCCACCACCTCCGTCCACACCCGCGCCACCCGCCCCGCCTTGACCTCGTACCGCCCGACCACCTTCGCCCCGTCCGTCATCGTCAGCACGACGCCCGCCCCCCCCTGCTGCCGCACGAGGCTGAACGTCTCCCCCCGCCGCCGCAGCTTCGCCGACTCCGCCGCCGCCATCACGAACAGCGACGGCGGCAGCCAGTCCGCCTCCGGTTGCCGCAGCGCCTCGGATGGCGTCTTTACCAGCGCCTCGAACGACTCGAGCCGCTGCCCCGCCGCCTCCGCCCGCGCAAGGAAGCTCGTCATGATCGCCAGCGTCGCCCGCCCGTAACCGAGCTGCGTCGGGTAGTCCGGCACCGCCAGCCACCACGCCCGCCACCGCCCCTCCAGGTCCGGGATCGCGTTCAGGTAGCGGTTGTACGCGGTCTCCGGCTCGTCCCCCGCCGCCACGTCCTTCAGATACTCCCCCAGCGCCGGCCGAAACCGCCCCCCCTCCCCGTGCATCAGGAAGTGCACCAGCGACCACGCCTGGTCGTAGTTCCGCAAATCGATCTTCCGGTTCCACGCCTCCCGCGCGATGCCGCGGAACTCCCGCAGCGGCGCCTCGCGCCCCTCGCGCAGCATCTCCCGCACCCGCCCGAGCCGCGCCTGCGACACCAGCCCGGTCTCGAACCCGTCGCCGGTGAAGATCCCCTCGCCGAAGTACTCCGCCAATCCCTCGTCCGCCCACATCGGCAGCCGCCCGCCGAACGCCTCCTGCGCGAGCTGATGAAACCCCTCGTGCTGCACGACGTTCCACGTCGAAAGCGAGATCTGCCCGTCCGGCCGGCGGAGCGTTAGCGCCATCAAGCGCTCGCCGTCGAAGTACCCGGCCGAGTTCTCCGCCCCGCCCGCCTTCCGGTAGTCCGACGGATCGTTGTACAGGTAAAACGGCAGCCGCCTAACCCCGGCCCGCCGCGCCGCCACGCCCGGCAGTTGCGCGAAGTACCCCTCGGCCATCTTCGTCACCCGCACCGCCGCCTCGCGCACCTCCCCCGCCGGCAGGTCGGTGTGGATCACGTAGTGCTTCGTCTCGTGCGCGACCAGCTCCCCGCCGCGCGCGAGCGGCGCGGCCGCCAGCAGCAATACCCCGATCAGCGTGACACGCATCACCGTCATCGGCCACCCTTTATATCACGCCGCCGCCCCGCGCCCGCCGCGCCGCTTGCAACCCCTGACCGGGCCGACTACAAGGGCAGCCCGCGTGGCCTCCTACCGCAAAAACGTCGCCGTCGGCGCCACGATGCTCGTCGCGCTGGGCATGCTCGGGTTCATGACGCTGCTGTTCGGCGAGGCCCCGATCCGCCTGTTCCGCGCCGCCCAAACCCCCCTGATCTTCAAGGCCGACGCCGCCGACGGCATCTCCAACGGCTCCCCGATCTTCTACCTCGGCGTCAACGTCGGGCAGGTTCGCCGCGTCGAGCTCCCCACCGATGGCTCGCCCGGCGTCGTCATCCACGGCACCGTTCGCTCCAACACCCCCGTCCCCGGCAACGTCCGCGGCGTCGTTCGGTCCACCCTGATCGGCGGCACGTCCAGCCTCAGCCTCGAGCCGGTCGGCAAGCCCGCCGGACAGCTCACGGACAACCAGGAAATCGCCGTCCAGGCCGGCGGCAATAACGTCCTCCCCAAGGAGTTCGCGGAGCTCGCCAGCCAACTGACCGAGCTCTCCAAGCGCCTCCAGACCACCGTCGACGACTGGAACCGCTCGAAGGTGATCGACAAGGTCGCCGTCACCCTCGACTCCGTCCAGAAGACCGTCGACAAGTTCGGCAGGACCTCCGAAGAGCTGAACAAGCTGCTCGGCGACAACAAAATGCGCGGCGACCTCACCGCCACGCTCGCCAACTTCCGCGACGTCTCCGACAGCGCCAAGGTCACCGCGAAGAACCTCGAAAAGCTGACCGTCGACCTCCAGAAGACCAACAGCGACGTCTCCGTCGTCGTCACGAAGACCGGCACCCGCGTCGACGAGCTATCCAAGCAGCTCGGCGGCCGCCTCGACCAGCTCGCCGGTGTCCTCGACAAGTTCCACTCCGTCGCCGACAAGATCGACAAGGGCGAGGGCACCGCCGGCAAACTGATCAACGACCCCAAGCTCTACGAGGCCCTGCTCGACACGTCGCAGGAGCTCTCGCTGACGGTCAAGGACCTCCGCCGCTTGGTCGAACAGTGGGAGCAGGAAGGCGTCTCGTTCAAGCTGGGCGGGAAGAAGTAGGCGGGGAAGCCCGGCATGGTCGCACCCTGGCGCCGGGCCGCCAGTGCGGGAACGCGTGAAACTCGGGGCGGGGGCGGCCGGTAGGGCACCCAAGAAGCCCGCCGCTAGGGCGACGCCCTTCCGCACTCCGGACACCGCTCCGGAGTCGCCCGCAGGTCATACCCGCACGCGGGGCAGCAGCCGGGCATCGGGCGGCCCACGTGTCGCCGAAACCACCACGCGGGCGCGACGGCGAAGGCCAACCCAAGGGCCCAGTGCGGCACGCCGACGGCGCGCCTCGGGAAATAAGTTGTCGTCGAGCCGGGCCCGGTCGCGACCTCCGCGCCGTCCGACACGAACCACCGGAACCCCATCGCGTGCCAATGCCGCCGCGTGCTCGGGTCCTGCACGAATCCCGCGTCGATCCCCACCTTCCCAGCCGACCAGGTGGACCGCCGCCATCCACGCTCGTCCGCGAATGCGTCCGACCAAGTCGTGCCCGGGAAGGCTGCCGCCTCGACGGTCAGTCGCCCGCGGTCAGAGTTCGAGACCGCCATGCCCTCGCGGCTGGTCCATTGCACCAGATCCGCCGTCCAATAGCTCCGCACCCACAGCGCGACCGTCGCCACGCAGAGCACTACGGAGAGTGCGGTCGCACCGCTGAGAAAGAACCGGAGCACGCGCCTCACGGCCAAGATGTTAACACCTCAGGACCGGCGACGCTGGCGCTGATGAGTGACCACAAAAAGCAGAGACGGGACGGCATGATGGCCGTCCCGTCTCCGCTCATTTCTGACTGCCGGCCGTCTACGCCGTCTTGATCAGCGGCTTGACCTGGTCGACGATCGCGTCGAACGTCCCCGGGTCGCTGATCGCCAGCTCCGACAGCATCTTCCGATTGAGGACGATGCCGGCGGCGGCGGCGGCGGGGATGAACCGGTTGTACGCGACGCCGCGCTGCTTGAGTGCCGCGTTCAGGCGGGTCACCCAGAGCGAGCGGAAGTGCCGCTTCTTCTGCCGGCGGTCGCGGTAGGCGTACTTGCCGGCCTTGAGCGTGAACTCCAGGGCCGCGCGGTAGATCGTGCCCGGCCCGCCGGTAAAGCCGGCGGCTTCCTTCAAAACTCGTTTACGCTTGCGGGCGTGGGTCACGCCGCCTTTGACGCGAGGCATGGGATTCGATCCTTTCGTGAAGAGCCAGAGGCACTCGTCCCGACGCGGACGCGCCGGAAGGGCTTAGCTGCACCGGGCCACCCCGGTGCTTACCACCCGCGCGAAACGGCGCGGGAAGAAGCGCGACCGGCAAACGCAGCCCATCGGCCCGAACGCCCGCCACGCGGATAATCAAACGGTTTAAGCAGCCGCTTCGGCCTTCGCCGACGCGGCCAGTTCCTTGTTCCTGGCGATCCGGTTCGGGCGCAGCCCCTTCATGCCCATGAACTCGCGCATGTTCTTGGCGTGGCCCTCGAACAGCACCGACGCGCGGCGCAAGTGCCGGACGCGCTTGGAACTGCGGCTCGACCGCAGGTGCGACGTGAAGCAGTGGTTGTGCTTCACCTTCCCCGTCGCCGACACGCGGAACCGCTTCTTCATGCCCTTGTTGGGCTTGTACTTGTAACCCATGTGATGTCCTGGCCGTGAGTACTGGAGGCGAAAGAAAAAGTCCCCCGGGAATTCACCCAAGGGGGGCGGAATCATACCGGCAACCCCGAAGCGCGACAAGGCGCGACGCCGGAGAAAATCGCCCCCGCCCGCCAGATTCTGTTGCACCCCACCGAGAATTATATAAGATCTGCGGAACCAACACCCGCCCCGGCACCGCACGCAACCGCCCGGAGGTATACATCATGTCCCGCCGCCCCCGTTCCCGCCCCGCCCGCACCCCCCGCGCCTTCACGCTCGTGGAGTTGCTCGTCGTCATCGGGATCATCGCCCTGCTGATCTCAATCCTGCTCCCGGCCCTCTCGACCGCCCGAGAGGCCTCCAAGAAAACCGCCTGCCTGAGCAACATGCGGCAGCTAGGGACCGTCCTCCAGATGTACGCGACCGAGTACAAGGATTTCATCCCGATCGGGTACGTGTCGGAAAAGCAGTTCAGCTACGTCGTGCACTGGAACAACGCCGGGTCCAACCCCCCGAAGCCAAGCCAGATGGGACTGCTCGTCGAGGCCGGCATCATCAAGGACGGCAAGGCGTTTTACTGCCCCAGCGAAGAGAAGACGATGTTCATGTACGATACGGCCGACAACGAGTGGCCGTGGGACAAGAACCCCCCAAGCCCGAAACTGACGGTCGCCGGGAAAGACATGCACACGCGGTTCGGCTTTAGCACCCGTCCGGTCGTCAACTGGCCCGCTAACGTCGGCACGACCGGCTATTGGCTCCAGCCGCGCGACATGAAGAAGAAGTCGCAGCTCGGCAACCGGGCGCTGATCTCCGACCTGACCATCTCGAAGCCCGACGTCGTCCGTCGGCACAAGAAGGGGATCAACGTGCTCTACGGCAGTTGGTCTGCGATTTGGGTGCCTTTGAGCGAGTTCGACAAATTCCCTTGGAATGGGATCCCCTCTGGCGACGTCAGCACGTCCCACAATGACGCTATTTTAGATGAGGTTTCGAACCCGCCAAAGGGCTTGTGGATCGAGTTGGACGAGTTCTCGCGGTAGGCCGACTCGATTCGTCCCCAATGAAACAAACGAGCCCGCCGTGCATAACGCACGGCGGGCTCTTCATTTCCGACACACGCCAGCGGCACGCCCACTTCCGTGGGGCCATGCCCTCCAGCGCTCAAAAACCTACGACTGAGTCCCCGCCGGTGCCGGTGCGGGTCGCGCGACCGGTGCAGGTGCGGGCGCCGCCGGCGGACGAACCGCACCACCCGCCGGAGCGGGCGCGACCGGCGGGCGAACCGCGCCACCCGCCGGAGCCGGCGCACCCGCGGGCCGCGGCATCTGGAGGCCCATCGACGTCCCGCTCACCGCCGGACGCGATCCGATGCCCGTGCGGGTCGGCGGCGGGGGCGGGGGAGCCTTGTCGCTCTTGTGATCCGGCTGCAGCACCAGGATCATCCGCTTGCCTTCCATCTTGTTGTCGCGCTCGACCTTCGAGACCTGCCAGAGCTCGGTCTTGATCTTCGTGAAGATGTCCCGGCCGAGGTCGATGTGCGCCAGCTCGCGGCCGCGGAACTGCAGCGTGAACTGCACCTTGTTCCCCTCTTTGAGGAACTCGCGGGCGTGGTTGATCTTGATCTGGAGGTCGTGGTCTCCGATCTTGACCGTCTTCATCTTGATTTCTTTGAGCTGCCCGCCGCGGACGCTCGCGCGCGACTTGTCCGCCTTCTTCTGCTGCTGGTACCGCCACTTGCCGTAGTCCATGATCTTGCAGACCGGCGGGCGGGCGTTCGGGGCGACCTCGACCAGGTCCAACCCGAGCTCGCGGGCCCGGCGCTGGGCCTCGGAGGTCGTAGTCGGACCAATCTTGTTGTCGTCCTGGTCGATCAGGAAGATGGGCGAGATCCTGATCTGCTCGTTGTGGCGGAAATTGGTAGAAATGGCCTTGGACTCCTGTACAGAACTCTCGCGAACCCCGGCCCGGGGCGACACGCCCCGGATCGACCGGTTTGTCCCTTAGACACGCGTCCCGTTAGACACGTATGACGCACTCAGGTTGCAAAGCCCGGACCGACTTGGCGTCGGGTGAGAAGCCCGCGCGGCCAAACCCCGGGTTCGGGGCCGTCGAGTCACCGCCGACAAGTTAAGGGAACCCCGCGACGGTGGGTGGGGCCGACTGCTTCCGGCCCCAAATCGACGACTGGCAAACGACCTGTCAAACGTCCCGCTGGCGCCCCGGATGTTTCGACCAAGCAACCCCCGCTCGGCCGACGCCGCGGCGCACGGCCCCATTATAGGGCGTGCAAGTCACAATATCATGCCCTCGCCCCGGGCCGATTGCAAGGATTTATTGAGGCGACGTCGCCAAATCTCGCCGAACTTCCGCTCGCGGTCGGCGACCAGCCGGACGCCGAAGACCGGCGACGAGACGCGGACCGCACGCCCGCCGCCTTCCCCCCTGTCACCCTTTCGCCAGGTCCGCCTTCAGTTGAGGCCCCGGGTTGCGCGGCACGGCGTAGTACCACCAGTTCTGCTCGGGCGTCCACCCTTTCGCGGCTTCGACCTTGGGGCCCCAGAGGCACCTGGGCGTCAACACGAGCACGGACTGCGCCTCCTCGTCCAGCGTGAACAGGCGGACGGTCGCCTGCTTATGGGCGCGGACGCTCGCGTGCGGCAGCGTCTCCTCGATCAGTTGGCGGACGTCCATGTCGTTCAGGTAGTCGTCCAGCGTCAGCGAATACCCGGCGCGGAGTTGGCCCACGACCTCCGCCCACCGGTCGATCAGCCCGGCCAGCCCGCCCGTGGCCAGGTCGGGGCGGACGCCTCGCCTTTTTAGGAAGTCTTGCGTGGGGTCGGGGGGAGGCATGTCGGGGGATCCGGGGTTCGAGGTTCTTGGGGAGAGGGTTAGTCGGTGCGCTGCGCCTGCCGGCGGAAGTAGGCTTCGCCGTCGTTGGGGCGGAAGAAGGTTCGGATCGTACGGTCGGGGTTGAAGGCGAGGAAGTCGCCGGTGCGGCGGTCAAAGCGGCAGGTGACGCGGTCGCCTCGGGTCAGTTCGAGGATCGGCCCGCCGACGGGCGCATCGCGGAGCATTTGCGCGCGGCGGAGGTACTCCTCCACCGTCAGGCCGGGCCCGAACTCGCGGCCGTGCTTGCGGAAGTGGTCCTCCAGCGCGCCGCGCGAGCGGAAGCCGACGTCCGACCGTGCGGCGGCGGCGGCGGGTACGTTCGCCTCGGTCGGCCGGTTGACCGTCCCCGGACGCTGGAAGTGGTTGATCAGCGCGGCGACCGCCGCGACGATCAACACGACCGCGATCTGCACGGGGCGTCGGGGGAATGGGGGGTGGCGCGTCATGGTCCGCCGGAGATCATTGCGCGACGTGCCGCGCGTGGCAAGTGCCGCGGCACCTCCCCCGCCGCCGCCCGCGCAAAGCCGCGAGGCCGACCACGCCTGCGCGTCGTCGGCCTCGGGGTTGCGTTGGGTGAAGCGCGGTCGGCAGGCGCGACGGCCCCGGCGAGAGGCGGTGACGGTCGCGCGCCCGGGGCCGCGCCGATCATTTACGTCCCAGATCGGGCGGTGCGGACGCGGGTCACCGGTCGGGCCGGGCCGGCCACCGAGGCGGTTCTTGTACAGATGAGGTATCGGCGGGCGGCGCTATTGAATCAAGGCGCGGTCACGGCTTTTGTCCGCGGACCTGTTCGCCCAGCCACACCGCGGCGTTCTCCATCACCTTCAGCGGCCGCTCCTCCTTGAACACCGGGTACGTCTCGTGGCCCGGCCGAAAATAAAACACCTTCCCCCGGCCGACGTCCCAAAGCGCCCCGGAGCGGAAGTACTCCCCGCCCTGGAACCGCTCCTCGAAGATCAGCACGTCCGGGGCCGGCACGTGGAACGGCTCGTTGTACATCTCGGTCTGGCTGATGTCCCACGTCGCCGGCAGCCCCTTGGCGATCGGGTGGTCGGGCTTGAGCGTGGTCAGCTTGCTCGGCTTGCCGTCGTGCCGCCAGTCGGGGAAGACGCAGACCGGCAGCCGGACGTCGAGCACGACCGACCCGTCGGCCTCCGTCCGCCGCTCCCACGTCGGCGTCAGCGGCGTGTCGCGCTTGACGGCCGAGTACTTCGGCGTGATCAGGTTGACCTTGGCCGACTTCCGCTCCGCCTCCGGCAGCGACGCCAGCGCGAGCTCCACCGTCTTCTCGTTCATCGCCCGCACGAACGGGCTCGCCCAGTGCGCCGAGTGCACGGCGACGAGCGCCAGCTTGTTCGCCTTGACGCGCTCGACGATCCGGTCGGCCGTCGCCCACGACACCTCGCGGTGGCGGACGTGCCCCCACCAGATCAGCACGTCGGTCTGCTCGAGCGATTCGGCCGTCAGGGCCGGGTCGCCGTCGACCTCCCCCTTCTTCGGCATCCCGACCGACCGCACCTGCAGCGCGGGGTTCTTCGCGAGGTGGTCGGCGATCGTGTTCCCGAGCATCCGGTCGCCGTACGCCTGTTTCTGCGCCGGCTGCCGCTCGTCCCAGACCAGGACGCGCGTCTTGGCGGCGGGCGGCGGGGCCGCGGGTGTGGCGCCGTCGGCGGCCGCGGCAACAAGGGACGGCAGGAACCCGATGGCGAGGAGGATCGCTAGCGGCTGGGCCATGCCGGTAAAGGTATCGTGTCGGGACGGGCGGGAGCAACTGTTCATGCCCACCGATGCGGGCAGAGCGAACGAAAGATCGATGAGCGGGCGGGGGGCGTCAGACCCGGCGTCGCTCGGCCGTCTCGGCGGGGCGGGCGGCGGCGGCGCGGATGGTCCGCGCCAGGTCGCCGAGGTCTTCAACCCCCCTTGCCGGGACGAGGTGTGCGATGGGTCGGCGGCAGCAGATGTACGTGATGTGTCAGTTGGTCAAGCCGGTCGAGGGGGGCGTGGCGCGGATGGTCAGCTGGATCCGCGAGGAGGTCGCGCTCCCGGGCCGCCTGCTCGTCAACCTCGAGGACACCGACACCGGCCGGATCGAACACGGCTGGCGCGTCGAGTCGGCCGGCGGGCCCGCGTACCCGGAGAACGTGCTGATGACGCGCTCGCGCGACCACCGCAAGCAGCGGGCGGCGTCGGACATCTGACGGAACCGAACCGCCCCGCGTGCCGCGCCGCGCGCGCGGGGCGGTCCCCTTCACACACAGGTCGGTCGATTGGCGACACCACCCGCGACGGGGTAGTCTGCGCGCCCGCGGAGGCTCCCCTATGGCAATGCACGCGGTCTGGCGGGCGGTGGTTCTCGTGGCGGCGCTGGGATTGGGGGCCGCGACCCGGGCCGACCCGCCCGCCGCGCGGAACGTCATCCTCGTGACGATCGACGGGCTGCGGTGGCAGGAGGTGTTCGGCGGGGCCGAGCCGACGCTGGTGCACCCGATCTCCGGCGGGGTGCCCGACGTCGCGAAGACGCGCGAGCAGTTCGTCCGGCCGACGGCGGAGGAGGGGCGGGAGGCGATTTTGCCGTTCTTCTGGGACGTCGTCGCCAAGCGCGGCGCGGTGTACGGCGACCGCGGCAAGAAGAACGTCGCGCGGGTCGAGAACGCGCAGCGGACCTCGTACGCCGGGTACAACGAGATGCTCGCCGGGTTCGTCGACCCGCGGATCATCGACAACCGGCCGGCGCCGAACCGGAACGTGACCGTGCTCGAGTGGCTGAACGGCCGGCCCGGCTTCGAGGGGCGGGTGGCCGCGTACGGCGCGTGGAACCGCCTGCCGGCGATGTTGAACGTCGGGCGGAGCAAACTGCCGGTCGTCGCCGGGTGGGAGCCGATCGCGCCGTTCCACGGCGCGCAGTTGACGGAAAAGGAGCGGGCGCTGAACGAGGTGCTGGCGCGGTCGGTCCGGCAATGGCCGGACACCTGCCCGGACGGCATAACGATGGCCGCCGCGCTGGAGCACGTGGCAAAGCACCGGCCGCGCGTCATGTGGATCGCGCTCGGCGACGCCGACGAGTGGGGCCACGTGCGGCGGTACGACCTATACCTGGAGGCGGCGCGGCGGTCGGACGCGTTCGTCAGGGAACTGTGGGAGAAGCTCGAATCGATGCCCGAGTACGCCGGCAAGACCGCCCTTCTGCTGGCGACCGACCACGGCCGCGGAGCCACGGCCGTCAATTGGGTCACGCACGGCCCGCGCGCGGAGGGGTCGGAGGGCGTGTGGCTGGCGGTGATGGGGCCGGGGGTAAACGCGCGCGGGGTGGTCGAGGGCGGTGAAGTGACGCTGGGCCAGGTGGCCGCGACGCTGGCGGCCGTGGTGGCGGAGGATTACGGAGCAGCCGAGACCCGGGCCGCCAAGGCGTTGCCGGAGGCCGCGCGGCCCCAGGCGAAATGAGCCGGGCGGCGTCGGGGGACCGGGCGCGGGAAACTGTGCAGGCGCGGGCGCGGCAGGACCGATAATCTCAAACGGCGCGCCCGCGCCTACGCCAGGACTCGTTCCGCAGCCTCGCCATCCCAGGAGCGCCATGCCCGCACCGATCACCGAGTCACCCGCTGACGCCACCGCCGACGCACTGCAGCGCGAACTGGACTCGTTCCAGACCCTCTGGAAGGGCGGCTACTACGAGGGCAACCCCCTCGACCCGATGGGCCCGAGCAACTACGGCTCGCTCGGCTACATGAGCATCCTGCACGCGACCTACGTCGCCTGCATCCGCCCGTTCATCCACCCCGGCGTCACCGCCCTCGAGATCGGCCCCGGCCGCGGCGCCTGGACCAGAACGATGCTCAAGGCCAAAGAAATCTGGTGCCTCGACGCCCTCTCGGCCGAGCACAACCAGTTCTGGGAGTACGTCGGCCGCCAGCCGCACGTCCACTACCGCCAGGTGTCCGACTTCGGGTGTCGCGAGCTGCCCGACGACGCGTTCGACTACCTGTTCTCGTTCGGCTGCCTCTGCCACGTCTCGTTCGCCGGGATCGAGGCGTACATGACCAACCTGCGGCCCAAGCTCCGCCGCGGCGCCAACGCGATGGTGATGGTCGCCGACTACGAGAAGTACAACTGGGCCGCCGAGCACCAGCAGCAACTCGACGTCCGCCGCGCGCTCGCCCCGATCGCCGGCGTCCCGTGGGACGGCCGCCCCCTCCCCGGCCGCGCCCTCCGCACGCTCGACCCCAACGAAGACCAGGAACCCTCCCCCGGCCGCTGGTACCACGCCGGCGTCGAGCGGACGTGCCGGATGCTGATCGCCCTCGGCTACGAGATCGTCACCCCCGACGTCGGCGTCAACTTCCGCGACGTCGTGATCCACTTCCGCAAGCCGTAAGTTGTGAACGGCGTGCAGCGCCTCCCGGACGTCCGGCCCTACAGCGGCATCGGCCGCCGCGCCCGGACGGCCGGCAGCTCCGCGCGGAAACGCTTGATCGCCCGCTCCGTCTCGAAGAACCCGTCCAGGTGCCGGATCCGGTCCAGGTACTGCACCCGCCGCGCCAGGGCGTCCACCCGGAACCCCCCGGTAGATGGCCATGAGCGGGTTGATGAACAACTCGCTCCCCTCCGTCCGGGAGGTGACGTGGTGGTCGCCGAACGCGCCGTCGATCGCCGACAGGATCGACGTGCACACGATGCTCGGCACGGTCGGCGTCCGCTCCAGCACGTACTGCGTCGCCTCGCGGAACTGCCGCACCTCCGGCATGTCCCCCGTCAGCGACAACGCCCCGAGGTACCCGCCCGCGCGCGTCAGCTCCGCCACCGCCTCCAGCACGTCGACGTGGCTGACGTTGTGGAAATGGTCGATCCCGAACCCGAGGCAGACGTGGATCTTCCGCTCCACCCCTTCGAGCCCGTGGACCGCCGCGATGCTCGACACGTCCTCCACCGGCGTGCCCAGCCCCGACTCGTCGCCGCGCATCAGGCTGTCCGTTCCGCCGTCCGCCAGGATCACCGTGTCCGGACGAAGCTCGTCCGCCAACGCCCGGTACGCCCGCGCGACCGCCGCCGGACCGTACCGCTCGACGCACCAGACCGGCACGTGCCTCCCCCGCGCGCGGAACCACGCCGCCAGGTGCCGCTCCGGGAAGTACGCCCCCATCCCGTTCGCGTCGGCCGCGACCTCCACCACCTCCGGCCCCAGCCGCCGCCCCGCGTCCGGCGGGATGTTCGAGAACGTCAGGTTCGCCAAATGCACCGTCTTCCCCGCCGCCTCCAGCGCGAAGTAGAGCGGCAGCCCGGAGAACACGTCGAACCCGCCGCCGCACCCGGCCACGAGCACCGTGCGCGCCTGCTGCAGCTCGTGCTGGAGCGGAACCGTGAGCATGACGAACCTCTCAGGCCGGGGCGGTCGCCGCCGCGGCGGGTGCAGCCGGCAACGCCTTCGTCGCGATCTCTTCCTTCGCCCTGGCAATGAACGCCGCGACGCTCACCTGCCCCTTGTCCCCCTCCGTCCGGTGCCGCACCGCGACCACGTTCGCCTGCTGCTCCTTCTCCCCCAGCACCAGCATGTACGGCACCTTGTCCAGCGTCGCGCTGCGGATCTTCGCGCCGATCTTCTCGCTCCCCAAATTCGCCTCGACCCGCAGCCCCGCCTGCCGCAGCTGCCCCGCAACCTCCTGCGCGTACCCGTTCGCCTTCTCGCTGATGCTGAGCACCGCCACCTGCACCGGCGACAGCCACAGCGGGAACGCGCCCGCGAAGTGCTCGATCAGCACCCCGATGAACCGCTCCATGCTCCCGAACGGCGCCCGGTGGATCATCACCGGCCGGTGCGGCTGGTTGTCCGCGCCGACGTAGCTCAGCTCGAACCGCTGCGGCAACTGGTAGTCCACCTGCACGGTCCCGAGCTGCCACTCCCGCCCGATCACGTCCTTGACCACGAAGTCGATCTTCGGCCCGTAGAACGCCGCCTCTCCCGGCTCGCGGGTGAACGGGACGCCGAGCGACTCGGCCGCCGCGATGCAGGCGCGCTCGGCGGCGTCCCACTGGGCCGGCTGGCCGACGTACTTCGCGCTGTCCGGGTCCCGCAGCCCCACGCGCACGCGGTAGTTGCTCATCCCGAGGGTGCCCAGCACGATCTTGACCAGCTCCAGGCACCCCTGCACCTCCGCCGCCACCTGCTCCTCGGTGCAGAACAAATGTGCGTCGTCCTGGGTGAACCCGCGCACGCGGGTCATCCCGCCCAGCTCCCCGCTCTTCTCCCACCGGTACACGGTCCCGAACTCCGCCAGCCGCACCGGCATTTCCCGGTAGCTCCGCTGCTCGCTCGCGAAGATCCGGATGTGCATCGGGCAGTTCATCGGCTTGAGCAGGTAGCCGTCGATCTCCCCCTTGTCCATCAGGTTCGACAGCTGCGCGCACCCGCAGTTCTCGCTCGCGAGCTTGTCGTAAAACTCCCGGTCGATCAGCGGCGGGAACTGGCTCTCCCGGTAGTACGGGTAGTGCCCCGAGGTCTTGTAAAGCCCCAGCCGCCCGATGTGAGGCGTAAACACCTGCTGGTACCCCTGCCGGTTCAGGTGGTAGCCGATGAAGTTCTGCAGCTCCTGCCGCACGATCGCCCCCTTCGGCTTCCACAGCACCAGCCCCTGCCCCACCGCGTCGTCGATCGCGAACAGCCCGAGCGCCGGCCCGATCACGCGGTGATCCCGCTTCTTCGCCTCCTCGAGCTGCTTCAAATGCTCGTCGAGCTGTTTCCGGTCGAAGAACGCGGTCCCGTACACGCGCTGGAAGCGGTCGGACGAGACGTCCCCGTGCCAGTGCGAGCTCGCCACGCTCATCACCTTGAACCCCTTGATCCGCCCGGTCGACGGGATGTGCGGGCCCATGCACAGGTCTTCCCAGTTCTCGTTCGGCTTCCCGGTCGCGTACCACGACAGACACTTACTCCCGCCCGCCGCCGCGCGCTGCGCGTTATCGACCTTGTACTTGTTCCCCTCCTTCTCCAGGCGCGCCATCCCCTCCTCCACCGACAGCTCGTACCGGGTGAACGGCCGGTCCTCCTTCACGATCCGCTCCATCTCCGCCTCGATCCGCGCGAAGTCGTTGGTCGAGATCGGCTGGTCCAGCGCGATGTCGTAGTAAAACCCGGTCTCCAGCGCCGGCCCGTACGCCAGCAGCGCCCCCGGCCACAGCCGCTGGATCGCCTCCGCCATCACGTGCGCGGTCGAGTGCCGCAGCACCAGCAGCGCCTCCGGATCCCGGTCGGTCAGGATCGACACCGCGTGCTCCCCGCTCAGCCGCGCCGCCAGGTCGACGACCTTGCCGTCCACCTTGCCGGCCACGGCCGCCTGCGCCAGCCGCTTGCCGATCGAACTCGCCAGGTCGAGCACGGACGAACCGTCCGCGAGTTCCTTCTTACTGCCGTCCGGGAGGGTGATGATCGCCATGGGATTGATCGCCAGTCGCGAGTGATGAGTTGCCTGTAGGAACAAAAACGCCCGGCTGCTTGGCCGGGCGGGTCGTCGCTTCGTGAACCACGTACGACAATCGCTCACCCGGCGTGGGTGGTCGCAGCAGTCGTCGTCGTGGTCGTCTTCCGATGTAACATGTCGGCTTCCGACTATATCTTACGCGGCAAAGCGGGTCAAACTGACAGGCGGGGGCGGCACGCGGCCCGCGAGCCGGTCGGCTGAACTTCAGCCGGGACCGGGCGTCTGAACCGGGATGACGACGCGGTTTCTCGCCCCCCTGATGACCCTGTTCGTGTCGCTGCCGGCCGAAGCGCGGGGGCAGCGGGCTCCACCGCCGCCAATCCCGGCGACCTACCGGTTCGAGGCCGACGTGCTCGTCGAGACGCACCGGGACGAGAACCGCGACGGCCGGCCGGACGCGTGGTGCTACTACGAGCGCGGGCGACTCGCCCGCTTCGAGGCCGACCGGGATCACGACGGCAAGCCGGACTGGCGCGAGACGTGGGACGCGGCGGACGCGCGGCCGTGGCTCGGCAGCCTGACCGTCCGGCAAATCGACGGGCGGTGGCGGATCGTGCCCGTGCAGGAAGGGTGGGGGCCGCCCACCCCGTGGCGCGAATACCCGGGCCTCACGGAAAAGCTCGTCGACAACGCCTGGACCGGGACCTTCACCGACCAGCGCGAGCTCACGTTCGAGACCGACGACGACCGGGTCGGGAAGCCGACCGTCCGGCGGGTGCAACAGGCGTGGCGGTACGAGGCGGGCAAGCCGGTCGAGTTGCGGTCGCCCGGGCAGCACGTGCGATGGAAGGACGGGCGGATCGTGTACAGCGAGTACCGCGACGACCGGCGGTGGCTGGTCACGGAGCCCGGCGACGGCGGCCGGCTCGCCACGACCGAGCGGACGCCGGACGGCACGCCGGTCAGCCGGTGGAGCGGCGCGGCGTACGAACTGTGGCGCGACGGGAAGTGGGTCGACACGTTCGTCGAGGAGTCGAAGGACGCGCAGGGCGCCGTGAACGGCCGGAAGACGTACGAGCGGCGGCGGCTCGTGTCGTCCGAGCAGGTCGACCCGCGGACGGGCGTCGTCTTCCGCCGGCACCGGCACGCGGCGGACGGGACCTGGGTGGACGAGCAGATGGAGCACGACGGCCGGCCGAACCTGCGCGAGTTCGTCGCGGCGGACGGCACGCGGACCCGGGTGGAGCGGTTCGTCGACGGGCGGTGGACGGCGGACTTCGTCCAGGAAAGCCCCTACGGCCGGCTGACGTACGCCGGCGGCCGGTTGACGCGGTTCGAGCACCGGTCGGTGCCCGGAACGGAGGTGACGCTGGTCAAGGCCTTCCCCGACGCCGACCACGAGCAGATCGGCGACGCCCGCGGTACGCACACGTGGCTGACGTATGCGCCGGCCGAGCCGGGGCGGGTGCGGTGGCTGGCGCGGGAAGAGCGGGACCTCGACCGCGACGGCCGGGTGGTCTTGAAGGCGGACTACGAGCGACTGACGGTCGAGCAGCCCTGACGGCTGCACCTCGCGGTGCGCCACAAGTTTCAAAACGCTCAGAAGCGGTTTGGCGCTGGCCGCGCGACTTCTATAATCCGCCGCGTCCCCCCGTCCAACCGAAAGGCCGCCCGAAGATGTCCGACCAACCGCCGCCGCTGCTCCGCCTGGGCCACTCCCCCGACCCCGACGACGCGTTCATGTTCTACGGCATGGCCCAGGACCTGATCCCGCAGGGCCGCTACCGGTTCGAGCACATTTTGCAGGACATCCAGACGCTGAACCTCCGCGCCCGCAACGGCGAACTCGAGGTCTCCGCGATCTCGATCCACGCCTACCCGTACGTCGCCGACAAGTACGCCCTGATGAGTTGCGGCTCCTCAATGGGCGACCAGTACGGGCCGATGGTCGTCACCACCCGCCCGATGACCCTCGACGACCTCCGCGGCAAAACGATCGCGATCCCGGGCGTCCTCACGACCGCCTTCCTCGCGCTGCAACTCGCGCTCGGAAAGGCCGCGCCCAAGGGCGAGGCCGGCGGGGCGTTCCAGTACGTCGTCGTCGAGTTCGACCAGATCCCCAAGTACGTGCAGGCGGGGAAGGCCGAAGCCGGCCTGATCATTCACGAGGGCCAGCTCACCTACAAGTCGCTCGGCCTCCACCTCGTCGTCGACCTCGGCGTCTGGTGGCACGCCCGCACCGACCTGCCGCTGCCCCTGGGCGGCAACGTCGTCCGCCGCGACCTCGGGCCCCAGGCGATGCAGGACGTGACCGACCTCATTCGCCGCTCCATCCAATACTCGCTCGACCACCGCAAAGAAGCCGTCGCCTACGCCCTCCAGTTCGGCCGCGACCTCAACGCCCAACTCGCCGACCAGTTCGTCGGCATGTACGTCAACCACTGGACGCTCGACTACGGCCCCCGCGGCCGCGCCGCCATCGACCGCCTCCTGAAGGACGGCGCCGCCGCCGGCCTCGTGCCGGACGCCGGCGAGATCGACTACGTGATGGCCCGCGGGTAAGCCCGCCGGGTCCGCGGCAGCCGGCCCCGCGCGGGACACGTCGACGTCGTCCTCCCCGCGCCCCCCGGGCGCCCCCTCCTACGGCCTCACCCGCACCAAGTGCCCCGCCGTTCGCACGTAGAGCGCGCCGTCCGCCACCGCCGGCGACGCCAGCGTCCGCTCGCCCGAATCGTTCTCCGCCAGCAGTTCGAACGCCTTCGCCGCCTTGACCACGCTGGTCACGCCCGACTCGCTCGTGAAGTAGACCCTGCCCCCGGCCGCCACCGGCGACGCCGAGAAGTTGCCGTCGATGCGGTTCGACCAGTGCACCTTGCCGGTCCGCGCGTCGGCGCACGTCGCGAAGCCGTTGTCCGACACCGTGTACACCTCGTCCCCCACCACGACCGGCGACGGCGTCAGCGGCGCGTTCTTCGTCATCCGCCACGCGACGTGGCTGTTCGTCACGTCCCCCGCCGCGCCCTCCGGCCGCACCGCCAGCAGCGTCGCCCGGTCGAACCCGGAGGCGCAGATCACCAGCCCGTGCGCGAACACCGGCCGCGGTACCACCGAGTACCCCTGCCCGTAGGTCGCGCGCCAGATCTCCCGCCCGGTCGCGGGGTCGTAAGCCGCGATCAGTCCGGACGCCGGACAGACGATCTGCCGCCGGCCGTCCCGTAGCGTGATCTCCAGCGGCGTCGAGAACGAGAACTTGTTCCGCGCCGGCGTGTTCCGCGGCGTCCGCCAGAGCAGCTTCCCCGTCCCCGGGTCCAGCGCCGCCAGGAACGGGTCCACCGCCGCGTCGACGCTAAACACCAGTGCCGCGTCGGTCAGCAGCAGCGACCCGCCGTTGCCGTGCACCGGCGGGTACCGGATGTCCGTCTGCCGCCAGAGCACCTTGCCGGCCGTGTCCAGCGCCGCCGTCCCCATGTGCCCGAAGTGGACGAACAGCCGATCCCCCCGCACGACCGGCGTCGAACTTGCCGGGGTGTTCTTCTTGTGGATCGCGCTGAGCGCCTCGGCCGTCGGCCGAAACACCTCGACGTCCCAAACCCCCTTCCCCGTCTCGGCGTCGAAGCAGAGCGCCCGCAGCGCCGTGCCCTTCGCGTCCTCGACGGCTGACGTCAGGAAGATCCGCCCGTTGGCGAGCACCGGCGACGACCACCCCGTCCCGGGCACCTTCGCCCGCCACGCGACGTTCTCCGACTTCCCCCACCGGACGGGCACGTTCGCCGCCGCCGACGTCCCCTGCCCGGTCGGCCCGCGGAACTCCGGCCAGCCGCTCGCCTCCGCGAACGCCGACGACCCGAGGCACGACAACACGAGAAGGACGGGAAGGCGCATGGGCCGGATTGTAGTGACCCGACGCCGCTGGCGGGAGTGTCCGAAGTTCCCGCGCGCCGTCAGCGGGCAACCTGCCGCGGCCCGTCGTAGCAGATCGCCTTCTGCCGATCGATGACGACGTCCCAGTTCAGTCGGTGCGGCGGCTCCAGGTAGTGCCGGTACGCCGCCGCCATCTGCCGCGCCGCGTCCGAGAACGGGACGCCGCCAAACCCGGTGCCCATCGCCGGGAGCGCGACGGTGACGATCTTGTGGTCGCCCGACACGTTGTGCGCCTGCACCGCGAGGAGCGCCGCCCACGTGGCGGCGTACACCTTGTCCGTGCCGGCGATGCTGCCCGGAACGCGCATCGTCGGCGCGTGGACGACGAACGGCAACTTCGGGTCGTCCGTAGCGACGACGAACGCAGTGCCGACCGGCTGCTCCCCCATGTACTCGTCCAGGATCCGGTTCTGCACCCGCTCCATCAGCCCGCTGCCGAACCGGCCGACTACGGCGGCGTCGATGCCGGCGGTCATCAGCCCGAACGCGTTGCCGGCCGTGACGAAGCAGTCGTGCGGCTCGAGGTCTTCAAACCGGCCCCGCACCACGCGCACCCCCGGCAGCCCTGCAAAACGGTCCGCGAAAGCGTCGCACATGCCCGCCTCGGGGTGGACGAGCCAGATCGATTCGATCACGCGAGACTCCTTTGAACGGCGCACGCGCGCGGCGCCGCCCGTTGTGGCGCGAATTGTAGTGACCGATGGCTGACATGACATCGGGAGGCGGCGCGACGGCCGCTCACCGGGCCGACCGCTAGGCACGCTTCCGCGGCGGGATCCGCGCTGCGAGCGGGATCGCCGGGCACATCCCCGGCCGCGGCCGCGGCGGGACGCTCGCGCCGCACTCCGGGCAGGTGTTCGACAGGTTGCCCGACAAGTCGTACGCGCACGCCGGGCACTGCCCGTTGCGGAGGCGGCGGAATCGGGTGCGCTCGGCCAAGTGCCGCCGGACCAGCAGCGGCACCGGGAGGAGCACGACCAGCACGCCCAACCGCCAGATCGGGATCCGCACCGCCGGCACGGTCGTGTACGACGACGGCACCCACCCAGCGTGCGGCGGGCCAACCCGCGCGCCGAACGACTCCGTCACTCGGTCGCCGAATTCGAACAGCACCAGGTCGCGGCGCGGGCGGAACTCGCCCGGGATCGGCCACGGGGCCGGCCCCACGACGCGCACCGGCTTGGCCGGCGGGCGCGGCGCGTTGCACCAAACCGCGCCGCCGCCGAACCCGAACCGGTCGAACTCGGTCGTGAACGTCATGCCGGTCGCGGTCGACTGCTTGGCGATCGGCGGGTGCCACATGTGGCTCGCGACCCACAGGCTTCCCAGCGCGACCAGCGCCGCGAACCAGCCGATCACGAAGTTGGGCGACAGCGGGAGTCCCATGGGTACGACGATTGGGGCCGCGGGCGATCGGATGGGAGTCAGCGGCCTGCGGGCACACCGCCGAACGGGAGCCTTCGTGCTCACGGGTCGATCCGATAGATCGTCCCCCCGCCCCCCTTGTAGTGCGTCGCCGCGTACGCGTCCCCGCTGGTGACGAACACCCGATTGCCGGCGTCCACGAACACGTTCTCGCTCTTCATCTTCGGGTTCCCCGTCAACGCCGACAGGTCCGCCCACGGCTGCGACTTCCCCGTCCGCCCGTCGAACGGTTGGGCCGGGTCTGGCTTGAACCGGTACACCCGGCTCGGCTGGGCCGAAATCACGTACGCGTGCCCGTCCGCGGCGACGGCCATGTCCGTCAGGTTCGCGCTGCGGCGCGTCGCCGGGTCGTACGGGTCGAACTGCGCGACGAACTCCGCCCGGATCGGCTGCACGGGCAAATCGTCCTTATCGAGCGGGATCCGCACGATCACCGACGACGTCCGGTACCCGACGTACAGATAACCGCCGTGCGCCGCCAGCATCGAGTGCCCGTGGAACTCCTTCAGCCCGTGCCCGACCACGTCCACCTTGTGGTCGAGCACGAAGTAGCTCGGCGGCGGCGCCGCGTCCGGGTCGTCCCGGATCGGCGCCAGGTCGTACCGCACCAGCATCGAGTTGTCCTTCGACACCGCGTACAGCCACCGCCCGACCGCCAGACAGTTGTCCGGCCCGTTCAACCACCCGTGCGGCGGCTTGGCCGAGTACGGGTCGTGGTGCGGGTAGTTCCCGCCGGCCTCGATGTTGTGCCGCTCGACCTCGTACCATTTGTTGCTCCGAGTGTCGTACCGGAGGATCGCGTCGTTCGTGTTCTTCGAGAAGACCGACCCCCTACCCTCCGCCTTGTCGATCCCGGAAAACGCGCACAAGTAGAAGTTCTTCGTGACCGGATCGTACCGCAGCCCGCAGTACGGGCGGTCCGTCTCCCGGTCGGCGGTCGGCGGGTTCGCGGTGCGGTTCCAGAGGCGGAACGGCGGCGACGTCGGCACCGCGAACGCCTTGCCGTTCCCGGCGACCGCCGGCGACACCGCCTTCTCCGTCGCCGGCTCGGCGACGCCCGGGTCAACCGCGTAGATCGTTCCCGCGTGGTCCTCGATGTCCGCCCCCACCCCGCCCGACTCCCGCACCCGCCCCCGCGCCAGCGCGTACAGCGTCCCGTCGATCATCTCCAGCCCGCGCGGGAACGGCACCGCCGTCGACACCCGCCGCACCCGCTCCGGCGTCACCGGCGCGACCGCGTGAACCACCGGCTCGGCGGCGACCGGGGCCGCGCCTCGCCGGCAGGAGGCGGCAGTCAGTCCCAGCGTCAGCGCGACGAACGAGAGCAGGCCCCGATTGGTCATGGTCCGATTATACCGGTGCCGCAAGATCCCGGCGAGACGAACGAGGCGGCGGCGTCGGTGACACCGGTTACCGGACCCACCCGCGGTTCTCGCGCGCTTCCGCCGCCGCGAACCGCCCGATTCGCCCCCCAGTTGGTCGAGTCGCAGGTGTTTTCGGGCGATGGATTATGTGACCGGGGATCGGATCCCCGCGCCGGGCCGCGCCCGTGGCAGTCCTCGCACGGCCGAGCCTCGCCTCCGCACCGGACAGGAGTAGGGGAGAGCACCGCCGATGAACGAAAAACTCGTCGAACGCGTCAAGCAGTGCCCGACGTTGCCCTCCCTCCCGCGGATCGCGATCGAGATCCTCGCGCTCGCGGAGAACCCCAACGTCGCCCTGCCCGCGCTCGCGCGGATCGTCTCCCAGGACGCCGCCCTGGTCTCCAAGGTGCTCCGCACCGTCAACTCGAGCTTCTACGGCCTCAGCCAGCGGGTCAGCGGGATCGACCACGCGCTGGTCGTCCTCGGCATGGAGGGCGTCAAGACGCTCGTCCTCGGGTTCTCGCTCGTCGCCGACTTGAAGAAGGCCAAGCCGCGCGGCGGGTTCGACCACCTCGCCTACTGGCGCCGCAGCCTGTACGGCGCGACCGCCGCCCGCATCTTCGCCGAGCAGTTCGGCGTCCCGCTGCTCGAGGAGGCGTTCCTGTCCGCCCTGCTCATGGACATCGGCATGCTCGCGCTCGACCAGGTGCTCGGCGCCGAGTACGCCGAGATCACCGCCAAGGCCCCCAGCCACGCCGGCCTCGGCCCGATGGAGATGGCCGCGCTCGGCATGAACCACGCCGAGGTCACCGCCGTGCTGGCGCAGCACTGGAAGCTGCCGCCGTCGCTCGCGCTCCCGATGGCCCACCACCACAAGCCGCAGCTGCTCGAGGAGTCGAGCGAGAAGCAGGTCGCCGAGGTCGTCTGGCTCGCCGGCCGCGTCGCCGACGTGTTCGTCGACAAGCAGCCCGAGTGGTCCCTGTGCGACGTCCGCCGCGTCTGCATGGACAAGTACCGGATCAACGAGCTCGACTGCGACGCGATCCTCTGCCGCATCGGGATGAAGACCAACGCGCTCGGCCCCCTGTTCGAGGTGCCGATGGACCCCGGCAGCAGCTACGAGAACATCCTCCGCCGCGCGAACGACGGGCTGCTGAACATGACCAGGGCGCTCCACCAGGAGGAGGCGCCCAGCGACAAGCGGCGCTCCCCGCGGTTCAAGCGCGGCGGCGCGATCACGGTCTACCCGTACGCGAACGGACAGGTCGGCGAGCCGATCCGCGCCCAGTTCCGCGACGCGTCGGCCCAGGGGCTGGGCATCCACATCGGGTGCGCGCTGCCGGCGGGCGCGCAGTTCATCGTCCGCCTGCCGCAGAAGCAGGGCGACCCGCTGCCGATCTTGTACACGGTCGTCCGCGCCGAGCGGATCGGCGAGGCCGAGCACCGGATCGGCGCCGAGCTCACCTGCGTCCTCCGGCAGAAGGACGGCGCCGCGCCGAACAACCGCCCCGCCCCCACGGCGGCAGCGACAGCAGCAGCGACGGCGACGGCGGCGGCGGCCGAGGGCCGGCCGGCCCCGGACGGCGGCAAGCCCGCCGACCCCGACGACGGCATCGAGCGCATCCGCCGCGCGATCCTGGCCGGAATTTGACCACGCCCCGGCGGCGATCGAATCGTATGACTTCCTCGTGCCCCCGCCCGTCCCCCGGTTATCGGGCCCCGCGCGGCGGGCACACGGCTCCCGGCGGGCGCGGCGTGCGACCCCCGGCACGCCCGCGGTGAGGCCAGTGCGATGAACGAAGCCCTGATCCAACGCATCCTCCGCAGCCCCCCGCTGCCGTCCCTCCCGCGCGTCGCCGTCGAGGTGCTCAACCTCGCCCAGGACCCCGACGTCGCCGTCCCCGCGATCGCCCGCGTCGTCTCCCGCGACCCGGCCCTCGCCGCTAAGATCCTCCGCACCGTCAACAGCTCCGCCTACGGCCTCAGCCACACGATCGGCACGATCGACCGCGCGCTCGTCGTCCTCGGCCTCGAGGGCGTCAAGACGCTCGTGCTCGGGTTCTCCCTGGTCAACGGGCTGCGCAAGGCCAAGGCCAAGGGCGGGTTCGACCACGTCGCCTACTGGCGCCGCAGCCTGTACGCCGGCGCCGCCGCCAAGGTGCTCGCCGACGAGGTGCGGATCCCGCTCGTCGAGGAGGCGTTCCTCGCCGCCCTGCTGATGGACGTCGGCATGCTCGCCCTCGACCGCGTCCTCGGCGCCGAGTACGGCGCCGTCACGCTCCGCGCCAAGGCCCACGAGGCCCTGTCCCGCGTCGAGGCCGAGACCCTCGGGATGACCCACGCCGACGCCGCCGCCGTCCTCGCCGAGCGGTGGAAGCTGCCGCCCGTGCTCGCGGTCTCGATGTCTCACCACCACAAGCCGCTCGTGCTCGAGGACGAGACCCTCCGCGAGGTCGCCGAGGTCGTCTGGCTCGCCGGCCGCGTCGCCGACGTGTTCGTCGACGCCGAGCCGGAGTGGCCGCTCGCCGAGGTCCGCCGCACCTGCCTCGAGCGGTACGGCCTGACCGAGCTCCAGTGCGGGTCGATCCTCGCCCGCGTCGGCATGCGGACGCGCGAGCTCGCACCGCTGTTCGAGATCCCGCTCGCCGCCGACCGCGACTACGAGACCGTCCTCAAACGCGCCAGCGAGGGGCTCGCGAAGCTGACGCGCGACCTGCCCGGCGGCGCCGCCGCCGCCGCCGGCCCGGCGGCGCCCGCGCGCCCCGCCACCTCCCCCCAGGACATGCGCCGCGCCCCGCGCGTCGCCCGCGAGGGGTTCCTCATCGTCTACCCCGTCCGCCCCGGGCAGAAGCCCCAGGGCCTCCGCGCCCAGTTCCGCGACGCCTCCTCCCTCGGCATCGGCCTGCAGCTCCCGACCCCGCTACAGCCCGGCGAGCAGTTCGTCGTCCGCCTCCCCCGGAAGGACGGCGAGCCCGCCACCATCCTCTACTCCGTCGTCCGCTGCGAGCAGACCAGCCCCGACGACTACCGCGTCGGCGCCGAGCTCGTCTGCGTCCTCCGCAAGCAGCCCGGCGACCCGCTCGCCGCGACCGCCGGCGCGTGACGCGGGCGAGGTCGGCCCGGGCCGGGCCGCCTCCTCACGTCATCACCACGAACCGCGACTTCACCTGCTGCCGCACGTACGTCCGCGTGATGTCCACGTGCCCCGGCGCGTCCGCCAGCTCGTGCTCGACCTTCCCGTGCGTCGCCAGCCACCGCTGGCTCCGCGCGAAGAACGCGTCGAACTCCCCCGGCGACATCTCCCCCGCGAAGTACGTGTCCCGCCGCACCGGGATCACCCGGCACAGCACGTCCCCCTTCCGGATCGCGACCTCCTTCTGCGACGAATCGAGCTCGATCACCGCGTGCCACGGGTAGCTGGCCGGGTACCAGTCGGTGTCGATCAAGGCCGTCACCGCCCGCCACGGTCGGTCGAGGTTCGGCACGTCGGTCATGTACAGCAGCTCGTTCGGGTCCGTCTTCAGGAACAGGAACGTGCTGACCTTCACCTGGTTGCGGATCGCGTCGTACACGTTGTCCGTGATCACGTGCGGCAGCCGCTGCCCCTTCTCCCAGAACCACGCGTACTGCTGCGTCAGCGGCCGGCCGTCCGACTCCTCCGTCGCGGCGTAGTCGAAGTCGCTGGTGATCACCGTGTCCGGCTCGACCGCCCAGTCCTTGTTCCGCTTGCGCGTGAACGTCACGTCGAAGTTCGCCAGCAGATCGAACCCGAACCCGTTCGCCGCCCGGATCGGCGGGCACTCCTCCGGCCACCCCTTCCCCGGGCCACGTTTGACGTAAACGTCCTTCGCGGGCGCGGGGGGAAAGAGGTCCTGGCGAAACCTGAAGTAATGAAGCATCGGGCGGCCGATTCTGGCGGCGGGGCGATGGTTTGCAAGCAAAACAGTTGACACGGCCCCCGCGCGCCCGGACGCTATCGAGCGACCGAACCACGTCTACGGCGCAGCCAGCGCTGCGGGAGATGCCAGGAGCAAGGGAGGTCCGATGGGACAAGTCGTCAACCAGTCGTTCGCCTGCGCCGCGTGCGGGAAGCGATTCAAATGGAAGCCCGATCTCGCGGGGAAGCGCGTGAAGTGCCCCTGCGGCGCCGGCGTCGAGGTGCCGCGCCGGGACGTCGAGGAAGAAGCCCCCGCCGCGTCCGGCCTCGACGGGTTCGACGACCTGTTCGGCGCCCACGCCGTCGACGCGCCCCCCCTCCCGACCGCCCCACCCCTCGACGAAGCCCAGCCCGCCCAGACTGCCACGTCAAAGCCAAAGCCCGCTGTTCGCCGCCCTCAGCAGACGGCACCGCCGGCCCCGCAACCCAGCGAGGCGCAGCTGATCGCCGAGCGCCTCGGCATCGCGCTCCCGACCCGCAAGCGCCTCGACATGAGCGAGGAGGTCCAGGCCGGCCGCGCCGAGATGGAGAAACTCGCCTCCGGCTCCCTGATCCGCGACATCGTCCTCCCGATCCCGATCATCCTCGTCGGCATCATGCTGTCGTACGCGCAGGCGCGCCAGTATTCGGAACACCCCGCGGCCACGGCCGCCGCGGCATGGGGGGTGGTCGCGACGCGCGTCGCCCTTTCGGTCGGCCTGATCCTGCTCGCGATGTGGCTGCTGACGTCGTTCATGGACGTGAACTTCCTCGGCAGCTTCGGCAAGTGCGTCCTCCGCCTGTGCGCGATCGCCATCGGCCCCGCCGCCGTCTACGACACGCTCGTGTTCACCGTCGGCGGCGACCTCGCCGGCCCGTTCGCCGGCGTCGCCGCGAGCGTCGCCCTCTGGGGCGTCCTCTACTGGGGCCTGATGCGCGTCGACCTGAAGGACGCCACCGTCTGCGTGATGGTCACGTTCATCCTCGTCACCTTCGCCAACTACGCCGCCTGGCGCGCCGAAGGAATGATTCGCGGCAGCGACATCTGACGCAACGAACACTCTGCGGCACGACCGCCTTCGTGGAGGGGGCAAAGACCCGTGATCCGGCCCCCTCTCCCAGCCGCGACGGTTGACCCTCGTTCGCCGCGCCACCCAAACGCGGCAGGGAGAGGGTTGGGGTGAGGGGTCTTCGTAAGCGACGAACGACGCCGGCCGTCTGCCGAAGCGCACCGCACGACCAATCGGCACTCTACACCCGCAGCGTCGCCCCAACCCTCTCCTTCGCCGCCCCGACCACCCGCTGCACGCTCCCCTCGACCTCCTCGCCCGTCAGCGTCCCGGCCTCGCTGCGGAACACCAGCTCGACGGTCACGCTCTTGTTCCCCTCCCCGACCTGCTTCCCGCGATACGTCGTCACGTACTCGACCCCCTCCAGGTTCGGCAGCTTCAGCTCCCGCACCAGCGACGCGATCTCCTCGTACCGCACCCGCTCCGCGACCACGAGCGACAGATCGCGCTTGACCGCCGGGTACTTCGCCAGCTCCTTCACCTGCGGCAGCCACTGCACGCCCGCGATCAGAGGTTCCAGCTCCAGCTCCGCCGCGACCGGCTGCTCGCGCAGGCCGAGCTTGTCCGCCACCGCCCGATCCACCTTCCCGATGTAACCGACCGCCCGGCCCCCCCACTCGACGCGCCCGCACGCCGCCGGCGAGAACCCGGCCCGCGCGTCCGGCACGACCGACACGTCCTTCCCCGCGTCCAGCGACTCCAGCAGCGCCTCGACCGCCCCGCGCACCTCGCGGTAGTCCGCCGACCCGACCACGCCCAGCCGCCGCCGCTCGTCCACGCCCCCCCGCTCGTCCACCCAGAACGTCGACCCGATCTCGAACAGCCGCGGCCGCGGGTTCCCGACCGTCTCGTTCCGCCGCACCGCCTCCAGCAGCCCGGGCAGCGTGCTCGGGCGCAGCCACGCGTCATCCTTCCGCACCGACTCCTCCGCCCGCAGCAGCCCCTTCGCCTCGGCCGGCTTGAAGTCGTCCCGCAAATCGTCGTCCACCCACGAGAACGTCAGCGCCTCGTGGTACCCGGCCGCCACCATCGCCTGCCGCACCTGGTCGATCGCCCGCAAATCCTCCTGCGGCGGCGTCACCCGCACCTCGATCGTCTCCTTGACCGGGATCCGCCCGTACCCGACCAGCCGCGCGACCTCCTCGACCAGGTCGACCTCGATCGACACGTCCTGCCGCCAGCTCGGCACGGTGCAGTCGATCGCCTCCCCCTTCAGCACCGGGGCGAACCCCAGCCGCGCCAGCGCATCGACCGCCTCTGCCGCGGGCACGTCGATCCCGAGCACCGACCGCACCTTCGCGAGCCGCAGCGCCAGCTTCTTCCCTGAACCCCGAACCCCGAGCCCCGAACCCTCCGCGCCGGCGACCGCGGCCCCACCGAGCACCTCGCCGCCCGCCGTCTCGACGATCAACTGCGCCGCCCGCAGGCTCGCCAGGTCCGCCAAGGCCGGGTCGATCCCGCGCTCGAACCGGTAGGAGCTGTCGCTCCGCAGCGCCAGCGCCCGCGACGTCTTCCGCACGCTCAGCGGGTCGAACCGCGCCGACTCCAGCAGCACGTTCACCGTCCCCGCCGACACCTCGCTGTCGCGCCCGCCCATCACGCCCGCCAGCGCGACCGGCCGCGCCGCGTCCGCGATCACCAGCATGTCCGCGGTCAGCTCGCGCGTCTTGCCGTCGATGCTGACCAGCTTCTCCCCCTGCGCCGCCCGCCGCACGACGATCCGCCCACCCTCCAGTCTGTCGAGATCGAACGCGTGCAGCGGCTGCCCGAGCTCCATCAGCACGTAATTCGTCACGTCCACGACGTTGTTGATCGACCGCAGCCCGACCGCCTCTAGCCGCCGAACCATCCACGCCGGGCTCGGCCCGACCTTCACCCCGCGGATCACCCGGGCCGAGTAGTACGGGCACAACGCGCCGTCCCGCACCTCGACCGACGTCACGCCCCCGGCCGGCGTCGCCGCCTCCGCCACCGCGGGAGTCACACCCTTCGCCGCCCGCCCGACCAGCGCCCCCAGCTCGCGCGCCACACCCACGTGCGACAGACAGTCCGCGCGGTTACTCGTGACCTCCACGTCCAGGACGGCATCCTCCCCCACCCGCTCGATCGACTCGACCGGCAGCCCGCCGTTCATCAGCGCGTCCGCCGCCCGATCGGCCCCGACCTCCCGCGCCGCCCCCGGCAGGTACTGCTCCAACCATTCCAGACTGATCTTCATCGTCGTCGCGCCTCAAAGTGCCCGCGGACACCCCCGAAAAACCGAGGAGTCCAAAACTCTATGTGCCCCTCCCCGATTGTCAAAACGATCCGCCCGGCCCGCTCCCGACCCCGCCGTGTAAGTCGCGTCGCAGTCCCGCGCCGACCGGCTTTCATCGACGGTCCGCACCGTTACAATGCCGCCGCGCCGGCCGCCGTCTGGCCGGCAAGCCCACGTCCGATCGCTCCGCGGGAAACGGAACAACACGTTATGTCCACCGAATGGCACTACACGCGCGACGGCCAGCAGCTCGGCCCCGTCTCCGCCGCCCAGATCAAACAGCTCGCCGCGTCCGGCCAGCTCCGCCCCGACGACCTGGTCTGGAAGGAAGGCATGGCCGACTGGAGCCCCGCCGCTCGAATCAAGGGCCTGTTCACCCCCGCCCCCACGTCCGCGACGGCCCCGGGCGCCCGCCCGGTCGCGGTCGGTCAAACGTTCCACCCCGCGCCGGTCGAGCCCGCCCCGACCCGACCCCACCCGGGCCAACACTACAACGACAGCTTCCCCTCCCAGGCCCAGCCCGTGTCGCCGATCGGCTACTACAACCCCGCCGCCATGGGCACGCGCACCGCCACGATCATGAAGGGCTACGCGCCCCCGACCGGCCCCGGCGGTGACTGGCCCCTGTCCGACGTCCACCTCGCCCAGCTCGCCGCCGCCGAAAAACTCCGCAAATCGATCCGCACCGGCGCCGCCCTGTTCAACGCGCTGGGGTTCCTCTACGCGATCGCCGGCGCCCTGATGCTGTTCGCCACGCTCCTCGCGACCAACTCGGCCCCCGCCGGCCGGGCCACCGCCCTGATCGGCGCGTCGATGACCGTTCTCGCCGTGTTCCTCCTCGCGCTGGCGGTGCTATGCTTCCTCGCCAAGTCGGCCACGACGAAGTGCCGCATCTGGGGCACGATCGTCTTCCTCTGCCTGTTCTCGATCGGCGTGCTCGGCAACCTGATCGCCCTCGCCGGCACCGCCGGGTCGCGCGGCCCGGACGCGGTCGAGGGCATGATCGGCGGCGGGATCGGACTGCTGTTCATGGTCGCGTTCATCACCGTGACCGCCAGGGCCCTGTCCGCCATCCCCAAGTTCCGCGCCTGCCCCGTCTGGGCACAGGAGGCGCTGATCAACGCCAAGCTCTGACGCACCCCCGCACGCCGCCCGCGCCCGCCCACTTCCATCGCGGGGAACGCCAGGCGGCCCGCCCGCGGAAACCGCCCCGCCCGGCGCGCGCGCCGCGTGATATCCGGCGCACCCGCGCCCGCGCCGCGTTACAATCCGCCCCCACCGGGAACGCAGGAATGACGACGACGACGACGACGACCGCTTCCACCGCCCCCGCCCCCCTGCTCGACTACCCCTCCGCCCCCGTCTCCACGCCGACCGACTTCGACCTCGCCCTCCACTCCGAGCGCACCCGCTGGATCCGCCGCCGCTTCCTCTGGTTCTGCGGGATCAGCGTCCTCTTGCACGTCATTATCTCGTGGGGCTCGTTCGACCGAAACGCCCCCGCGCTCGCGCGGGCGCTGGCCGTCGCCGACGCCGTCCTCGTCCTCGGCAGCTACGCCGCCGCCTTCGCCTACGCCCTGTTCGCCCGGCCGACGCTCCCCGGCCTGCTCCGCCTCGGCCTGTACGTGACCGCGATCCTCCCGACCGTCTCGATGCTGATCATGCGCGCCGACATCTCGATCAACCCCGACGCCTGGGAGTGGAAGGCGGACTTCGCGCACGCCGGCACGTGCTTCGCCGTCGGCGCGCCGCTGGCGGTGCTGATCTACTTCACGGTCGCCTGCGCGTTCATCCCGTGGTCCGCCCGCGAGGCGCTCCGGCCCGCCGCCGTCATGGTCACCACCCTGGCGGGGGTCGTGACCGCCGACCTGCTCCTGACGATCAAGGACACCGAAGGCCGCGTCATCGCCGGCGCGTTCCTCACCGCCTCCCCGCTCGCCGTCGCCCCCGGCCTCCTGACCTGCTGGTGGCGGAACTCCCGCTTCCGCGCCCGCTTCAAGCTGCTGTTCGAAAGCTCCTCCTACCGCCAGCTCCAGTCCGAGCTCGCCGGCGCCCGCCGCATCCACGAGTCCACGCTCCCGCCCCCCGACCGCTTCACCGCCGGCCCGCTCCGCCTCGCGTTCGTCTACGAGCCGATGCGCCAGATCGGCGGCGACATCCTCTACGTCCACCCGCCCGACCAGCCCCACGCCGCCCGCGTCAGCCTCGTACTCGTCGACGTCAACGGCCACGGGTTCGGCGCCGCCCTGATGGCCAACCGCGTGATCGGCGAGACCCAGCGCCTCTTCGCCGAGAACCCCGACGCCGCCCCCCACGAGATCCTGACCGCGCTCAACCGCTACGTCCGCCTGACCCTCGCGCGCGACGCCGTCTTCGCCACCGCCCTCTGCCTCCGCGCCGACGCCGACGCCAACACCCTCGAGTACGCCAACGGCGGCCACCCCCCCGCCTTCCTCCGCCGCCCCGACGGCTCGGTCACCCGCCTCGACTCCGACACCTACCTGCTCGGCGTCCACGACGGCGACGACTACTGCCCCCGGTGCCAGCGCGCCGAGTTCCGCTCCGGCGACGCCCTCCTCGCCTACACCGACGGCGCCACCGAGGCCCGCGACCCCGCCGGCCAGATGCTTACGATCCACGGCCTGACCCACCTCCTCAACCAAATCCAAACCCCGCCCGCCACCTGGCCGACCACTCTGCTCAGCCAGGTCGTCGCCCACCGCCGCGCCCCCGCCGACGACGACACGCTCCTGGTCACGCTCTACCGCCCGTGATCCCGCGGTCGCTCCGGCGCTTTCACCGTCCGTTTACTTGTCCGAATCGCGCCGGTAAGCGGGGCCCCGTGCCCCCAACGGTGGGGCGGACATTCTTGCCTGCCCGAGTACAACCTTCCGATCCGCCCTTGGTGCGCGCCCCCGCGCCGGTGGGGGCGGACATTCTTGTCTGCCATGGATGAACTTCCGAACCACAGCGACCTACCCCTCGCCCCCAGTGGGGCAGACATTCCTGCCTCGCTCGCGCCGGCGACCCGAGTCCTCCGTCCCCCCGAACCGATGAAGCGGCCCACCACCACCCGCCGCCCCGGTACCGCCGAGCCTGCCTACCATCCGGCGGCCGCGCGCACCCACCCCTCTCGGAGCCCGCACATGCCGCGTTTCGTCCTCCTCATGCTCCTCGCCCTCCCCGCGCCCGCGCAGTACATCACCAACGTCCGCGCCATCGCCTCCAGCGAGCAGGTCAAGGGCCTGACCGCCGCCGACAACCTGGTCAACGACCGCGGCCTCACCCCGTCTCCCGACGATCCCGCCCAGTTGGCCCTCACGAACAACCTCTACGACGCCGGCGGCTGCATGTGGCACGCCAACTACCTCCCGACCGGCGCGCAGGACACGCCGCTGGTCGACTTCGACTTCGGCCGCCCCGTCACCGTCGCGAAGTTCCGCGTCTGGAACCACAACGCGAACCCTTCGCGCGGGTTCGACGCCGTCACCCTCTACGCCTCTGACGACGCCAAGTCCTGGCGCACGATCCCGCAGAAGTTCCGCTTCGCCAAGGCCCCGGGCAAACCCGGCTCCTCGGCGAAGAGCACGCGCTGGCCGCCCCGGTCACCGCCCGCTATCTCCGTTTCTGGGCCGACAGCAGTCACCGCGGCGGCCAGCCCGACGTCGCCGGCCTCGGCAAGGTTCGCTTCATCGCCGGCGACCCCGCGACTGCCACCGCGACCCCACCTCCCGCGCCCGTCGGTCCTTACCCGGCCGACGCCGGCGTCGTCGACGTCACCCGCCCCCCCTACTCCGCCAAGGCCGACGGCCAAACCGACGACACCGCCGCCCTCCAGCGCGCGATCGACGAGAACCAGGGCGGCGGCCGCACCCTCTACCTCCCCGCCGGCACCTACCTCGTCTCCGGCCCGCTCCGGTACAAGCCCGGCCACCGCCACGGCCACAGCAACCTCCACGGCGCCGGCCGCGACAAGACCGTCCTCCGCCTGAAGGACGACACGTTCACCGACCCCGGCAAGCCCCGGCCCGTCCTGAGCAACGGCTTCAACGGCAGCGAGGACGGCAAACACGCCTCCGCCGACTGGTTCCACAACCACTTCACCGACTTCTCCATCGACACCGGCCGCGGCAACCTCGGCGCGATCGCGCTCCAGTTCTACTCCAACAACCTCGGCCTCCTGAAGAACGTCACCCTCCGCTCCGGCGACGGCGCCGGCCAGATGGGCCTCGACCTCGCCCCCGTCGATATGAACGGCCCGCTCCTGGTGAAAAACGTCGCCGTCCACGGCTTCGACACCGGCGTCCGCACGGGCGGCACCGTCAACAGCCAGACGATCGAAACCCTCCGCCTCGACGGCCAGCGCAAGGTCGGCGTCAGCAACGCCGGCCAGTGCCTGACGATCCGCGACCTGCAAACCCGCCTGAGCGTCCCCGCCGTCGAGTCGAAGTTCGGCGTCGTCACGCTGGTCGACGCCACCCTGACCGGCGAAGGCGCCGCGGACGCGCTCGACGCCGTCACCAGCCGCGAGATCCTGTTCGCCCGCAACGTCCGCGCGCCCGGCTACCGCCGCGCGATCCACAACGCCGCCGAGCGTGACGCCACCCCCAGCCCCGACGGCACGTCCGTCACCGAGCTCGTCTCCGCCCCCGTCCTCTCGTTCGGCAACGCGCCCAAGTCGTCGCTCAACCTCCCCGTTAAAGACGCCCCCGCCGACCCGCCGCTCGACGCGCCCTCGGCCTGGGCCAATGTCCGCCACTTCCGCGCGATCAACGACCCCGACGACACCGCCGCCCTCCAGCGGGCCTTCAATTCCGGCGCCGCCACCGTTTACCTCCCGCCCGGCGGCGCCTACGCCTTCACCGCCCCCGTCGACATCCCTCCGACCGCCCGCCGCCTGACCGGCTTCTTCAACCCCGTCCGCGGCGTCACGCTCAAGGGCCAGCCCGCCCCCGTCCTCCGGGTGACCGGCGACGGCCCGCCGCTTCTGATCGAGAACCTCCTCCACAACCCGACGATCGTCAACGCCGGCCGCCGCACCCTCGTCGTCCGCAACTGCGAAGCCTCCGGCGGCTCACCCACCGACTCGGCCGACCTGTTCCTCGAAAACGTCGTCGGCGACTGGACGTTCGGCAAGGGTCAGTCCGCCTGGTGCCGCCAGATGAACACCGAGCGCGAGGGCCTCCACCTCGCCAACGCGGGCGCCAACCTCTGGATCCTCGGCCTGAAGACTGAGCGCGGCGGCACGCTCGTCGACACCACTGCCGCCGGCCGCACCGAGATCCTCGGCGGCCTCTCCTACACCACCACCCAAGGCAAGCTCGCCCCCATGTTCCGCCTCACCGCCGACGCCCACCTCTCCGCCACCCTCGGCGAGATCTGCTACACCGGCGACCCCTACGCCGCCCTCCTCCACTGGGACCGCCCGCCCGCCCCCGTCACCCTGAAGCGCGGCGACGCCCCCCTCCGCCCCGCCTTCCTCCAAGGCAGCGCCCTCCCCCTCCTCCGCGCCGGCGACTGACGGCGGCGAGCCCGCTTCAGCGGGCGGGTCCTCGGCTCCCCCCTTCAGACCCCGCATTTGACTTTTGACATCCCGCTTTTGACATTCCCCCCAATGCTCCTCCTCCCCACCCCCCGGCGACTGATCCTCACCGAGGGCGCCTTCACCCTTCCCCGCCGTGGCGTGATCCAGCTCCTCAGCACCCCCACCGACCTCCTCCCCGCCGCCCGCGCCCTCCAGCAGGCCCTCCGCGCCGAGACCTCGATCGACTACCCCGTCGTCGCCGGCGGCCCCGACGCCGACGTCGCCGTCGACCTCCTCCTCTCCAACCACGTCCCCCACACCCAGGGCTACGAGATCGAGATCGAGCCCCGCGGCGTCCACCTGACCGCCGCCTCCCCCGAGGGCGCGTACTGGGGCGCGCAGACCCTCGCCCAGATCCTCCGCCAACACCCCACCGGTCCCCTCCCCTGCTGCCAGATCGAGGACCGTCCCGACTTCCGCTCCCGCGGCGTCATGCTCGACGTCTCGCGCGACAAGGTGCCCACCATGGCCACCCTCTTCGCGCTGATCGACCAGCTCGCCGAGCTGAAAATCAACCACCTCCAGCTCTACACCGAGCACGCGTTCGCATACCGCGCCCACCCCGCCGTCTGGGCCGCCGCCACCCCGATCACCGGCGACGAGTACCTCGCGCTCGACGCATACTGTCGCGAGCGTTTCATCGAGCTCGTGCCCAACCAGAACTCGTTCGGCCACCTCGAGCGCTGGCTGAAACACCCCGAGTACCGCGACCTCGCCGACGCCCCCGACGGCTACGTCTCCCCGTTCGGCTTCCGCAGCCCCGTCGGCTCGACGCTCAACCCCCTCGACCCCCGCTCGATCGAACTGGTCGACGAGCTCTATCACGAACTGCTCCCCCACTTCACCAGCCCCCTCTTCAACGTCGGCTGCGACGAAACCTTCGACCTCGGCCAAGGCAAGTCGAAGTCCGAATGCGACCGAATCGGCAAGGGCCGCGTATACCTCGACTTCCTGAAGAAGATCCACGCCCGCCTGCAGGACCACCAGCGGATCATGATGTTCTGGGGCGACATCATCGTCCACCACCCCGAGTTGATCGACCAGCTCCCGCGCGACACCGTCGCGCTCGAGTGGGGCTACGAGGCCGGCCACCCGTGGGACGACCACCTGAAGCGGTTCGACGCCGCCGGTCTCCCCTTCTTCGTCTGCCCCGGCACCAGCAGTTGGTGCTCGCTCGCCGGCCGCACCGACAACGCGCTCGCCAACCTCCGCGAGGCCGCCGAGGCCGGCATCGCCCACGACGCCGCCGGCTACCTGATCACCGACTGGGGCGACTGGGGCCACGTCCAGCCCCTCCCCGTCAGCTTCCTCGGCCTCGCCGCCGGCGCCGCCTACAGTTGGAGCCTCGAAGCCAACCGCCCGCTGGACCTACCCAAGGCGCTCGACGCCCACGTGTTCCGCGACCGCGCCGGCGTCGTCGGCCGCGTCGCCCGCGACCTCGGCAACGTCTACCAGGCCTACGCCAAGCCCCTCAACAACGGCAGCCGCCTGTTCTGGACGTTGCTGGCCACCCCGGACCGCAAGCCGCTCTGGGAAGGCGTCACCGCCGACGAGTACCGCGCCGCCGAACGCGCGGTCGCCGCCGCCGTCGCCCCGCTCGCCAACGCCCGCATGACCCGCCCCGACGCCGCCCTGGTCGTCGACGAGTTCCAGCACGCCGCCGACCTCCTGACCCACGCCTGCCGCCGAGGCCGGCACCTGCTCGACCGCCGCGCCCACGACGACGCCACCGCCCTCCAGTCCGACCTCACCCGCCTGACCGCCACCCACCGCCGCCTCTGGCTCGCCCGCAACCGCGAAGGCGGCCTAAGCGACAGCGCCGCCCGCCTGACCGCCGCCAGCGCCGCCTACGACCCGCCCGCCGCCACGCGCTAACCCTGTCGCCCCGCCTCCACATCCCACACCCCCTCCCCCTGTTGCGCCCCCGACACGCGCCCCGCGCAACCGCCACTTACAAAAATTCTGCCCGCCGACGCGCAAAAACCCCAGTAAATCCCCCACCTCCCACCCCCGCGCCGCACCGCAAGCATCCCCAGCGCGCAACACCCTCCCATAGGTAGGAGGCCCAAGATGCGCGCAACCAACGTCCTCCCTCTCCCAAGGCCGCCAACACCCCTCCCCCGCCGCATGCCGAAATCGGCCGTGGGAGAGGGCGGGGGTGAGGGG